>WFLX010340194.1_pt1 | contig 18894 bp, 13 predicted proteins | sample 4967041 | NCBI WGS metagenome assembly WFLX01 (sample SAMN12857096, study PRJNA449069) | gut metagenome | isolation source: stool from male and female vole | host: Microtus ochrogaster | place: USA:Florida | collected 2017
GGCGCTTCGGAAATATGTGTGATAGGCAAGAGGTGCTGGAATTCAATCAGGATGAAGCAGAATTAACATGCGAAAAGGGTAATGGGAAGGGATTGCTTGCCGCATATGAAAACGAGTCTTTTTGCATAAGTTTTGCTTCTGACTCCTATTGGAATATGTTTGAAATACCGTGTCATTATTTTTCCTTAAAGGAAGATCAGACTTTTTCTGTCAGTGTATATAATTTGTCCAATGAAGCACAATTTGAGGAGAATTCCAACAAAATTTCCGAGATAAGAGAAAGAGAAATTTCGGGAATAAATACCCCTCAACAGTTATTAGGACGTTTAGATGAACTATTTCCATCGCTTATATTTCATCAGGTTGCACTTAATCAATTAGAGGGGCAGGTTGAGGCATGTCATGTGAGAACAATATGCAATAAACTAATAAGTTTGGAAAGATATTTTTCAAAATGGGATGGAAATAGATTTGAAGAGGAAGCGTTCCCTTCCAGAAGTGTTTCGCCGCAATCAAAGGTGACTTTGGAAAGATATAAAAAGCAACATACATTTGAATTCGAGGAGGAACAAGTGCTGGTAAGTTACCATATGAGATATACAGGAAACATTCCTGGAAGAATTTACTTTCATCCGGCAAATAAATTAAAAAAAGCATATATTTGCAGTTTAACAACTAAATTGCCAACTGTATCTGAGCCTAAAAAACATATTTAGTGTTTTGAATTCAAAATGTATATTTGCATTAATTAGCTTTATAAAGAAAACATTATAAAGACCAATCTAATTTAGAAACCTTTATTTAAAAGAGACGGGGCTGGAAGCTCTTCTAAGAGTCTTCAGCCCGATCATTGTCTGTATTTACGATAACGTATAATAAGTTTCGCAAATTAATTTCATAAAAATAGACATGGTCTATGCCGTTTGGTAGAATTAAGTTATCACACAAAACCTACTAAAGGAGGCAAAACCATGTCTGATAACATTATACAGCTAAACGAGGATTTAATAAAGCATGATTTAAAGGATCTTGTCCGTTCCAGTGTGGAGGAAACTCTCAATGCCCTTTTGGACAAAGAAGCGGATGAACTTGTAAATGCCCAGAAGTACGAGCGCTCCAGTGACCGTCAGGGCTACCGTTCCGGTCATTATAAAAGAAATTTCCAGACCACAGCAGGAGAGGTGGAACTGAAGGTCCCCAAACTCAAAGGCGTTCCTTTTGAGACTGCCATCATCGAACGCTACCGCCGCAGGGAGTCTTCTGTAGAAGAAGCCCTGATCGAGATGTATCTTGCCGGTGTTTCCGTGCGCCGTGTAGAGGATATCTCAGAAGCTTTATGGGGAACCAAGGTGTCTCCCGTGACCATAAGCAACCTCAACAAAAAGGCTTATGAGCACATAGAGCAATGGCGCACCCGCCCGCTGTCCGGCGAATACCCCCTATGTCTATGTGGACGGAGTTTATCTAAAACGCAGCTGAGGCGATGAGATTCAGAATGTCTCCATCCTTGTTGCAATTGGAGTCAGCAATGACGGCTGCCGTGAGATCATTGGTACTGCTGAGGGTATGAAAGAGGATAAGGAAAGCTGGCGCTCCTTCTTTGTATGGCTCAGAGAAAGGGGACTTACCGGTGTCCGGCTGATTATTGGGGATAAGAATCTCAGAATGCTTGAAACCATACCGGAAGTATTCCCTGATGCCCGTTACCAGCGCTGCACTGTTCACTTTTACCGGAACATTTTTTCTGTTACACCACGCAATAAGATGAAGAGCGTTGCCATGATGCTGAAAGCCATCCATGCACAGGAGAACAAGGAAGCGGCCCGTGAAAAAGCCCGCCAGGTGGCAGATAAACTGAAGGAGATGAAACTAAACTCAGCATCAAAGAAACTTCAGGATGGCATTGAGGAAACCCTTACTTACATGGACTTTCCCACCCAGCATTGGACAAGGATACGGACAAACAACACCATTGAACGCCTGAACCGGGAGATCAAACGCCGGACAAGGGCAATAGGCGCCTTTCCGGATGGGCAGAGTGCCCTGATGCTGGTATGCGCCAGACTGCGCCATGTGGCAGGGACTCAATGGGGGACACGCCGCTACATGAACATGGAGCATCTCACCAAACCAGAGGATGGTCTGCTGGCTGATATCACAGCCGGTTGACTAATGGCTACCAAGGGGCTGAAATTATTTTTGCGAAAAAAACTTGACACTATCGTATTTACAGACTTTTGTCCGCATCCCTTACTTCTGGAAAGCGATTATTTGGTAGGTTATGCAAACATTATGCATAAAGACAGCAACATATCAATTTTAATAATTGCGTTTTCATTCTAATATAAGAACATTATTCCATAAATCTGTATTAGCTTGGTCATTGTTATTATATCCTGCTGATACTACGGTGCCATCTGATTTTAATCCTAAAGTAAAACCATGTCCCGCAGAAATTGAAATAATATTTTTCCATTCATTAATTTCTTCTATAGAATCTGTAAACTCATCACCAGATAATGTTGTAACAACTGTGCCATCCGATTTTAAACCAACTGTATGAAAGTCGCCTGCAGAAATTGCAATAATATCGGTCCATTCAGTTACATTACATTGTCCCATATGATTATCACCAACTGCAACAACTGTACCATCACTTCTTAAAGCAACCGTATGACCACTTTCTGTTATGTATCCACCTCCTGCAGAAATTGCAATAATATCGGTCCATTCATCAGAATGTTCTTCAATTTGTGCAAGTTGTTCCTGACTTTTATATCCAGTAATAAAAATATTTCCGCTTGAGTCTAAGCCAACTGTATGGCGCCATCCAGTAGTTATATCTACTATATGATTCCATTCGCTAATATTTGCCTGTCCGTCCCCATTGTGTCCCTGCGCAACCAATGTACCATCGCTTCTCAGTCCAACTATATATAATTGTCCAGCCGAAATATCAATTATATCGCTCCATGTACTTGTATCTATGTAATAGTCTTTGTGTTGACCAGCTATAACTACTTTGCCAAATCTATCTAGTCCCATAACAAAATGCCCTTTAACCGAAATAGATATGATATCCATATCTTCCCATTGTTTAAAGGTATCTTCTTCAGAAAAATCTTCTCCAGAAAAATATATGTTCCCTGATTGTGAAATTGCAGCAGAATATTTTATCCCAGCGGAAATAGTAGAAGATAAATTTAATCGAGTTAATATATTTGAACATTCTTGTGCCAATTCTATACTATTTTCATAATCTCCCAAATTAATAAATTTTTCTAAGGCCTTTTCATACTCATTACTGTTGTAATAATTTAATGCCTCATTATAGAGATTATTCTTTTCTGTTTCTTGTGTTTCTTCACTTATTTGCTGGTGAAGATAAACTTGTGATTGCGCAACGTAAAACATACTGTCTTCAAAATCACCCAGTAAGGTAAATTTATCAGCAGATTCCTCATATCTTCCATTTTCAAATAAATCTATAGCTTGATTATATAATATATATCTTTCAGCCAGATCTATATATGCTAATGAATCTTTATAATCACCTAAGGTACTTAAAATATCTATTGCGGAATAGTAGTTCTGATCATTTATGTAATCAATACCTTTTTGATATGTTGATAATAATTTATTTCTTTCGTTTAATGCGCTTTTTATGAAAATAACAATTAAGACCAATAAAAAAACTGCTATCAAAAATAATTTTGTTATGCATTTTTTGTACAATTACTCCACCTCTTTTTCTAACAACGATTCCTTTTCTTTATCTAAAGATTCTTCCATTGCTTTATCTGAAGTTTTTTCCATTTCTTTTTCGGACAATTCTTCAATTTTCTTTTCAAAATTGGTACCCAAAAAATATGCACAATGTGATAGTATAATAAAGAAAAGAAAGATTGTTAGTTTTTTATCTATTCTATCATACAGAAAAGAAAAAATTCCCATACTTATGAGTGCTAGAAAAAACGATAAAAAAATAAAAGTGTTCCTACTCTTTATTGCGGATTTTTTTCCTTCCTCTGTCATTTCATTTTGGTGATATGAAATGTCTAAATTAAATGCGGCAAAAAAAATATTTAATGCTATCGAAAATATGCACATAAAATTATCTAATATATTACGCTCGAATATTTGGGTTAAATTATAATCCAAAATGATATCATATATTATACTAACTATAACAGGAAAAAAGGAAAAGAAAAATCCTATTACTATCCATCTTAATACCAATTTATTTGACCAGTTTTTACCATATATTTTTTTTAATATATTTAAAAAGTTCTTTAAAATATTTGCTTTAGTCATATTATAGCTCCATAATAGTGAGAAAAAAGAAGAAAAATATTAGTAAATTACTTAATTTTTCGCATTATAGTACAATTTTTAAAACTTCACCATAAAGCATATATAATCCGCCATATCATAGCAATATGCCGGTTTATTGTTACTTTTTATATGCCCATTACCATTAAACTAATAAACGATCGTCCCTGTAGTTACCGTGGTAGTTACTGTTGAAACTTGCGTAGTAGTACCTCCACTCCAATCTTGACTTCAGCCTTTCCGGTCGTCATGTAGTGATTGTAGTAAGTCGTCAGATCATATCCCAAAGCAGCCTACAGGTCAAGTTACACCATGTGGGAGAAGTTTACGTTGAACTCGACGCTGCTCTGACGGTCTTCCGCCATACCGCATATAATGAAATAGTTGAAGAGTGCCGCTTCATCAGTGCCGAACAATGCTACAAGGTCAAGATTGTGCGCTGTGTAATAGTCTGCATTAAAGAAGCATGCTTACTGTTCTGGCACTACAGCCGCTGCGAAAGCATTCGTGTTTACATAGTCACAACAGATACCATAATTACGATTGCAAAAACCGTAGAGTGAAGCTTATTATTTGATGTTGTCATAATATATTTTGCCTCCTGATATATAATATTTTATTTTTTCTTTCTTATCACATTAAACTATTATTTTCCATCTTCATATTTTGGCGAGCAATATTTAATGTAGATTACTTTCAAGTAATTTAATGTTTTTTATTTACTATATGATAAAACATAAACATTAGGTTTGTCAACAAAGTAAGTTTTTTAGTTTTCTTAACTCTAAAAATTGTATATATTTTTAAATCACTTACTAAATGATGTGGTTCGTTTGATGTGTACCAAAGGGTATTTTTATTTATTTACTTATTTGTTGTTCAAAAAAGCAGGATTTCAAGACCGGATTTTGAAATAAATATTCTATTATTAAGGAGAAGTTTTATTTATGTAAAGATAAATAGAAACAGGCTGATCATACGAAGTTTTTCAGCGTTCCTTGTTCTATGCATGGTTTTCTATAATATGGGTTTTCTTTTCCTGACATTATCTATTGATGCAGGAAAGAAGCTTGTAACAATCTATGCAGTGGAATGCGAGAACGAACATCTGATGATCAGTTCCCGTGTCCAGTCAAATACGATCGTACTTGCTGGCGAAACAGTTTTAGTATATCATAAAGAACTAAAACCTGTCTGAAAGAAGATTTTTGTTGATTTGCGTAATAAAAAATGTTATTACATGTAATGTAAAATGCAAATAGACGATTGAAGTGCAGAGTTATCCGGAATGAAAATAGAAAAGGTTGCATATAGAAATGGCTGCCAAAGTTTTTAAAAGAATTGAAAGAAAAAAAATTAAACATATTCGGAAGCCAGCAAAAAAGATGGCTGCCTCCCGGATACGGTAAAAAAACATATCAGCAGATGGATCCCCAGGAAAAAGCAGTAATTGATGAGTTTGAAGGAGCGGAAAGTTACCAAAAAACCATAGCCAACGCCAAATATTTCCTTTACGATCCCAGCTCTGTACGTCTGTTGGAAGAAACTCCGGCATAATATTTTCTTAAAAGGTTCCCCCAGTGGGAGCCTTTTTATTTTGCAAACACATACTGTATTTAAGACTGTATCCACCCAAGAACGGAAATAAAAAGAAAGGAGTGATCTGATTATAAGGAGAAAAACGCATCTGCAAATATGCCGCGCCTTTGACGCTGGAATATCACAGAAGCATCCGCAGCGGAGATACAGATAATAAGACAGTCTTTTGGCTGTAAAAATAAGAAAGGAAAAAATATTTATGCAAAAAGGAACTTTAGGAGGCAGAAAAGAAAGTAAAACATCTGCTTCAATGTCATTTCCGGCTGCGTGCAGGAAACCATCTGGATAGATCTTCCAGACAGAACGGCGTCACAATAAAAGAGCGCTTTTCCAACAGAAAGGAACGCATACGCCCATTCGGGCATAGATGATGCTGTTTATATCGGATAGAATATCCGGACGAAAACGAAATGCTGCAGACAGACCGGACTTGACCGGACTTGAAGCAGACGGAGGCAGGGCCTGTATATCCTGATGGATAAACAATAATCTGCCAAAAAATACTTTTTTTCTGCCATGACTGATGTGTGCCTTTGCAGATATATGCTACAAAATGCTTGTAATTTAGGCGTTTTGTGATATAATATCTGCATACGGCTGGGTAAATATGCCATTATTTTTTCTTTCTCCAAAAAAATTGGAGTCTGGNAAGATGTGGTATAATCCTNNTANAAACACAGANAGANANGGAGGNTNAAAGGTATGANANNGACAAANAGCACAAACANCAGAATNAAGAGNTTATANACACTTTCCATGGCGGTTATCCTTATGGTATCTGCTCTGGTTATGACCAGCATAAACGCATCCGCAGCGCCCGTTGTTCCGGATCAGTACAGCTGCATCTTCAATGCAGAGTATTACGCAGCAAGATATCCGGACCTCGCAGCGGTATTTGGCAATAACGAAGCAGCACTGTTCAACCACTTCCTTACCGCTGGTATGGCAGAGGGCAGACAGGGCAGCGCTGAGTTCGATGTTAATTTCTACCGCACGGCTTATCCGGACCTTGCGGCTGTTTTCGGCGACGACCTTGTAGCTTACTACAATCACTACATGACTTGCGGTAAGGCAGAAGGTAGGGTTGGTGCAGGTGTTGCTACGGCTGCTCAGGCTAACACAACAACTACGACTCCCGCTCAGACAGCACAGGCTGGTAACGGTGGGGTTAGAGTGTATCAGTTTAATTACAGAACATGGAAGCCTGGAGAGCAGGAATTCTATACAAATATCCTTGATTCTATCCTTACACCGGGTATGAGCGACATGGAAGTAGCGCGTGCAATTCACGATTACCTCTGCAGGACATATCATTACGCACAGGCAGGTGAGACCGCTGTGACTTTGAATGATATCTATACAGAAAGAGTATGGAAGCCTGCAAACGGCTATGGTAACAGGGTTAATCAGGAAAGAGCAAACTCTACCGCATTTGAATGTGACAGTTATGCTCAGGCTTTCAGGACGCTAATGAACATTGCCGGTATCCAAACCGAGTTTGTTTGTGGCAGATCCGAACGCGGCGTAGGACACGCATGGAATCGTACTATGATCAATGGGCAGTGGCTTTACACAGATGTCACATATGACGATTCACTGAACACTACCAGNTACNTCATGNTTTCTGAATNCCAGATGAATCAGGATCACCTTCCTGAGATAAATNGTCANNATCGGTGTTATTAAGTTAATAAATACCATTGTTAAAACCTTTAAAAAGCCTATCAATATGATGGGCTTTTTTTATGTCCATTTTTAAAATACATACTTTAAAAGTGAGAAGTTATCCTCTACAGAGGGTATTTTTAACTTTTTACATACTTATACTAGCGGTCAAAAAAGCGGGCAGCCCTCTGCAGGCTTTTGAGATAAATATTATATTATAAAGGAGGACTTTATGAAAAAGCACAGACCAAAGCTGATTACAAGATTTTTTTCCGTTTTTCTTGCTCTTTGCATGGTTCTTGGCAACACAGGCTTTTTTTCTCTGGCATCCAGTTTGGATACCGGCGAGAACCTTGTAACTGTCCATGCAGCGGAATGTGAGAACGGGCATCTGATGATCAGTTCCCGCGTCCAGTCAGATACGATCGTATTGGCTGGCGAAACAGTTTTAGTAGAACCGGTAGCCGATGACGGCTACATGGAGGAATCAGTCGTGATCCAGAACGACAACGGCGATGTAATCGCCTACAATGTCCTGCATGACGGACTGTATTCCTTTACGGCAACGGAAGATGTGACNGTGTATNCATCCNTCGTGGAGGACCCCGATTANGTGGATGACGGGTTTACGGAGGCAGAGGTATCAGAGATCGANAAACTGACTTCCGAAAACGACATCCGGGANGAAGCAACGGAGCAGTATATCANGGANCNTGTAAATCCTGATTATACAGGTATGGTTACTATGTATCCTGCCAACATGGTCACCATCTTTAATACGNTNGCAGACAGCAACCACATGGACGGANTAGATACAATTGATNGGNTGTTTAAGCTGGCGGAAGATGACATTGATCAGTTCACTTCAGCTTACATTGCAAATTTTTCGACCTATGCCATGCTTTATGATCTTGATCCGGAAAGCGATTACTATGTCGGCTGGGCAGACACTATGCACAAAGACAGTAATTCCGTTGTGACCGATTGTGACTTTGCCTATAACAATGACCACGGGCAGACACTGGACAACTGCATCTATGATGATGCAACCGGACTTGTCTATGTCCATAAGAGCAACTTCTTTGAAGAAGACGGCACATATGTGATCAATAACGTCCGGATGCAGTTTTTGCAGCTGATCAATTATACTGGTTCCAACAAGTCCAACGTGGAGGTCGAAGTTAACGTGGAAGAGGACGTAAGCATGGATATGCAGTCCCAAAACATGTTCGAGGCGTCCACGACCGTTACCATTGACGCAGGATTAAATGAAAGCGAGATGATTGTCTGTGTCAACGGTATTCCTATGGAAACAGGTTATTTTTACAACCGGGTAACGGGCGACCTGACATTAAAAATGTCATCGTCCTCCATTAATACCCTGACGGTACAGACCGGAGACGAAACATTCATTCAGAAAGTCTTTGATGCATTTAAACCCATGGTAACGGAAGCGGAGAGTCTTGCTACGATGAACCCAATTTGTATGCTTCCAAAAGGCATCGACGAATCTTATGAGGGCGCTGTGTTCAGTTCCTATGGGGCGCAGCTAATCTACAGCGATCAGGTCATGACGGCAACATCACAGGCGGCAGGATATATCCAGCATGGTCCACTTGCCAACGGCGACAACGTAGGCGACCCCTGTACGACAACTTACTATGTCGTAAGATATGGTAATGATACCATGGGAACGGACAATACCTCCAAGTACCAGGTAGACTACAATAAGATCGACACCATGCGGAGCGGCCTGTATTTCTATGTGGATATTACGTCGGATTCTTTCCTGATGGTCAACAACAGTTATAATGATATGAGAGCTAATGGATATGATGCAACGGTTGATGTTTTAACCTTTGAATCAGGAACTATCAACAATGGCTACACCGTCAATACTTCTGCTGCAGAGTTTGACCCGCGCTTTAACTATGCGGACAGTCTCCCCATGCAGTGCGGACATATCAGCCGGGCAGTTAAAGACGAAATCTACAATGGTTTCATGCCTTCTGACAACAACGGAAACAACCATGGCATGTACACAGCTCCGGTAGTTATGCGTATTCTTGACGTGGATACCACAAGCGACCCGAATTATAACTACTGCCTTGTAGGCATTATCACCGGCATCTTTGATACTCAGGCGGGAGCTGGGCTTTATGTTATGAAGTCAGAAAAGGATTCCCCTGAAGAAAACGAAGCCTCTATTTACATCCTGAAAGAGTCCTCCAATACGGACGTTACCGATAGAAACCGCCATTACCATATGGCAGGGGCGCAATATAAGATCACAGCAACCGCAGGAGAGGCGGTTAATGATATCTCCTTCCCGCAGACGGTCACGATCGGAAACGACGGGAAATCCGAGAATATTACGATTACCAAGCCGGGTACATACTCTGTAGTGGAGGTTTCCAGACCTACGGATCATACCTATGAGCTTAACAGTACAGCAAAGGAATTTGTAGTTACAGCGGACGATATCGCAAATGCGACGGAGCTTGATCCGCTTGTATTTGATATGGAAGATCCCCCGACAACATACCACCTGCAGCTGGAGATCCAGAAGATCAACCAGGACGGCAGCGGCGACCAGTCACAGGGCGACGGAAGCCTTGCAGGGGCAGAGTTTACAATCGACTGGTACAATGATTATTACATGACGCGCGGAGAGCTTCCGGCTACACCGGATAAAACCTTTACGATCACGACATCCAACGTGGGCGGAAGGTATATTGCGACGCTGGACACGAAGCTTCCCCTTGGAACCTTCACCATCCGCGAGACAAAAGCGCCGGAAGGATATCTTCTGAATGACCTGAAGTTTACCTGCGGAGGGAAAGAATTTAATAATGACAACTTCCTTCAGTGGGTAAGGATGGAAAGCGGCAATATTAACATTACAGTAGGAAATCAGGCAGTTAATGAGGATTATATCGCCAGAGGCGGCGTGCGCATCCAGAAGCTTGACCTTGAAAACTACGAGGATCATGCGCAGGGCGGAGCTTCCCTTGAGGGCGCTACGTTCCATATTATTAACGTATCGGATCATTATGTATATGTGGATCAGAACGGCGACAATGTATATCAGGACAATGAGCGTTTTGCGCCGGTAACACGTAAGGATGCCAACGGCATGTATGTCTATGACATCAATAAGGATGTTCTGGCAACACTGGTAACAGATGCGAACGGTGATGCGGTTCTTGACGGATCTGCAGGTTACACTGATTTTTCGCTGCTTCCTTACGGTACCTATTATATATATGAATATAAAGGACCGACAGGCTATACGACTACCTATAATGACGGCAGACCAAAGCCTCCCCTTGACGGAGTATTTGCGGAAGTATTTGAGATCCGGCAGGACGGCGTAACCGTTGACCTTACGGGCGCGGGATATGAGTTCCAGAACCGCGTTATCAGGGCGGACATTGAATTCAGGAAGATCGAATCTGACACACAGTCAGGAGGATATGGCACGGAAGCCGGGGGAATGGCAGACGTGGCGTTCAGGCTAACCAACCTTGAAACAGGAGAAAGCCATATCGTTTTCACNGACGCAAACGGTTATTTTTCCACAAAATCCTACAGTGCGCCCTTAACAGGCGTTAAGGCACAGGAANCAACCNCANACGNGCACCCGATCTGGAATTTTACAGCTGCCGACGGTATTGNGACTGATAAATCCTATATGATGCNCAGTTTNGATACCANNGCCGGGGATGGTTACTGGGCAGCGATTGAAGCAGGGGAAGAAGTAAAGGTCGAGCCTTGCGGAACATGGTTTGGTATGAACGCTGCAGGCGGACAGACTCCGGTTGACGACCATGTAGGCGCGCTGCCTTACGGTTCGTATAAATTAGAAGAGCTGCGCTGCCCTGCAAATGAAGGAAAGACCAATCTTTACAGCGGTACCTTTTCCATTACGCGGGATTATGAGCTTTTAGATATCGGAAACCTTGAAAACAGGACGCTGCGTATCGAGACGACTGCCAGAACGGAAATGGAAGAAGTGGATGAGGGACACTATGCTCCGGCATGGCCCGCAACACAGTCTTATCTCTCCAATGACGTGCTGTACGCAGAAAATGTCAAGATCACGGACGAATGTAAGGTATATGGCCTTGAGTATCAGGAAGAATACTACCTGTACGGCTATCTGTTTGACCTTACCACCGGGGAAGAAGTCCGTAATGCGGACGGCAGCCTGGTTGTCGGACGTGATGAGGAAGGCAATGTGGGCAAGATATTCACGGCCCGCGCGATCGACATGGATGTCATCGACATGAGTTTTGTTTTCGACGCAACGGATCTTGTCGGGCATACGGTTGTGGTATTTGAGGAACTGTATGTTCAGTCAGACAGGGAAGAACTTGGCGAAGATGCAACGCCGATCACATTCCATAAGGATATGACGGATGTTGCACAGACAATCTATTTCCCGAAGATCGGCACAGAAGCGCGCGATAATAATACGGAGCTTAACATGTCTGATGCCGGTACCCAGGTTACCATTACGGACACGATCCATTACAGCAACCTGCGGCCACAGATTAAGTATGTATTTACGGGCATCCTGATGGACCCGGAAACAAAGGAGGCTTATATTGATCCTGTTACGGGGAAACGTGTGACGGCTTCCATCGAATATATACCGGAAACCTTTGAAGGTGATGTTGAGGTAGAGTTTACCTTCAACGCATCCGAGGAGCTTGCAGGTAAAAATCTTGTTATCTTTGAAGAAATGACACGAAAGAACGTACTCTGGGCATGGCATCATGACTGGGACGACGAAAAACAGACGGTTCACTTCCCGAAAGTGACGACGACCGCAGTTGATTCCGAGACCCTGATCCAGAACTCGGCACCGGATGATGACATTACCATCCTTGATAAGGTGCATTATGAAAACGTGATTGCACGCCAGTATTACCGCCTTGAAGGGCAGGTCTATAATGCTGATACAGGTAAGCCGGAGCTTGATTCAAGGACCGGACAGCCGATCACGGCATACGGAACCTTCTATGCATCCGCAACATCAGGGGAAGAAATGATGAAACTTCACTTCTCCGGCGTCGGCAAGGAAGGTGAAACGCTTGTAATGTATGAGGATCTTTACCTTGTAAAAGCGACAGATGCTGAGATGTACGCCCTGATCGAAGAGCAGAACGCGGCTATCGGCATTACAACGGTCAACCATACAGACCCGGAAGAGAGGGTTCTTGTGGCAGGCAGGGAGCTGTATGCGGAGAATATCGCGGACAGAAGGACTGCAAAGGAGATCGCTGATGATTACAATAACGCTGTCAGCGACAACAAGGTAACATTTGTTGAATGGCACGACCAGACACAGACGGCCATCTATACTGCAGAGGACCCGGCAGCTATTGCAGCCATTGATACTGAAGCAGAAAACGGCACCACTCTGGTCCAGCTTCATCTTAACTACGATGTGTATAAGATGGGAGTGGAGGTTGAATATGTATTTAACTCGACAGAACAGCTGGTGGCGCGCAATGTAAGAACGCAGGAAGAAGCAGAGGCTATTGCCGATGCATACGGAAACATTACATTAACTGCATTTGACGGAAAAGACGCTTTCTACAAGACGGCGGAAAATCCGGTGGATGTGGCTGCATACGGTAAGGAAAACGGTCTTACTGAACTTATCCCGTGTTACATCCATAACACAAAGCCGCTTACCGGCTATGCCGAAACGGAAGAAACCGCTGCTTATTATGCACAGCTGCACGGTGTAACACTGGTAAACTTTGATGCAGATACAAAGACGGCATATTATTATACGGATGAAAATCTCCGCAGCGTGCTTGATACGATTGCCATTGAAGTCGTATTTNATNTATCNGATACCGNNNTTGANGNGCTTANNAGNGCTAAAGNAGAGGNTCTTGGCANTGAATACNAGGATATGNCANAGNATCNGCTGATCACNAAGCAGGNTGCCATTGATGATNAAGNCGTACAGTTTGCTGCTGATTATGCAGTGGAAATGATGTCTTTTGATACCATTTCCCATAAAGGTGTATATGTCATGACATCCGGGGATCTCAAAGACATCGACAAAGACCATGTAGTTTATACGCTGCTTGGTGAAATGGAAATCAACTATGTTGAGCCGGTTACATTATGGAATGTTGTCCTGCCGGATACGATCGAACGGGCGCATGTTGGCGACCACAGGGTTGCGAGTGATGCTACACAGCAGATTTATATTCCTAAGATCAGAACCAGCGTGGCTGACAGCGAATCAAAAGACCGCAACTCCATGGCTGACGGCGAAGTCATCCTGTATGATACTGTCCATTATGAGAATCTGATCCCCGGAAAGACCTATACCGTTGAGGGAATCCTGATGGATAAGGACACGGGCAAGGCTCTGGAAGTTGACGGACACCATATCACAGCCGACACAACCTTTACCGCATCCTCAAGGAACGGTGACGTAACTGTAACATTTAAGTTTAACGGCGTAAACATGACCGGAAAGAGAGTGGTCGTATTTGAGGATCTCTACTACTCCGGAATAGAGCTGGCAACACACGCCGATATTAATGATGAAGCACAGACACAGTATTTCCCGAAGATCGGGACGACAGCAAAAAATGCAGAGACGGGTCTTTCCTCCACGCTTGCGGAATCCATCAACATCAAGGATACCATACAATTCACAGATCTGCTGGTTGGGCATGAATATGTCCTGAGCGGCTACCTTGTGGATAAGGCTACAGGACAGATCATCCCGGATTCATCAAGAAGCCTGACATTTAAACCGACGCAGACAAACGGCACGGTTGACATGCTCTTTGACATGGATCTGACTGCTTACGCAGGAAGAAAGATCGTAGTTTATGAGGCATTGAAGCTTAATAATGCGATTGTAGCAGAACATAAGGACATTAACGACACCAACCAGACATTTTCGATCTGTAAGACGGTAACGGTAGCGCTTGACGAACTGACAAGGACACATGAGAGTAACGGAACGAACAGTGTCACTCTGATCGATACCGTACAGTATGAAGGGCTGCAGCCCGGAGTAAGCTACACCTGCGTCGGCTCTTTGGTATATCAGGATACCGGCAATTCCGTCATGAATGGGTTTAAGGCAATCAAGGGTGAAACAACCTTTACCCCGGAAAGCTCATCCGGAACAATTACCATCACCTTTAAGATGGATGCAAGCAAGCTGCAGGGCAGGGATGTTGTATGTTATGAGATCATCAAGTATAACGGCCATGCGGTATGTAACCATATTGACAGGGATGATAAGAACCAGACTATCAGCTTCCCGTATCTTAGCGATACTGTGGCAGTTGATACGGCAGACGGAGACAAGTACATTGCTTCTGTAGGAATGGTATCCATCACCGACAACATTATCTATGAGAACTTTACGGTTGGCAACACTTATACCATCAGAGGACAGCTTATAGATAAAAAAACCGGCCAGCCGGTTACGGTCGATGGGATCCCGGTAACTGGAGAGACAATGTTTACCGCAGAAATAGAAAACGGCACGGCTTCCGTGGTTTATACATTTGACAGCGGAAAGGTTACGGCTGATACCATCGTTGTATTTGAGACGCTTTATAATGCGGACGGTTCCGTGGTAAATGAGCACTGCGACATCAACGACCGGGATCAGACGGTAACAAGGGGAGTAAAAACAGGCGATAGTATCCTTTGGATACTTGCAGGTCTGGCTTCCATGATCGCTTTCTTCGGAGCGGTGCTTGTGGCAAGAAAGAAAAAGAAAAAATAAGGGGTTAGCTGATTTTCCCCATGGGATTTCAGTTTTCATATAACGGCACCTCCTTATAGAGAAAGTCCATCGAAAGATGGGCTTTCTTGTTTTTTTGGCCAACTACCTGATTTGTAAATTACATACTTATTATGCAATACATTTTCTTATGATCGGAAATATAGAAGAAAGGAGAGAAAAATAATAACCGGTCAGGAAAAAATATTAAATTAAAAAGGAGAAAAACGATGAAAAAATTTATTGATGCAGTAATTACCCTGTTACAGGAAGAAGTTGGTGAGGAATTCAGCATCAGAGCATGTGAATGCAAGAAGAATAACGGCATTACTCTGCATGGTATTACAATTTGCGATGAAAATGCTACCACATTTATTACACCGGCAATCTATCTGGATGAGTATTATCAGGAATATTCCGCAGGACAGAAAAGCTTAGAGGATATTGTTGCTGCAATCCTTGCCATCAACAAGAAATCTGCGGTAAAAATGCCGTTTGATAGTGATATATTCACTGATTTTGCAAAGGCTAGGAACGGCATTATGTATAAGCTTGTCAATTTTGAGAAAAATCAGGAGCTTTTACGGGAAATCCCGTATGTTAAGTACCTTGATATGGCGGTTGTATTCTTCTATGATGTACCTGATTTCCCGGAAGAGGGCAGCACTGGCAACATTCTGATCCGTAATACTTTTATGGAAAAATGGGGTATAAATGTGGATGATTTGTATGATGCTGCATTACATAACACCCCTGATAAGTATCCGGTGTATGTGAAGGACATGCAAACTATTTTAATGAAGATGTTAACAAAAACGTCCATTAATGAGGAGAAGAACGCTGAAGATTTCTTACGCGATATTGTTCCTGGTTCTGTAACTCCGGAATTATACGTGCTCAGCACTCGTAGAGACTGCTATGGAGCGGCTTGTCTCTTGTATCCGGATTTTTTAAAAAAGGTATCAGAAAAACTGGGAACGGATATGTTTATCCTGCCGTCCTCAGTACATGAGGTATTAGCGCTTCCATTTTCCGATACCGAAGATCCTGAGCTGTTAAAATCCATGGTGAAAAGCGTAAATATGACGGAAGTATCAGTGGAAGATTATCTTTCCGACAATGTCTATGTTTATCGCAATGGCGATCTGGCAATTATTTAACCTTTCTTTACTTTAGAAGGTCTCTTCGGAGACCTTCTTTTTTTAGATTAACATACTTATTATGCAGAATAATTTTTCATGACTGGAAACATAAAAGAAAGGAGAAAAAAATTATTTAATACCAGTTGGAGTAAATTATTCTAATTTGATTAGAAGAAATATAGGAGGATATTCAAAAATGGAAATGAATGTAGGAATGTTAAGAAACATAATTAAAGAGCTGCCAGATGATATTCCAATATTTGTTGCATGCAAGGGTTATTGTAATTTTGATTTTAAAAATAAGAAACCAAATGAGGATACAGATACCTTTGCAATTGCGCATGATGGAAAACTCTTTATAACTGATGAGTGCGCGGTAGAAATAGATGAGGATGGTCATACTCTTTAAAAGAACATGAAGACAAATGATTGGAGGAAAATACCATGTTAAAAGAAATTACCATGTTAAAAGAAATTACTTTAAAAGAAATCACTTTTGATGAAGTTGAAAAAATGTGGGAAAGTGGGGAAATTGGAAGGGTATTATATATATATCCTGATGGTTCAGACGCTTATGTAGACATCAATGACCGTTGGAGTGATCTTATGAGACACCTTGATAACGGCGGAAAATTTGCTATTGATGAAGCTGGTCCTAACTAGAAAATACAATAAAGCACTAATAGGAGAAAAATAAATAATTGGAGGTAGCCAAATGGCAGAAGATGGAACAATTGTAATATTAAATAGAAAAATGATAGAGCAGGATTTATGCGAAATAGTGAAAGACTTGAAGGAAACTGCAAATTTTTTGTATCATTATCATACAGATTTATACGGACAGTCAGCTATAGTTACTCAAGCTGCAGATGCCATAAAAGCCTTATCTGCAGATGGGGAAATCGGTACTGTAGAGGAATTCCGAAATATTATGGAAAAGAGTAAGGCAAAGAAGCCTATCAGAATTGATATGTGCACTTGTCCGAAATGCGGTACATATAACGAAGCCGTAAAGAAACGCCGAAACACTGTACATCATGATATTGTTTATTGCTGGCACTGTGGTCAAGCAATGGAAGTGGAGAAGACAGATGTAGTGCAGCAATGTGAAAACGTAGAATAATTAATCTCCTTCTTTTATTGAATCAGCAGGGAATTATCTCTGCTGATTTATTTTTATGAAATACATACTTTTTACACAGAACATTTTCTTATGACCGGAAATCCAAAAGAAAGGAGATTAAAATAATATATCGGTTGGAGAAAAACAATAGCAGCAAGCTAAAAATGAAGAAAAACAATAAATAGGAAGAATGGAGGCAAAAGGAATGAGTAGAGAAATTCTTCAGCTTGATTTATCAGCTTATAAATTAAGCGAAACAACGAAAAGGATCGCGGATTTCACGTTTACAGAAGAAACCACAGATAAAAATGGAAACTATTTGTTAAAGGGTCATTGTCCGTACAACATTTCTTACCAGTTTGCAAATCAATGTGATTTTATTCTGAAACAGGTTGACGGGTTTTCTTCGTATGCTTTTTCCGATGAACAGATGGCTGTCTTTACATATTGCGAGGGAGATATCTGTTTAACTCTTTTTACAGACTGGGAAAAGTATGAAAGAGAAAAAGCTGATATAATTAGGTTTTATCAGGAGGATTATTAAAAATACATTATCGGAGGAAAACAGTATGAAATTTGCGGTTGTTAGTTATTGGGTTGGAGAATCAGGAAATACAGAAATGTGGTTGTATGATTCTCAGGAAGATGCAAGATTTGCATTAAACAAATTGTGGCAGCAATCCTTTGATCTGGCATCAGAAGATGAAAACTTTGATGAAGAAAATTCTTATCACGAAGATGATCTTGCTGTGGTTGCTTGGAAGGATAATCTTTGTAGGTATTTCGAGGTTGTAAAACAGAATATGACTGAAGAAATAAGATAAGGATATGGAGGAATTTAAAATGCAAGTTTATTTAACACCTAAAGAAACAGAGGTTTTGATTAACATTGCCGAAGAATGGTGCGATATAATGACCGAAGGAGATGAGGATTCTTGCAAACGTGTTGACAAAACATTGGACAATGGTCTCGGTTCTGCTTTGTACAAATTATATAAAGGCAAAATTGGCCAGAATCTCTATGTAGAATATGTTAAGAAAAGAAACCGACGCTAGATCCTGTCGGAATGGTTTAAAAACCAAATTATATTATTTGTTCTTTCTTTTATAAAACCAGCGGAAATATCCCCAATGGCATTAAGTTAAGAAAAATTAAGAGAAGTTATTATCAATTTTTGGTATTAGCTTCTCTTTTCTTTTTTCTTGAGAAGAGTTAAATTTCATTAAATGTAGCTTTCAGGGCATAACAA
>WFLX010055736.1_pt1 | contig 18892 bp, 17 predicted proteins | sample 4967041 | NCBI WGS metagenome assembly WFLX01 (sample SAMN12857096, study PRJNA449069) | gut metagenome | isolation source: stool from male and female vole | host: Microtus ochrogaster | place: USA:Florida | collected 2017
CGCCTATCTTTGCCTGCGACGCAGTGTGAGATGAAGTGCCCGATGGTGATTTTCTCGCACGGTTTCGGAGGCGTGTTGTCGTCTCACCTTTTCGAACCGATACTTAAGAACCTTAATCAGTGAGGTATCGATGTGCTGAGATTCGACTTCAACGGATGCGGACAGAGCGATGGCAGGTTTGAGGATATAACCGTACCTAATGAGATCGATGACCTGATAAATGTGATAGCATACACACGCCAGCTGCCGGTTACGAAAAATATCTCCCTTCTGGGCCATTCCCAGGGTGGAGTGGTGACTTCGATGGCCGCCGGTCGTTGTGGTTACCCTCAGATCGAGTGTGAGGTGCTGTTGTCGGCGGCGTCGGTGCTACGCGATGACGCGTTGCGCGGCATGACCCATGGCGGACATTTCGATCCGTGGCATCTGACTGATGCCTCGTATCCTGTGGGCGGCGGTCACTCGGTAGGTCGGCAGTATATCCAGTCGGCCATGACTCTCCCAATCTATGAGACTGCGGAGTGCTATGCCGGTCCGGCTCTGGTGATCAACGGCATGGCCGATGTGGTGGTACCTTATACCTACGCGCAGCGCTACCACGATGTATTGAAGGACAGCGAGCTTCAGCTTATCCCCGGAGAGAACCATACCTACAACTTCAGCCCCGAGTATGTGGTGGGCATCGTCACCGAATGGCTCAGGAAACGCCTCCTGTAACAGCGACACCTGCATAAGTAGGAAAACAGAACATTTTTGGCGCACAATCGGACTTTGCGCAGACACTATAAAGCATTAACTTTGTGGCATGAAAATATATAATCTTTTGAGAAGGTCATTATTTGTTTTAATGCCGCTAATGTTATCATATATAGATATGTGCGCAATGAATTATCGTGGTATAGTGTATGACGTGGGATTGCAGTACAATACCGGTGAGTATTCTGTGGAATCATTCAATCCTGAAGTCGTGAAGTATGACATCGGAGTAATCTCCAATATCCTGCGAGCCAATGCCATCAGGATAGAGGGGGAGGATATCGACAGGTTGAGCGCCGCTGCCGAGATAGCTGCCGGAGCCGGTCTGAAGGTATTCTTCAACCCATGGTGGATGAATGCTGATTCGGCTCAGGTGGTGCCTTATATGGCGAAGGCGGCTCGTGCTGCCGAGCAGTTGCGTGCCAAAGGCTATGATGTTACTTTTGTAGCCGGCTGCGAATATTCCATATTTAATAAAGGTATCCTTCCTGGGAATACCCTCAACGAGCGCCTTATGGCAATGATGGAGGTGGGTAAACTTCAGGATGATACTGAGAGTTTCAATGCGGCCGTATCTGAGATGACGGATAAGCTTAACTCGGTGCTCGGAGCCATCGTGGGCAACGTGCGTGAGTATTTCCATGGCGATGTCATGTATTCCGCCGGCACATGGGAGCCGGTGGACNGGACGCTGTTTGATGCTGTCGGCGTTGATTACTACCGCGATACCNAGAGCGATGAGCAATATGTNGAGGGGATAAAGGATTACCTCAAATATGGTAAGCCCGTATGGGTGATGGAGGTAGGATGCTGTGCCTTCGAGGGGGCTGCTGCCATGGGATCAGCCGGATTCACGGTGTGCAGTGGTGAGGATGAGAATGGCAACGGGATATATGCCNGGGGCTCTGCTCCGGCGCGGTCGGAAANGGAACAGGCCGACTACGCGGNGACGCAGATAAGGCNTCTCAATGACGCGGGAATAGAGGGTATGTTCATATTTGAATTCTCTTTCCCGATCGCTCCTTACCGCGAGAGCGGACACGATGCCGATCTCACTGCCTATCCTATAGTGAAGAGCTTTNCCAAGGACGATCCGAGGTCGATGAAAATGCCGCCGTGGCAGCCAAAGGAGGCTTTCTACCGTGTAGGCAGGGTGTACAGTGAGCTCGAACAACTGCGATGACTATGGAGCTGGACAGACTTACTACTCCGGCAGGTGTGGCGGAAATTGTAAAGAAACTCGACGCCGGGCACATCGGTCATGAATTAGTCATGACCGATAACCTACATGGTGTAAATCCGGATCCGGCGGTCTGCCGTTCTCTTTCGGAATACCCGGCAAAGATTGTAGGTGCCATGATCGTGTTTTGTGTCAGTGGCACAGTATCCTTCAGGGTAAATCTATCCGTTCATACGGTAGGCCCCCGTGAGGTCATTGTAATTCTTCCTGGATCGATAATCCAGATTGAGACGGCGTGTGATCTTAGGATAGCGGTGATATCATTCGGCAACCATTATTATGAAGATATTATTGATGTGACACCGCGGATGAGGGAGAATCCTGTAATGAGTCTCTCTGAATCCGACTTTAATGAATGTCTTGATATATATACGAATCTTAAGAATCATATTGAGGGTGGTGACATCGAGCTATCTAAGGCAATCGCAACCGGATATATTAAGGTAGTATGCAGCCTGATTTTTGACAGTTGGCGCAGGAATATTGAAATTTCAGGTATGCCGGCACTGTCTCGGCGCAAGCTTCTTTATAGGAGATTCTTGGCAGAAGTACAGGCGGATTGTCGAGAACACCGCTCATTGAGGCATTATGCAGATGTGCTGTGTGTGACACCAAAGTATCTGTCGATGGTGGTGAAGATGGTGAGCGGCAGGAATGCGTCGGAGTATATTGACGAGCTCGTGTCGCTGGAGTCAAAAACGCTGCTTCTTGACAGTAGATACTCAATACAGCAGGTGTCCGATATGATGAACTTCCCCAATCCGAGTTTCTTCGCGAAATTCTTTAGGCACAGGTGTGGTATTTCGCCCTCTGCTTACAGGAAACAAAAGGGCAAATTCTCCGGCAACTAAACTGCCTGTGGAGTAGTTTTTTTCGTAAAAAATAGGCGGAGAATCTCCCAAAAGTGCGATGGTTAACTCTAATATATAAATATTAACAATGGTTAACTGTAAAAATATGCACATTCTGCACATTTGCGCCGTTAATTGTGCCATTGTGTGTTGCACAAATAGATGGCGATTGTGCGTGTTTTTGGACGATGAGAAAAATTAAAACGCTAAGATACAGGAGAATGTTCGGCGTATTTAGGATTTTTTAAGTAAAATTACAAGCATTTGTTTTTTAGAGGCATTGAAAATCCATAACTTTGTAAGCGAGAAATAAATAGCATCCGCATGGAAAAAACGCTCATTATATTAAAGCCATCAACAATACAGCGCGGTCTCATCGGCAAGGTGATCGACCGCTTTCAACAGAAAGGACTTACGGTGAACGGCATCAAGATGATGCAGCTTGATGAGAAGATATTGCGCGAGCATTACGCCCATCTCGTAGACCGTCCCTTCTTTCCCTCGCTCGTGAGGTCGATGATGGCGACTCCCGTGATAGTGATGTGTCTTTCGGGCCGTGATGTGGTAGAGGTGGTGAGGATGATGACCGGTGCCACCAACTGCCGCAAGGCACAGCCGGGCACCATAAGGGGGGATTTCGGTATGAGCGGCCAGGAAAACATTATCCATGCCTCAGNTTCGCCNGAGAANGCTGAGGTAGAGNNCAACAGATTTTTTTCTCCGTCAGAAATTTTCGAATATTCACCCATCACGACTCCGGCGATATATGCGCCCNATGAGTTGGCTTAACAAGATAGAATCAGNACACTGACTGATTAAAAAAGAATTAATAAACAAATGTATTACCAGAAAGCAAAACTGATTATCTCGGCATTGGCGATCGCCTTTGCGACAGTTGCGGCTACTGCCCAGACCTACCGTCTGCCNGGCCAGCANGCNAAGCAGCAAGGTGACCTGCTTGCCAACCAGGAAAAACTCGAAGACCAATTNAATCTCTCAATCAACCACTACATCGAATTNGCCGAAGAGGAAGAGCCNGAGGATGATATTTACACCGAGGGCTGGAACAGCGGCTTCGTCAATTGCTATAAGAATGTAGAGGTACCCCAGACTGCAGTGATTGACGTGCGCAATTATTGTATGCCGGTAAAGGGCTACATGACATCNCCTTACGGNTGGCGNAANCGCTTCGGNCGNATGCACCGCGGNGTNGACCTCTCNCTCAGGATAGGCGACACNATCAGGGCTGCNTTCAACGGNCGNGTGCGCATCACAAAATATGAGGCCAANGGNTANGGCTACTATGTGGTGNTCCGCCACAACAACCAGCTGGAGACCGTNTACGGCCACTGCTCGAAATTCCTNGTGAAGCCCGACCAGTATGTCAAGGCCGGCGACCCCATCGCCCTCGGCGGCAACACCGGACGCAGCACAGGCCCGCACCTCCACTTCGAGACTCGATACATGGGCTACGCCATCAATCCCTCGGCAATCTTTGACTTTGCCAATCAGTGTACACACACCGATACCTATACATTCGACAAGCGCACCTACGAGCAGCCGCGTAACTTCTCGCCCGAGGCCAACGCGCAATATGCCCAGCGCTACAACCAGAGCCGTGCCAACGAGGCTTACTCTAACGCCGGCAAGTCAAATGCCAAATCAAGCAGCGCAAGCAAGAAATCTGCCGCCCAGTCAAAGAACTACACTGTAAAGAAAGGTGACACATTGAGCAAGATCGCAGCCCGCAACGGTATCTCGATGTCGCGTCTGTGCCAGCTCAACGGCATAAAAAGCAACGCTCGCATCAAGACCGGTCANAAGCTGAGAGTAAAATAAGCTGCTGTGACTATAATCAATGTAAGGCTATCCAGAGGCTATTAAAGAATTCGGGCCGCTCCATATGTCGTGGAGCGGCTCATTTTATATCACCTACATCGCGGCCTGCTTGATCTCGGTAGCCCAATCGCGGATCTTGCCGTCGGTGAGGTCGGGATGATTGATCTCATCGATTACCAGACCCACGCATACGCCATCGATTATGGCCGGGGATGACTTGAAATCGTATCCGTCGGCGTTGAATGGCGCGATCATCGTTGCGCCTGTTCCGGCCATTGCCTTATAAATCTTGCCCACGGCAGCGCAGAAGGTATCGCTCATCGTCTCGTCGCCGCAACCGAATACACCCACCATCTTGCCTGTAAGGTCGAGTGCCTTTACGCCATCGAGAAAATCCTCAAAATCAGACTGCATGTCACCGCTGCCCCAGGTTGAGGCTCCCATCAGGAGAATATCATAGTCACCTACAGCGGATGGTGCGGTGTTTGTCACATCGTGTACGTCTGCGAGTTCTACGCCCAGAGCACGGGCTATGCGGGTAGCCACGTCAGCTGTATAGCCCGTGGAACTGCCATAAAAAATTCCGGTCTTCATAATTCACAATAGTTGGTTTTATTTGAAAAACACATCTGCATTGCGAATTGTTTTCAGGAGTTACCGGAAATTCAATGGCGGTGATCATGCCTGTAGAGCTGCCAGGAGTTGACCATGTTGTGCCAGATGCTGTAGAATCCTCCGGCGATGGATGTGACGGGGGTGAAGAAAGTATAACCCATCCAGATTGCCAGCACAGTATTCTTCTGTCCCAACGACTGTCCGGCAGTCACGGCCGATCCGTAGCGTGCGCCGATGGCACGCCCTACGGCAAACTGGCCCAGACATGCCACGAGCGATCCGATAAAGAGGCCTGCGAGGGTGGGCAGGTCGCTGTGGCTGTGGAGCAGCGAGCGTGTGGTGACGGCGATGGCGAGCGACAAGGATATTAGCCAGATATAGAAGGCCAGATCGGCCATGCGTCCCACCATGTCATGTATCCTCGGGGCTAATTTCGCCAGGATGACAGCGCAGATCAGCGGCATGATCAGCAGCGGCATCACCTTGCTGAGGATCATCATCGATGCCACTGTGGAGGTGATGCCNGGAGNGGGATGCACCAAAGGCAGGAGTGCCGGCACCAGTACGGCCACCAGCAGGTTGATGAATATGGTATAGGCGGNGANCTGATTGNGGTTGCCTNCCAGACGGCGTGTGATAANAGCGGCGGCAGTGGCAGTGGGGCATATCATGCATATCATGAAGCCTTCGAGCACCACTCTCAGATGTCCGTGGGGTAGCATCATGAGAATCAGTGTGAGCAGGCAGAATACGCCTCCCTGGATAAGAAGCAGCCACAGATGCCACCGGCAGGGACGCAGGGCGGAGATGTCGATTTTGCAAAAGGTGAAAAACAGCATGAGGAATATCAGGGCCGGCTGTACGNNCGATACAATNTCGGCAGACAGTGAGCTGACGTAGGCCGACGGANCGGCCCAGGAGTATATCAGATAGGCCAGNACGCCGCTGACCATAGAGATGATGAGCCCCCACTCGCGGAGCATACCTGTAAGCTTACCCATGATTCAATTCACAATTCACTATTCACGATTCACTATTCACTATTCTATATTCACTAATACCTATTCACTATTCACGATTCACTATTCACGATTCACTATTCTATATTCACTATTACCTATTCCCTATTCACTGTTATTTGGAGAAAAATCGCGCAAAATTACAAAATTATCACCACATGTGGTAACGGAATTTTACCCATATNCCAATTTTTATTAACTTTGCAGTAAAGTATAATCATGATGGTCAGTAAGAAGGTAAAGCGAAAGATCTCAGGCTCACTTACCTGTGTGGGTGTCTTATGCATTATCGCCAGAGTGTGGGATGTGATTTCAGACCCTCACTCCGCCAGGTGCTGGTTTCAGTTGTGTGGTATCGTCCTGCTGACGTATCTGTGTCTTGACAATTATCTGGGTTATCGCCGGCAAGTGTCCGGTAAAAAAAAATCTGTGACCAATGACTGAAGGAAATGAGAAATTCAACCGTTTGCAGCAGGCCAAGCGCATGATGTTTGCGATGCGCAACGGTGTGGTGGCAGATGTGCTGCGCAAGAGCGGTTCGCCTTTCAGCATCATATTCGGCGTGAATCTGCCACAGCTCACCGATATGGCGAGAGTGCTCGGCACGGACAACGCGCTCGCCGCACAGCTGTGGGCCAACACCACCACACGCGAGAGCATGCTTCTGGCTCCTATGCTTGTCGATGCCGATGATTTCAGTGAGGCGGATGCCGCCGCATGGATCGAGAGCGTGCCATGCAACGAGGTGGCCGATGTGCTGTGTCTCAAGCTGCTGCGTCGTCTGCCGTATGCCTGCGAGCTTGTCAATGCTTACCGAAACAGCGATGACCGTCAGCAGCGTTACACGGCATTGCGCCTGATGTGCAATCTCGCGCGCCGCTATCCCGAAATGGCACGAGAGGTGGCCGACAGTGAGGCTGCGCGCACCGACGGCCCCATGATGGCGATGGTGGAGCGCCTGCGTGACTGCTGACACAATATCGGCCCGTGGCTGACGTTAATAATTATAGACTGACTATCCGGAGGAAGCCGGAGAGGGCATATACCGAAAATGTAACGATTAACAGATGCGATCATCCAGGACATTACGTGCGGCGGCGATAGCCGTGATGATATCCTCGGCACCCGTGGTACGGGCGGCCGACGGCTCGGTTGCCTACAACTTTCTCAATATACCCATGTCGTCGAGAATCTATGGACTCGGCGGCGTGAATATCTCGCTGGTCAACGATGACGTGAATACCATCGACCAGAATCCGGCCCTGCTGGGCACTGAGATGAGCGGACAGCTGTCGCTCAATTATATGCGCTATGTGGGCGAGAGCAATTTTGCCGGTGTGCGATACGCACGCATGGCCGGCGAGCACGGAGCATGGTCGGCCGCCGTAACATATCTCGATTACGGAGAGATTGACGAGACCGATGAGAGCGGCAGTCATCTCGGGTCGTTCAAGCCCAAGGACGCGGCATTCTCCGTGGCCTATTCACACGACATCGCCGACCGTCTGCGCGGTGGTATCAACCTTNAGGGAATATATAGCGCTTACGCTGACTACACNGCCTTTGCCGTGGCTACCGATCTCGGTATCAATTACTATGACGAAGAGAAAGACCTGTCGCTGTCGATCGTGGTGGCCAATCTCGGCGGACAGGTCAAGAAATTCAACGATACACACGACAAGTTGCCCATAGACATAAGGCTGGGCTGGTCGCAGACTTTCGGCACGCTGCCCCTGCGCTTCTCGGTCACGGCATGGAATCTCACGAAGTGGCACCTGCCTTGCCTCGACTACGGCGATGGCTCATCATCGTCAGAGCCCAAGATCAAAGATACCTTCTCAAGCAACCTCTTCCGTCATCTGGTGTTCGGTGTCGATATCGTGTCATCGCCCAACTGGTATCTCGGTGTGGGATATAATTACAAGACACGCACCGATATGAGTTCGTATCACCGCAACGCCCTGTCGGGATTGTCGCTGAGCGCGGGTCTCGATGTCTCTAAGTTTGGCGTCGGCATAGCGCTCGCGCAGCCTCACAGCGGTGCCACTACATTTATGCTGAATCTCAATCTGAAGATGTAAGATAATAATCAGACGAAAATGAAAAAGATAATAATAGCGATAGACGGGTTCTCATCATCGGGCAAGAGCACGATGGCCCGGCGTCTTGCGGCCGAGATAGGTTACCGCTACATTGACTCCGGAGCGATGTACAGGGCCGTCACCCTGTATGCCATGCACAATGGTATGGTGGGCGATGACTCGGCTATCGACACCGATGCCCTTGTCGGCGCGCTACCCCTGATAGTGATCGACTTCGCTCCGCAGCCCGACGGCTCGCAGCACACCCTGCTCAACGGCGCCGATGTAGAGGCGGATATCCGTCGCATGGATGTGTCGGCCAACGTGTCGGCCGTATCCGCCATCCCGGCCGTGCGCCATGCTCTGGTGGCCAAGCAGCAGGAGCTGGGTAAGGAAAAAGGTATAGTGATGGACGGTCGCGACATCGGCACCACTGTATTCCCTGGTGCCGAGCTCAAGGTGTTTGTCGATGCATCGGCGCAGACACGCGCCCGGCGCCGCTACGCCGAGCTGGTCGCAAAGGGCCAGCAGGTGACATTTGATGAGGTGCTCGCCAATGTCACCCGGCGCGATCATGTCGACCGCACACGGCAGGAGAGTCCGCTGCGCAAGGCCGACGACGCGCTCACTCTCGACAACTCAGCCATGACTCCCGACGAGCAGCATCAGTGGATGCTCAGGGCTTACAATGAAGTGATCACCAAACTCAANTGACCCGCGATGCCNAAAATCGAGATTGACGAGAAATCAGGATTCTGTTTCGGTGTGGTGACNGCCATACGCAAGGCCGAGGAGGAGCTTGAGAAATCGGGCCGCCTCTATTGCTTNGGTGANATNGTNCACAACAGCGANGAGGTGGACCGTCTGTGCGCCAAGGGTCTGGTCACCATCACCCATGAGCAGCTGGCCGACCTCCACGATGTGAAGGTATTGCTGAGGGCCCACGGCGAGCCGCCGGAGACATACCGCGTGGCCAAGGCCAACAATATCGAGATCATCGACGCTACCTGTCCGGTGGTGCTGAGGCTGCAACAGCGCATCAAGGAGGCCTACGATGCTGATAACGATGCCCAGATAGTGATATACGGCAAGAACGGCCACGCCGAGGTAAACGGTCTGGTAGGGCAGACCGACGGCAAAGCCATAGTGGTGGAGGACAAGTCGCAGCTCGACAAGGTGGACTATTCACGCAACATCACCCTCTATTCGCAGACCACAAAATCACTCGAGGGATTCAGCGAGATGATAGATACCATCAACGCATGTAAGGAGCCCGGCACGGAATTCAGCCATTTCGACACCATATGCCGCCAGGTGGCCACACGTGTCGACAATCTCACCGACTTTGCCCGCGGACATGATCTGGTGATGTTTGTGGNANGANCCAAGAGCAGCAACGNNCACATACTATACAACCGCTGCAAGGAGGTGAATCCCAACANCCNTCTGGTGTCAAACGAAAAGCATATCGATCCGGTGTGGCTCGAAGGCGCCAAGTCGATAGGCATATGCGGCGCCACCTCCACACCACGGTGGCTTATGGAGAATGTGCGCGACCACATATATAAGCTGCTGAGCAAATGAAGCGGGCTGCCGACACGGATATCAGCAATATCGATACCGGCAGTCCGGAGTTTCAGAACGCCCTCAAGCTGGTGTCGTACACGAGCCAGTCGGTGTTTCTGACAGGTAAGGCCGGCACGGGTAAGTCGACATTCCTCAAATATCTTACGGCCACTACAAAGAAGAAGTATGTGGTGCTCGCGCCCACGGGTATCGCGGCCGTCAATGCCGGTGGCCAGACCCTGCACTCCTTCTTCAAGCTGCCGTTCAAGCCGATGTTGCCCGACGACCCCGAGTTTGCGACACCCAAGCGTCTGAAGCAGCGCCTGAGGTACAACAAGCAGATGGTGAAGATGCTGCGTAATCTCGATCTCATCATCATCGACGAGGTGTCGATGGTGAGGGCCGACACGATCGACTTCATCGATCGCATACTCAAGACCTACACAGGCAACTGGCGTCAGCCCTTTGGCGGCAAGCAACTGCTGCTCGTGGGTGATGTGTTTCAGCTCGAACCTGTGGTGACCGGCGATACACGTGATGTGCTGAGCTATCACTACAAGGATGGAGTGTTTTTTTTCAACGCCCATGCCTTTACAGAGCTGTCGGTGGTGCCTATCGAGCTCAACAAGGTGTTCCGCCAGACCGACAGTGACTTCATCGGGATGCTCGACCGCATCAGGGTGGCATCGCCTTCACCCGCCGACATCGCCGTGCTCAACAGCCGGGTGATACCGCAGGGCACTCTCTTTGATGATGATTTCGTGATGACTATCGCCACACGCCGTGACATAGTCGACAGCATCAACCAGACGGGCCTCGCCAAGCTGCCGACAGCCGAACGTACCTACACCGGTATCGTCAAGGGCGATTTTCCAGAGTCTTCGCTGCCCACTGACCGCCAGCTTATCCTCAAGGAGGGGGCGCAGGTGGTGTTTGTGAAGAATGATGCCGAGCGCCGCTGGGTCAACGGCACGATAGGCCGGATAGCGGAGCTGACCGACTCGCAGCTGGTGGTAGAGCTCGAAGACGGCTCACGCCACGAGGTGGAGCCGGATGTATGGGAAAACGTGAAATACAGCTACGACGAGGAGCAGAAAAAGGTGGTCGAGACAGTGATCGGCACGTTCTCGCAATTCCCGCTGAAACTTGCCTGGGCGCTCACCATCCACAAGAGTCAGGGACTCACAATCGATAGGGTGATAATCGATGTAGGCGAGGGTGCGTTCTCCGGCGGTCAGACCTACGTGGCCCTGAGCCGCTGCCGTTCGCTTGCGGGTATAAGACTGCGCTCCACAATCAATATCCGTGACATATTCGTCAACAGGCGCGTGGTCAATTTCAGCCGTATGTTCAACAACGATGCTCTGATAAGCCGTGCGCTTGAGTATGCAAAGGCCGACGACTGCTATCACCGTGCCTCCGAATCCTTTGATGCCGGGGATTACCGTAAGGCGGCTGTCGCCTTTGCCGAGGGAGTGACGGCTCGTAATATGCTGGGCAACGAAAATGTTGTGAGGCTGTTGTCTCTCAAGCTCTCGCGTATGGGGGCGTTGCACAGTCGCATCGATGAGCTTGAGGCGGAGCTTGCGATCAACCGGCGCATGTTCCGTCAGCTCGCCACCGAGTATGTGGAGATGGGTGAGCAGGTGCGCGAAGAGGGGTGGGACATCGCCTCGGCTATCGCCAACTACGACAAGGCGATATCTCTCGATCCCGGATATGCGCTGGCATGGATTGCCAAGGGGCTTGCACTGGCCACAGCCGGTGATGACATAGACAGCGCTGTGGATTGTCTGCTTAAGGCCTCGGAGATTGACATCGGCGACTACCGACCGCTCTACGAAGCCGGACGTCTGCTTGTCAACGGCGCAGGCGACCTGGCCCAGGGCATGGACCTGCTGCTGCGGGCTCTCTCGCGCAATGACAAGGTAGCCGAGATACACGAAGCCCTCGCCGAGGGCTACGAGCGTGTGGATGATGAGAACAACGCAGCCGCCCACCGCCTCGCGGCCAAGAAACTGCGCGCCCGCAGGCGCTCCAAATAATGGTGTTCAGGGTTTTCTTATATAGAGATAGACAAATCGGATTCGATTTATACGTCTACTTCTGTACTCTACATTGGTTTAATAATTGATTCGATGAAGGATAACTCGTCATCGTTTAGACCATATTTCTGATAGAGCTGCAGGTCAATATCTTCAACCGATTTGCTCCAGTCGATGTCACTTGATGCTGTGAAATCTTGTAATGGAACAAATGGATAAACATTTTGGTATAAATTCTGTGATACTTTCAAAATCCCGACACAAAATCTCAGGAATTTGGTACGCATATATTTTTGCAGATTCTCTGCTTCAAATAGGGTGGAAAATTTACCGAAGGGAATAAGAGAATCGGTACATGCCATACCCGGTGTGCCGATGAAGGATTTTCCGATTATCGCAACTGGTTTACCATCGGTGAGCAATCCGGCCCCCCCATTACCCTTTGAAGTGAATACCTTATAACTGTCCAAAATGTCGATTCCCTTTTTGATGTCATTACGAGAAATATATCGAATTTGTTCATGGGCACATTGTATGGCAACAGCACCGCTGAATGCTTTGGATTCTGAACGCTTTTCAAAATCTTTTCCTACAATCCCAAAGGCATCGCGTCCGGTCGTGATAGTATTGAGAGAAACGAAATCAGGGATCTTTATTTTGTGAATAATAGAGACGATATTATTCAAGGGGATGATAATGTCCAGACCATCCTCAAATAACGGCCGGGTAAGAGTTGTCTGAATCGATCCAAGATTTTCCACGAAATCTACATTCCCGATGTAATTTTTCTCCCAAAGAAAATAGTTCACCAAACTAAGTTCGGTATTAGGAAACAGCTTCTTTCCATTATGGGTGGAAATGACCTTAAAGTGATTATTGGCACTTGCAAAACTACGGAGTCTTGGGAATGAATTATCCTGGGCATCCGCTGTGAACCAGCGCGAAGGTGTTATCAAAGTTACATATAATGGAGCATATTTGATGCAAAACTCAATGAAACTTGGAAAGAGTTGTTTGGCCAAACTTCTCCCTTTATCCAAATTTTCCTGATAGGGTGGATTACCAATTACAGCTGAGAAATTCATATCTTTAAGTGCCCGTGGTATTGTATATTCTTTATTTTTATCTCTTTTGATTAAATCGTAGCTTGTAAATGAATCAAATATATGATCTGATGGTAGCGAAAGTAGTCTATACACCTTCCTCGTAAACTCGTATGCCAAGCGGGATGTGCATACAGAGTAAACCTTATCCGATATTTGATTTCCGAATCTCTTCAACAGGGCTATTGTAAATTCTCCCTGCTTGGATGCTATGTCCAACACCGGACCGTATGAAAATACGTTGTCAGGCAGCTGGTTTACCATATCGTCGGCCACATCCATGGGAGTCACGATTTCTGAGTCAGACATACGTCCGAATTTTTTCATGGCAACCTCAACTCGTTTAAAGGGAGATAGATTGTCGTCTTGCATCAGATCATTGATATTCTCAATTTTATAATCGAGTTTCTGCAAGACAAACGGATTGCTTTTGCCCTGCACCAGATTGAGAATTTCTAAATTTAGGCCCAGATTGCGTGCAATACGCCGGTTATCCTCAGAGACCGGAATCATTGCTATAATGTCCTTAAGTGATTTTACCGTTGATTCGGTAAGAAATGCAAAGAAGAGTATGCGTGCGTAATATGCTGCTAACCGCTTTTCAAGAGTAGCCTTCTCAATATGGGCTCCCGTCAGAGATGGAGTAAGAGGCAAATTCTCATCTTTGTCGGTATCACTTTTGTAGCTATCGGATCCATCGCTTAGGGGTGTTTCCATTTCGTTTCCTTCGCCTTCGCTCGGATTAATCTTCAATCCGTTTTTGGAATCAATAGGCTCGATCGTACTGAGTATGGCGGCTAAAGTATCATCCTGAAGCAAGTCATTGTCGGCAGGTATCAGTGAGGCATCGTCCATAATGCTTCGTGTGCGGGCATATTCACGTACAGCATCGGTGATATTGGTAGGAGTAGCCTGCTGCAATTTGTTTTTGTTAAGGATGATAATAGGTGATACCTCCAGCTCCTTAGCGATTCGTTCTTTCAGTTGAGAATTGCCATGTTCCTCAGTGTTAACATTGTAGAATTGCGATTTCTGCTCTTGCAAAATAAACATCCTGTTTGGATCAAAATCCACGAGCAATGTCTGAGGCTTCATGTTATACTTTATAGTCTTGCCGTTTTCATCCTTATAAGTCTTAATGTATTGATTCTGCAGACGAAATATCGCTTGGTCATATTCCTGGGGTGAAGCGGTGTCTTTTAGGTAAATCATCGTATCCCACTGCGGTACTGTAGTACCGGTAAGCATACGATTGACCGTCAGTGTCAAGGTTTTCTTATCTTCGCTTTCAAATTCTTTGATTCTCAGCTTCACATCACTGGTGGATCTATATTTATGTTCATCATCAAAACCGGCAATATTGATTATTTCATAATCACCCAGATTCTTGAATCTTTTTTTCTCCCTGTTAATAAGAGCCGACATGGCATCACACGAAGCCCGGAATGGTAGCACACATACAATGTGACGACACATGTTTCCGTTCTTGATCTTGTCGTAATCGAGAAATCCCAATAGGTTCTCATCAACTTTAGTGCCATCAATGACCTCCAGCAAATCGAGGATCTCTGCCTCGTGCTTGAATTTTCTATGACTACCGCCTGTCCGGGGAATGATTGAATCGGGACGTAACAGCTCGGATAATGCGTAGCTAATGTTCTCCTTACGCATCACCTCCATCTTCTTGCGGGATGATTCATTGGGATTGAAGGCAAACCGAATCATTTGCGGAAATCCGAAGTAGGGATTATTCCACTCATCACAGTCGTCTTCCTTTAGGTGTTCTTCGTCCCACTGACGCTGAGCATCGATAATATCGGTAAACTGTACAAAGGCAATTATATCCTCCTTCTGAAACTCTTCGCTCATCAGGATACGATATGGTGTCCCCGACAGATGTAGCCTGATTTTAGATTTCAGGATCTTCGCTGTATCTTCGACGAGGTCGAATGTCTCATATTTATCAATAATCTTCAGCTCCTTGTTGATTTCTGGTTTGCTGAGCCGTTGTTTTTGTAACACCTTGCCATAAGAGTCTCCCCGCACTCCGAAATGAGTTTCGTCAATAATCAATAGATCAATTACATGAGTAAAAATCTCTTTATGCTTTTCTTTTATGGTTGCTCCCTGCAGATCCTGTAAGGTAAGAAACAATGCTACTTTTTTATTGGAATCGGCCAGCGTGTCAGCAATAATATCTCTATTTCTGCTCAGGGCTCCACTGTCAATAAAAGTAAATTCTCTAAAATACTTATGGCTCTCAACTGTCCTTTTCCACTCATCTTTTACATCTGCTTTAGCTGAGGCTATGACAACAAGCCGAGCATCTATTTCTTTCGCGCAGCACATTGAAGTGAACGATTTACCAAAACGCATGACCGCATAGAGTAACAGGTTGGTACGTCCGCATGAAACAGCAGTTTTGAAATTGTCAATTGCCTGCTGTTGATTTTCGCGTGGTGCAAAATCGTCCACTCTTTTGTATATGAATGTCTGCGGGAGGCGGACAGAAGAATACAAGGGATATTTGCCGCTATTGTCACGAGCGCTTTTAATGATGTCATTGATGGCAGCCTCTACATCTTCGGCAGTTGCATCTTTGAAAAACTCACGGGAATAATAAGGTAGGTCTTTAATGGTATTCGGTTGCAGACGTACCCGGTATTTCTCTTGTTCCAAATAGGTATGGATGGCGTAGTCCCTGAAGATCGTATTGGCATCAATCTGAGCGGAATGTTGGTAGTGTGGAATCAGATTCGGGAATATCTTTCTCCACTCATCCANACGTNCACTCACTCCGCGTGATGTGTCNCCTANCTTCAGGTAGNTAGGAACAGTCTCTGTAGAAAAGGCATATATGTAGGGCTCTGCACGANCTACAATCATATTGTCGAGGATAGATGTGTCAGTTTTTGAAAATGTACCTTCCATGCTATTCTTTTCTAATCAAAGATACAAAAGGTACGACTTTATCCTCTTTCCAGTCTTTAATTAGTGCGTACTTACCTGTGTGGGAGTGAATATCTTTATTCTTGCATCCCGGACAATCAAACAAGGTCACCTCTTGCGGTTCGCCTAAGTCNNNAGGACTAAAAAGTGATGATGTNTTCCGCGTNTTTGATAATTTTACACAACTATTAGGAATGACGCCTTTAAGACCATCCATTTGCCAGATATTCCAGGATATGATCTCTGCAATCTCAAGGAGAGATTCTACCGGAGGATTTTTTCCGAACTGTGTGCGATAGTAGTCGATAAACGTATATAGCAAAGCCTTTCGGGCTAGAAAAATATTATCTCCTTGCCATTCGTAACCGTATGTGCCTTGGTAAGCACTAAGTGCCCATTCAAGCCATTCAACGGATGTATGGGTGTTTTCACTTACAATGCGTAGCTTACGGTCAAGAATGCCAATCCGGTTACCTACAGGAATATGGATACCTGTAACTCTATCATATCTATTTACAAGATATGGGGCCTCACCACAGGTTATCTCCAGACGGTTCTCACTGACATAGTCACGCCAGGTCGTGCCGGTTGGGAAAACAACAGGGTGGGGATTTACATTCCACGAGTGGGTGCCGTCAGGATCGTCAACCTCTGTATTGAAAACACCGGCTCGTCCAAACCAAGCATTATCTACAAGATTATTCTGCTTGTTACATATCCACGACGGTGTGAATACCTCTGCCATTTCACGGCTGCGCTTTTGTTGCTCCTGACGAGACTTTAATGCACGGGGCACAATTACCGAGCTATTCTCACCGGTAATTGACTCGATTGTGATCGGGTCGGAGAATTGATAACCCACTCCCCGTTCGGCATAATTATCCGTTGCCCAAAAGATGTTATCCATAGTAGTATGATCTTTGAGCAATGTCTCGAGTNATTCNGGCGCGGCTGTCAGAATATCGTATTCGTATATGTCAACCTGTGCTTCNTTCATGAAAGGTGGGNTCANAAGAGGTAGGCTACCCTTACGGACCATTGGCGGGTGTTGGCGCTGTAGTTCTGGAGGATGGTGGCCTTGAGNGCGTAGGTCATNCCCCATGTGTGCTGNGCCGATATCTGCCAGTGACGGTAGAGCTCGGCNCCGATACCGGCNGTGAGNCCNAGGTCNCCGCCNGANTATTCCATNGCNCCGCAGCTGCTGTGNGCNANCTGTATGTTGAANTCAGGACCNCCGTANACAAAGGGAGCGATGATGTCTTCGAGTCCGTCGAGGCGTGTGTACTTGAAACGCAGATGAAACGGAATGTTAATCTGATGAATCGTCAGATTCTCGTGGCCGTAACCCATATCCTGCCACATGAGTCTGTCGCCGAGGTCTACCTTTGCTCCCGTCATGTTGTAGACGAAGCCGAGGTCGATACCGAAGCCGATACCCGGAAACATCATTTCGGCCTGGAGACCGGCCTGGCCGCCCACCGTGCCCGACACGGGGGCGAGATCCTGCTTGAAGTGCAGATTGTTGAAGTTTACGCCGGCTATCGGTCCGTAGCGAAACTGTGCTGAGGCTGAGAATGTGATTACCGAAAACAGCAGAACTGCGGCGAGCCTTATGGCCGGTATGGTGAATTTCTTCATTGTCATCTTGGTATATGTTATTTGAGAGAGTCAGCGAGAGAATCGGCGGTAACGCTCTTTTGCTCGCCCGTGGTCATATCCTTGAGGGTGATCACGCCGTCGGCAAGTTCGCTTTCGCCCACGAGAGCCACGTACGGCACCTTGAGGTCGTTGGCGTAGCTCATCTGTTTTTTCATCTTGGCCTTGTCAGGATATACTACCGCTGGTATGCCCTGAGCCCTGAGCCCCTTGGCGTATCGCAGACAGGCGGCACACTCGGCCTCGCCGAAATTGAGGAACAGCACACGCGTGCCACGGGTAGTGTCATCGGGGTAAAGGCCCAGGCCTTCGAGCACGTCGTATATGCGGTCGGCACCGAAAGAAATGCCCACACCCGATATGCCGGGCAGACCGAAGATACCGGTGAGGTTGTCGTAGCGGCCACCGCCGGTGATCGAGCCTATGGCGAAGTCGCGTGCCTTGACCTCGATGATGGTGCCGGTGTAGTAGTTGAGACCGCGTGCGAGCGACACATCGAGCTCCAGGTCGGCATCGAGCCCGAGCCGGCGGGTAGCATCGATCACATGGCGCAGCTCCTCCACGCCCTTGGCTCCTATCTCCACATCTTCCAGAAGGGTGGCGAGGGTGGATAGGCGGGCGTCGATGTCACCGTCGATACGCAGTATAGGCTGCAGGGCCTCGATAGCCCCGGGGGTGAGTCCGCGCTCGGCAAGCTCCTCGTTGACCTTGTCGATACCGATCTTGTCTATCTTGTCGATGGCCACGGTGATGTCGATAAGTTTGTCAGGCGCACCGATGAGTTCGGCTATGCCGGCGAGTACCTTGCGGTTGTTGATCTTGATGGTGATGCGCACCTTCAGGCGGCGGAATACCTCGTCGATCATCTGCAGCAGCTCCACCTCGTTGACCAGTGAATCTGAACCCACGATATCGGCATCACACTGATAAAACTCACGGTAGCGGNCCTTCTGCGGACGGTCGGCGCGCCACACGGGTTGTATCTGATAGCGCTTGAAAGGCATCTGCAGCTCATCGCGGTGCTGCACCACATATCTGGCGAAAGGTACTGTAAGGTCATATCTGAGTCCTTTCTCGCAGATCTTGGGTGCGAGGTGTGTGTAATCGCCGTCGGCAAAGAGCTGTGGATCGACCCCGCGGGTGAAATCTCCCGAGTTGAGGATCTTGAACAG
>WFLX010004838.1_pt1 | contig 18884 bp, 18 predicted proteins | sample 4967041 | NCBI WGS metagenome assembly WFLX01 (sample SAMN12857096, study PRJNA449069) | gut metagenome | isolation source: stool from male and female vole | host: Microtus ochrogaster | place: USA:Florida | collected 2017
CCCACACCCGAGTGTCACGACAGACTGCGTGATATTCGGGTTTGACGGTACGAAACTGAACGTGTTGCTCGTTGAGCGAGGCATTGAACCTTATAAAGGTCGATGGGCTTTCCCCGGAGGACTCATGAAGATGGACGAAGATGCAGAGACGGGACCTATGGCGGAACTGAAGGAAGAAACGGGAGTGACAGAAGCCTACATCAAGCAGTCCCATACCTTCTCAACGCCAGACCTCGACCCAAGAGAAAGAGTGATAACCATAGCCTACTATGCTTTGGTGAGGATGCAGGAGGTAAAGGGCGGTGACGATGCAGCCAAGGCTGCGTGGTTCGCTCTGGACGATGTGCCGTCATTGGCTTTCGACCACGACCTCATCCTACGGGTGGCATTGAAGGAACTGCGCAAGCAGATACACTTCGAACCGATAGGCTTTGAACTGTTGCCGGAAAAGTTCACCATCAAGGAGTTGCAACTGCTCTATGAAGCCGTTCTCGACGTGAAGTTTGACCGTCGTAACTTTTATAACAAGATGAAGCATCTGGAGATTCTGACACAGTTGGATGAGACCGTCTTCCATTCTCCACAGAAGGAGGCCAACCTCTTCACGTTCAACAAGGACAAGTATGATGAGATGAAACAAAAAGGATTCAGACTGGAATTTTAGTACGAATAGTCAGTACAGGCTCCAGGTAGTCAACAAAACAATTATCACGAAAGAAGATGAACAGGAACATACCAAGGAACAATTCCATCGCTACAGTCATAAAGAACAATGTCAATAAGAAAAGTGGAAAGGTCTCTGATTCCCGAAAGGAGATTCAGCGACGTTTCTTCGGTCTTGATTGGAAAGACCAGAAAAAGATACAGGCAGCCTTTCTGAACTCTGGTGTCTCGGACAGAGCCTGGGCATATTCCAGACTCCTTGACCTTTGGGAGGCTTCTTTTGAGCAGAAGATACAGGAACTTTGGGATGCCTACCATGAGGAGAAATGTGCATGGGTCATCATCAGACATTTCCCGAAGGAATATCTCCAGAAGCATATCGACCAGTTCCAAGAAGGGCGTGACTACTATTTCGTTTGCCGAAGGTTGGCTGCGGATGCCGACTTCGTGATTGACAGGGAAAGACTGAGCAAGACAGACTACCTGATGGCTTTGTCTCATGGTGACAGACACCTTTCCGATGCCGAGGCAACAGAAATCCTTTATGGGATTATCCAGGACATTGCCTTCCATTGGTGGCCTTCCCATGAATTGTCAAGGGATTATTTTCCAAGTCGGCATGAAGTGATGGCTGTGTCAGACTTTGCCAATGTTGCCATCGCCTTGTACTATCTGGAGAAAAAGGGTAACGAAGATGTTGTGCAGGTTTTTCGGTCGTGGGAGAGCGACGTGCAGCGCAAGGTAACTGTGAGTGAAGCCTATCAAGCACTGAATAGTCAGCCTCTTTCCGACAATGACTATAAGGAAGAACTTGCAAGGCTTGTCCAACGGCAACTCTATTACGCTCTTCCTGTCCACTATAAGACAATGACCGATGAGGAATACAAGAAGCACATGGAGGCAAAAGGCGAAAGCGATTGGCCGCATGAAATAGACAAAACAGGAAACCTGATGCCTCCTACATATGCTGAGAGTGATGAAATCAATGATAATGTACCATTCTAAAAGTCTGAAAATATGAGTATGTTTGAGAAGATTAGCAAGATATTGAGTTCTGAGAGCGTTGAACAGAAACTCTACCAACAACTTAACACGGAAGAATACAAAACCCATTCTCATGAAGTCCAGGACTTGGACGAAGGCATGGCAGTCATCAATGAAAGCATGTGGGGATGGTGGAAGCCTCGCTACCTGCTGAACCACAACACGCGGTGTGCATACGAGTTTATGGATAGAAACCAACTTTTGTTGACAGTGACAGAGAATGACATAGACTGGGACTCGTTGTCTGATTTACCCGAAGATGCCGTTGGCAGGGCAAGGGCACTCTCTTTTCATTTCCCTTCATTCATACGTCATTTTGAGAACGGAGTGGCAGAGGTCAGCTGGCAACTCAATCCCGATGGTCGCTACTACATGGATGAGGACGGCTACGGCATGACCGATGATGAGGAAATCACCATCTACGGCTTTATAGACCAAAAGGCTAAGGTNTTGGTAAAGTTCAAGAACATCAAGGGGTATGGAGAACTTGATGGCATGAGGAAACAGGCAGAAGCATTAGTCAAACAGTAAAGGGTAAAACGATGAACAGACAACATATTGTATTCCTGACAGGGGCAGGTATTAGCGTAGAGAGCGGTCTGAGCACTTTCCGAGGAAAGGATGGAATGTGGAACAATAAGGACTGGCGATATTATGCCAGCGTGGAAGGGCTGTATAACGAGCCTCAGAATTTCTTGGACTTTTATAACTGGCGTAGGCAGAAACTTTCTGAAGTTGAACCGAATCAAGTGCATCGCTTGATTGCCGAGTTGGAAAAAGACCACGAAGTGACTGTCATCACGCAGAATGTGGATAACCTCCATGAGCGTGCGGGCAGTACACACGTCATTCATATACATGGCGAATTGACGAAAGTCTGTTCGTCCAAGAACCGTCTGGATCCTAAGTGTATCAAAGACTATCCTTTGACAACACCCATCAGATTGGGTGACGATGCCGGAGATGGTTCACAGATGCGTCCTTTCGTAGTACTCTTTGGGGAATACGTCTCAGGGATTGAAGTCGCACAGGATTTTGTCAGTAAGGCAGACATCTTCGTGGTGGTCGGCACGTCATTGGCTGTATATCCGGCAGCTGGACTGATACGATATGCATTCAAGGAAGTTCCTCGTTTCGTTATTGACCCTAACGAGATAGAAGCATGTGATGCACTAGGCTTTGAGCATATCCAAGCATCTGCAAGAGAGGGAATGAGATTGTTGTTGGAAAAATTAAAGGATTTATAGAAACAAGCAATTATGTATAACAGAGAATATACACCCAAGAGAATCACGGAGTTGAAGCCCAATGAGGTCTTCGTGTTTGGAAGTAACCNTGGCGGTTATCATGGTGGAGGTGTTGCCCGTATCGCATTGGAGAAGTTCGGTGCCGTATGGGGTCAAGGCGTTGGCCTGCAAGGACAGAGCTACGCCATACCTACTATGCAGGGAGGCGTGGAGACCATCAAGCCATACGTGGATGAGTTCGTTCGCTTTGCTCAGACTTGTCCCGACCTCAAATTCTATGTAACACAGATTGGGTGCGGCATTGCAGGTTTCAAGGTTGACGAAATCGCTCCGTTGTTCCAAGCAGCTATTGATGNCGTGAATGTCATTTTGCCACAGGNATTNGTGGAGTCAATCTCTCNCCGAAAACCAANCCGAAACAGTTATATGGTTACGGATCGGGTGTATGCCGGAGAGTACCCCAGAGATTATGACGAAAAGAAAAGCGTTGAGAAAATCAGGAAGTTTGAAAGATTTGGTATCACCCACTTCATAGATTTGACGGGAAAGGGTGAACTTCGTCCTTACGACCAGATGCTTGCATCCCAAATACAGCATATCAGGTTCCCGATACAAGATGTATCGATNNCTGTAANCATAGAATCCGTNAAAGAATTGATTGGACAGATACATGGAATACTNAATGAAAGTGATCGGAATAAGGTGTATATCCATTGCTGGGGTGGTGTAGGCCGGACAGGAACTATCGTTGGCTGTCTGCTTTCCCACCAGTATAACTACGATTACAAAGACACGATGGACGCACTGAAGAAAGCATTCTCCGATTGCCCGAAGTCTGCTCACCGAGTAACTCCCGAAACAAAGGAACAAAGTGATTTCATTGCACGATATGCAGCGGAAATGAAACAAGATGAGCTTGGCCGTCAGGCTCTACTAATCTGGAAAATGGGGGCTGGCAACTCTGCCAAACGCTTCAACGGAGAGAACCCAATACCCGTGAAAACCAAGGTCGCAACTAAGGACACATGGAATATAGAGCCAATGCCGGACAATCATACAATCATTCTTCTGGATGAAAGTATTCCGAGTGTTGCCATGCGAATCGTAAAGAATGGTCACATACCAGATGCAATGGAAGACCATTGGTTTATGTACTGTGACGAAACGACTATCAGGTATTACCGAAGTTGGACGGGATTCTGTATCTATGTTGCCAAGTATGAAGACGATGGCGAAACATGCAGAATAACGGAACTGACCGTAAACCGTGAGCCAGAGCAGTATACCTGTACTGATGATAAGCATGATGTCGCATTGTTTATGGCTTTGCTAACTGAGGAATATGGAGGCGATGCTAGTAAGTATTGGCAGAAAGTATTTTGATGGTAGAATTACCGATAGATAAGTGAATAATTTTTATATGCAATGAAAACTAGTGATATATTGGCTATAAGTATTCGTCGTTTTGAGAGCTTTCGTTGCAAAGCATATCAGGACGCAAAAGGCGTGTGGACTATTGGCTATGGACACACTACTGATGTAAAGAAAGGGGATTGTATCACTCGAAAAGTTGCAGAACAATTACTTCTTGAAGATTTAAAGGGATTCGAAACGTTTGTTGACAGTTTAAATATTTGTAATAGTCAGTTTCAGTTTGATGCACTCGTTGATTTTGCATATAACTGTGGCATAGAGAACTTGCACACTTCGACCTTGCTTAGATATATACGTGAAGGAAGACCTGAAGAAGATATTCGCAAGGAGTTTCTAAGATGGACATATAGTGGAGGACATAGGCTAAGAGGCTTGGCTATCCGCCGGAAATGGGAGGCTGATCGCTTCTTTGGTAGAACAACCCCGTTTTCATTTTGGGACAAGATAATGTTTAGACTGTATTGATTGATAGATATAATAGATTTTGCAACTCAGTAACAATATAGACGTTTATATTTAAGCAATGTTTAGAAGATTGGTTGGTATGGCGGGGAAAGGCTGTGGATATATGGTCTAAGAGCGAATATCCTGCCGATGTGCTGTCGAATCTATGTAGCAACGGATTCCGCTTTGACGGAATGGNATGTGGCAGNANGNANNNATTTTTNCAGTNGCTGAAGCAGAAGGACAAAGACAAGCAANGTCAGATCTGNTCCATGAAGGGTAAGANTGCAAAGAAGATGACCNCGACAGGNTGGCAGACAGACCANATAGTTTGGTGGAAGGGCAATGCCATAGACCGCCAAGGCAAGGAGTATCAGGAATTGCTGCGAAGAGCGTATCAGGCCATGTTCGAGCAGAGCGAGCGGTTCCGCACGGCATTGATGTCCACACGGGGCATGACGCTCTATCATAGTCGTGGCGAGAGCAATGCGTTCAAGACAATCCTGACGGAACAGGAGTTTTGTCAGATATTGACAGAGTTGCGTGACAGCTATGACAAGCGCGACAAGGGTATCGTCCGCAAGAAACGCGTCTTTGTGGACATGGATAATGTACTCGTCGATTTCGAGTCGGGGCTGGCACAGGTAAGCGAGGAAATTAAGAAGGATTATGAAGGACATCTGGATGAGATACCTGGGCTGTTTGGACTGATGAAGCCCATGTCTGGTGCCATAGAAGCCGTGCATGAGTTGCAGAAGCACTATGACCTGTTCATCCTCTCAACGGCTCCTTGGAAGAACCCTTCGGCATGGTCTGACAAGGTGAAGTGGGTCACAGAGTATCTGGATGATGTGTTCCACAAGCGGATGGTTATCACCCATCGCAAGGACTTGTGTCAGGGCGACTATCTGATTGACGACAGAGGCAAGAACGGCACAAGCGACTTCTCCGGTGAATGGATAGAGTTCGGCTCAGAGAGGTTTCCCGATTGGAATAGTGTACTTGATTATTTAAATGCAAAAGAACAATGAATACATTACAAGACAGAATACGCGGCTCGCTGATTGGTGGTGCTATTGGCGACGCATTGGGCTATCCCGTAGAGTTTATCTACTCGTTTGAGGAGATACAGAAACGCTATGGCGAGCGTGGTATTACACGTTTGGACATCAAGCAGCATTGGCTTGATGACGCAGAACAGGCTGGTAAGGCAGTCGTTTCTGATGATACACAGATGACTCTCTTTACGGCCAACGGCATACTAAATGCCAAGAAGCAGGGCATTTCGCCAAAATATGGCATTTGTAGAGCCTACATCGAATGGTATTTGACGCAAATCGGAAAGAAATCGCCCAAGTACAAGGATTGCTGGTTAAGCGATGTGCCGGAACTAAACCATCGACGTGCGCCTGGTAACACCTGTATGTCTTCACTGGATGACATCTATCGTGGCAAAGACCCGATGAATAACAGCAAGGGATGCGGCGGTGTGATGCGTATCGCCCCAATCCCTCTATATGCAGCTGTCCAAGACAGGATGAGCATAGAGGATGCGGACATACTGGCAGGTGAAGCTGCCGAGATTACCCATCAGCATCCGTTGGGATATATCTCTGCTGCGTTAATGTCGCACGTCATCTATCGTTTGGTTTCTGATGAAGCCCCCATTCAGGACTCTATGAAGAACTATATCATGGAGGGTGTAGAGACCATGCGACAGCTGTATGGTCAGCATCACAATGACGTGGAACGGATGGCAGAACTGGCTGAAAGAGCAATACTTCTTGCAGAGAGCGACCAGACTGACTTGGAGAGCATCAAACGACTTGGCAAGGGATGGACTGGCGAAGAGGCATTGGCTATTGCCCTCTACTGTGTCTTGAAGCATTTCGACAGCTTTGAGGTTGCGATGATTGCTGCCGTCAATCATGGCGGTGACAGTGACAGTACAGGAGCCGTGACAGGCAATATCCTTGGTGCTGCAGTCGGTTACGAGGCCATTCCTCAGTTCTATAAGAATGACTTGGAGATGCACGACTTGATTCTGCACATGGCAGACGACCTTTATGCAGGTGAAGTAACAAAGATGTAAAGTATCATTATGACAGTCATTCACGCTACAGACCCTACAACACAAATCCTTTCGCTTCTTTATCAGGAGCGAGAGGATGTTAAGTTGCGCCTTACGGAAAAGAGTACATCTTCAGCTGTGCAACGAGCTATCCGTAGTGATGAAGTCATTATGATGCTCGGACATGGCAACGAATATGGCCTATTCTCAAAGCCTGATAAGAACGGCGATTACAAACGTTTCCTGATAACCGACAAACATGTACAGTTCCTGCGTGACAAAACATGTATCGGCATCTGGTGCTATGCCAACAAGTTCGCAGAGAAGTACAAGCTTCACGGCCTGTTCTCTGGTATGATAATTTCCGAGTTACAAGAGGCTGTTGACAACAACATCAAAGCAACGAAGGAAGAAATCGACCGAGAAATGCAGGCGTTCACCCAGCACTTAAGGAATTGCATTGATAGATATGGACTTCAAGAAGCATCTATAAGGATGAGAGAACTCGATGACGCTAAGTCCGAGTTGACAAGATTCAATTACAACAACCTGTATTATTATGAGTAAGACTTTCCTTTTTAATGTCATGGTGGATGCCTGCCTTTTGGCATTCGTGTCCTGCGGTCAAAGGGCTTCAGAAACTGCAAAGGTGGAAACAAAGACTACAGAATCCACACAAGCAAGAAGCCAAGAGCCTCCCCGTATTCAGATATACAGCTATGGTGATGCCGTCAATCCAAGAGCGACGTTGTTGCAAAGTGAACTTGAAAAGTTGTACCCTTCAATCGAGCTGGTAACCCAACCACTTGTGCTACCTGTGGAGTACTACAATAAGGAACGAAGCAGATACAGCGGTATGGGACNGNTCAGAGACTTGACNAAGAGGAAGAATGGNACAGCCGTGCTGGGGNTTACTGNCGAGGNGANATTCAAGGCCAATGACTTGTCCCCAACATACGGCATCTTTGGAGTTAGTCCTATCGGTGCCCATGTAGCCCTCATCTCAACCACCATGCCGTCTGGTAAGAAACAATCCAATGACCATCTGACCAAGCTAATGCTTCATGAACTCGGTCATGCCTTTGGTCTGAACCATTGTTCCGACGAGCATTGCTTCATGGTAGATGCCGAACATGGCAACAAGTTCTCACAGACACCCTCATTCTGTAAGGACTGTAAGCAATATCTGAATAAGAGGGGATGGACTTTGTAAAGCAATGGAAGATGAAATATACAAGATTCACTGAAAAAGGACCTCGAATGAACAACGAGGACAATTACAATATCGTAGAGATACCAGACAAGCGGACATTGTTCGTGGTCTGTGACGGCATGGGTGGTCATTCCTGTGGAGAGGTGGCCAGCCAGACGGTGTGTGACTCCTTCTCCGCTTATTGGGAACAACACCCAGACATTGAAGACACAGAAGCAAAAGTCCTCGATGCCGCAAAGGAAGCCTGTCGGGTACTTGACGAGAAGTCCGGGTACTACCAGATGGGCACAACCCTCGTGATGTGCAGCATAGAAGGGAAACAAGCGNCCATCGCNCATGCANGTGATAGCCGTTGCTACGTTATTGACATCAAGGGTAACGTCAAGTACAGAACCATTGGCCACATTGAATCCANTNNACTCAGTCTNNCATATNTCAACAGGNCATTCTTNNCCCGTCANNCNGANGANGNNGTNNNGGANGTCAAGCTGTTGGAACTCCAGCCGCTTGACCGTATCCTGCTCTGTACGGACGGATTGTATAATGCCATCGACGATGCGACTTTGCTCCACACCTTGCAGTGCGCCAAGGATGTAGAGCAGGTTGCAGAGAAATATCAGTCTATCTGCCAGGAGAAAGCAGGAGATAACTATACAGCCATCATTATTGAGATAGAGTAGCGCTTCGTTTCAGGTCAATCACAAGTACTGCCTCTCAATAATGAATTACGCCAGTTCGGGATAAGAAAGTAGTCTAAAAATTTGGTAATCACAAGGATTTTTCGTACCTTTATATCTGAATTCCAATCATTTATAAAGTTCAAACAAAAGATTCCATTATGATTACCGCCGACAAAATTACAGAAATTTTCTGTGCTACGGATGAATTTAGTAAGAAATTTGATGAGGAAGTTGCAAAAAAGCCTCTTCTGAGTTCCACCGGCAAGGCCCGTCGCCGTCGTCCCGCCTCGCTCTCCGACAGTGAGATTATGACCATCCTGTTGATGTTCCACTTTGGCACGTTCGACAATTTCAAGCACTACTACCAGCATTTCATACTGGTGCATCTGAAGTCGGACTTCCCCAAGACCGTTTCCTATAACCGATTCGTGGAACTGGATAGCCGCGTGTTCTTCAAGATGATGTTCTTCCTGCAGCTCCGCGCCTTTGGCCGGTGTACGGGTATTACCTACGCTGACTCCACGATGATCCCCGTGTGCAACAATCTCAGGTGTTATGCCAACAAGGTGTTCAGGGGCATCGCAGGAGACGGCAAGGGGACGATGGGATGGTGTCACGGCTTCACACAGCATCTGCTCTGCAACGANCGNGGAGAAATCATNACCTTCTGTCTTACACCGNCCAATGTCAGNGACAATGACAGGAGGGTGTGGGCTGTGTAGGGCAAGAAGATCTATGGGAAGCTCTTTGCCGACAGGGGATACATCTCACAGCCGCTGTTCAACACACTCTTTGCCGGCGGCGTACATCTGGTCACGGGCATCAAAGCCAACATGAAGAACAGGCTCATGTCGCTCTGGGACAAGATTATGCTGCGCAAGCGATACATTATTGAGTGCATCAACGAAATGCATAAGACAACTGGAAAACTCGTACACACAAGGCACCGCTCACTGAACAACTTCATCATGAATCTCATTTCCGCATTGGGAGCATATTGCTTCTATGATAACAAGCCGCAGGCCATTCAAGGATACTGCATTGAGGACGACAAGCAGTTGGCGTTATTCTAATGGCTTATCCCGAACTGGCGTAATATATTAAGTTTAATTATGCCAACTACAGAATGATACATTTATAGGGTGTCGTGCGAAAACGTCAGGCATTCTCTTTCTTGTCCTCTCTGAGCGATATTCTGTTGGCTGCATCACGAGTTTTGGGGTCTGCGTGGCTGACGTAGATTTGTGTGGTGCTTACATTCTTATGAGCTAAGAGGTGCTGAACGGTGTATATATCCGTACCAAGCTCCAGTTGTAATGAGGCGTAAGTGTGGCGGAAGCAATGAAATGTGATATGTTTGCTGATACCAGCAGACTTGATCCAGTCTTTCATTTTCTTTCCGCTCATTTCCTTGGTGAACCCCTTGAAGATACGCCCTCTTCCCTTAGGAGCAATCAGTGCATATGTCTCTTCGCTGATAGGTATGGTGTTCTGTCGCTTTGTCTTCTGACAGATAAACTCTACGTACTTGCCACCGTCAGCATAGGTAAAAATGTTATCCCAGGATAGATTGATGATGTCGCTTCTGCGGATGCCAGTCAAGCAAGAAAAGATAGCAGCCTTCTTAATGATGGGCACTTCACATGGAGTGTTGTAGAGCCTGCGCAATTCCTCCAGCGTCAGGCTCTCCTTCACAGTAGGAACATTTGGAATCCAGTCAAGAAAATCAGACAGATTTTCTTTCAGCCTCTTGTCTCGATAGGCAAGAAACAGAGCCGACTTGAAGATACCCCAGTAATCCGCAGCAGTATTCTGGTTGATGTCATCACCTCGTGATAGAGTCTTGGCATTCGTGAGATAGTCCTGAAACTTACGGCACAGAGGAACATCGAGGTCTGCAAAAGTGCAATGACCATCGGTGAACTTTTTGAAGTGTTTGTAGGAGAACTCCCATTTCATATGTCTCTTTTTGGCAAGCTTCTCAAAATATTCCAAGAAACTCTCTTTCATCTTGTCTTTGGAGAAAAAGTCAAATTTCTCGTTGACTACTTCTGAGAAGACGCGGCATCTGATTGCCTCTGCCTTTTCAAGCATTGTAGCGTTATACTCTCTTTCACGTTTGTTTGAAGGCTTCCCGAAAAGATAAATCCCGAGTGCTCGCCTACGGATAAGTTCCATTGTTTCCGGGTCTCTGTACCCAGGATAAAATTCAAGGAACAACGACTTCATACCGTTGCGCTTATCGCGCATTCTTAATGTTACTGTTTTACAACACTGCATAATTTGAAATATTTATTGTTATTACGATTTTTGTGCAAAATTGCATGATGATTTGATGCTGACTAAATTCAGCATGGAGTAATTCCGATTAAGTCAAAATAAGCAAGGATTCTTTCTCTCTCGCTCTCTTCTGTGCCATGATTTGATTGAACTCCACCTTATGGATGTAGGCATACTGCCCAACCTTTATCTTGGGGATTTTATACTGCTTAACGTAGTAGAATACGACATCCTTTGTCAGCTTAAACTTCTTCATGGCCTCCTGGACAGAATAGTATTCCTTGCGTCCATCGAAATCAGCATTCTTGACCTTATAGATGTGTCCTTTGGAGTAGAATGTCTCGCCATGCTCTATCTTTGTTGGAATCTTATGGCGGTAGGCAAACGACCTGCGGGCATCGGGAGTCATGTTATACTGCTTTTCCATTTCTTCTGGAGTAATCCAGTCGGTGATGTCGGAATACCTCTTGTAGCGACTGAACAATTCCTCTACAGCCTCTATCTCATAGAAGTTGAAATGTTTGAGGACAATCTTCGGAAGCTGATGCTCCTTTGCCACTTTCCAAATGTGCTTAACACTTAGGTTGTATTTCTCGGCCACCTCTATTGCTGAATAATAGCCCTCTGGAGTTGGCGGGGGAGTTGTGTCTTTGGGCTTAGGTTGCATAACGACTTCCTCTCCCTCCGGCGACTCAATCTTGATGGCATCGGCCAGACGTTTATGAGCTAACTTGTCAAAGTCTGTTCTGAATATCATAGTGAACTTGCCACGTTTTTCGGTCTTGATGTCAAAGTTTCGCAGCATATATGATATTTGGTCTTTGCTAAATGGGTACTTGCTCTTGATTTCCTCATAGGTGTACCAGTCAGGGTCAAGGTCATCGCCCTTTCTCTTGTAGCTGTCGATGTGAACCTTGGAGTAGTAGGCATCCTTGCCTCTGTTGATACGAGGTATCTTGTTTCGATAGACGAAAGACAAGACGTTGGACTTCGACATATTGTACTTCTCCATTACTTCCTGAACTGTGTAGTAGTTGTCGAGGTCTATCTCATCCAGCAATTCGGCAAAGCAAGTGTCAACGGCCTGTTTGCTGAAGAAAGTATTTCTTCCCTCGTATATCTTGGCAATGCCGTAGCGGTCGCAGCGGCTCCATACCGCTTTCTTACCAATATGGTACTTCTCCATGATTTCACGCATGGTGTAATACTGCTTGTCGGCTTTGCGCTTATTGTTCCGTTTCTTATACTCTTTATTTTCCTCAAAGACACTTTCAACATCCGACCATCTGATGAATGTACGGTTCCTTAATTTAACAGCTTTAATAGCACCGCTATAAAAATAACGGTAAACAGTGGTCAGACTCACACCAAGAAGAGAAGCCAATTCTGTCGGTGTGACCACAGGTTTGACCTCTATCGTTTTAACATTTGGAATAGGGTCGTTTTCGCCCAAAATAAGGGCCTTTTTCTTACTTTCCCGCTCACGCACTCTACTCTCCGCCTTTCTGCAGGCGTTACAGCAGTAGCGTGTTNTGACTTTGNGTACCACGAACACNTTTCNGCAGTGTNCGCATNTCTTTTCTATTTCCATAAGCGTCCCATTNNATCGTCCCGTTTTCTTTATCAACGTTTTTCAGTATTTTGCAATGTTTTTCACGCGGTTCCATCGATGACGTGGCGTGGAATGGTGAACTCCCTCAACTTTTTCACGAGGTTCCATCAATCACATTTTTCAATTTTTGAGTGACGGACTTTGGAGTTGCGCGAATGAAATTTGAGCCAAAATTAGCTGAAAAAACTGAGATAAACAAATAGGCAACTTGAAGTGTTAAAACAAAGTAAGCCTCTCAAAATGAGAGACTTACTTAAAATTGCTCAAAGTTGTTCAGAGTTGCTTATAACCCCGTCATTTTCCCACGCAGAATGTTTGTAACTATATTATAACTCAGTTATTTATAGGATAATTAGAATAAGTTAGAGCGAGTCTGAGTAACAAAAGAGTAACAAAATCTATAAAAATGACGATGACCGACAAAGATTGCTCTCTATCAGTCATCGCTTTCAACGCAACTGATGAAGCATTCATCAGCGGCTGCAAAGGTAGTGGTTTTTCCTGATAACGCCAAAAAATAGTATCGAAATTCACATCCCAATACTCCCCAACGTATGTCCTTAAAATTAGTCGTATGAGTTACAAGATAAAAAATGCTTGAACAGAGATATTATAGGCTTTCGGAAATGAATGCTGAGAGATATGATTATCAGAACGAGCGACCACGGAAAGAGCTTGATGCAAGTTCGCTCCCACCAAGTGAAATCCCTCTCAACCTCGATAGGGATATTTTCCTTTTTCTCCACCTCTCTATATATATATTCTGTCCTGATACTATCTTTCCGCTCGATAGGCTTCTGATACTCGATAGGCTTTTTCTGTGGCTTCGTATTGAGGTTATGAAAGAGAGAGCCATCCTGATTGATGCGAGCATCTGAGGTCGCATAGTCATTTTCGAGATGAGAGATACTATCCTGCGTCGTACGCTCTGCCATCTGAGCAGGGACTTCTACGAAGACGGTATCTGTCTGATACTCGATGATAGTCTTTACCCTGACATCGACCTTTGAGCTATCTTTCTCTGTGATAGTCGTAGAAGTATCGACCACTCGCCGCTGAGTGCAGCACCCCGATACTATAAATAGCATCGAAACCAATGCCGCACTCAGTACATACATCAATATATGGTCACGAAAAAAAGTTTTCATAAGCTGATATATTTGAGGATTGCTGTAACATGGAGATTGNCGANTTCCTGCTTCCCNTNCTCAGACATAAGGAACTCTACATCAGCCTTATTGTCTTGAAATAGATTTTCTGTCAGAACGGCAGGGCAATTCGTATCTCTGACGATAGCGAAATTTCCTACCCAATNTCTGCNTGATGGCANAGAGCGATTACCTNTNAGATNCCTTTNTGCGGCTTCATCATAGAGAGTCTGAGCGAGAATCTTACTCTTTTGGCTCGCATTCGGAGCGACCCATCCGCTCCATCCGCTTGCATCATGCCATTTGCCATCGCTCTTGGCTGCATTGATATGGATAGAAATCAATATCACGTTCTTTGCACCGAGTTTTGCACAATGAGCATTGACCCTACGGCAACGCTCTCTGAGTGATATATCTGTTTCTTCGGTCACGATACGCTCTGCATCGAGACCTTTCTTTTTCAATTTATAAACCAATCGGGATGCAATATCTCTCGTCCAAATATACTCTTTGAGAGTTCCATCGGGAGAAATTTTCCCCTTGGTTTCTGCACCATGTCCGTTATCAATTAAAATTTTCATTTCTTTTCAATTTCTTTCTGATTATTATCTTTCTGCCTTTGCTTTGCGATAGCCGATAATGTATGCTCATTCGGAGGGTCACGGTATATACATGATAGTTTGATACATTCATATTTTTGCAGACGAAGTTTTATTTCCCCGTTTTCACGAATTAGATTTACGTTTTCTCGCGCGTATTTATCTTTTTCGTCCTGAGCTTCCCGAATCCTCTCAGTCTTCTCATCAAGTGCTTTATTTTGGCGACTTATCGTATCTCCTTGTGTTTTGATTATTTCGTTTAGGGTCATAATAGTCTGATGGGTTTCTTCGAGTCGTTTATGTTCGAGTTCCCATTCTTCTTCATTAGCCTGCGCCTCTGCTTTGTCAGCCTCTGCTATCTGTATGCGTTTATTTGTTGCACGATGAAATAGTACGCCTAATAAGGTGTTTCCTGTTAATCCTAATCCAGTTAATACCGATAGTATAATTTCTATTGTACTCATAATGCTACAAAGATAATAAAAAGATTCCTAATAAGCATCTTATTAGATGGTAATTCTTATAAATTACCATCTTTTTGTGAATGATATGTATTCCATAACTCATCATCAATTATATCATCTTTATACATAATCCATCCTGTATGCTCACTTGGAACAAAACCCATTATAAACCAATTCACGAACTCAACNGTATTTCANTCATCATCATNAATCNAAGATGNAANANCTTGTAGNCNNATTGTATGNNCTGCTGTTAATTGAATTACTCTATAACCATCAGAATAATTAAACGTAGACGATTTATAGAGTTCAAAAAACCTCGCTTTGATATTGTCACACAAGAAATTTATCGGGGACGATGTTCCATTAGGCTTGATTCCATAATGTATGGTGATTATACGCCCGTTATATTTTGCATCATTAGGCAGAAATATATAGCATCCATTTGAAGGTGCGAACCAACTATTATACGCATGTTCTAATATAAATCCTTTATATCCTTGCGAATTAGGAATATCTATTCTTCTGAATGGTGATGTTACATTTTTAGCTTCTACCTCTGCATCGATTTTTAGATTTCCCAACTTATCCCAAAGTATTTTTCCGAACGCAAGACATCCACTTCCATCGATAAGATTTATATAATTCTGGCCATCCGAACTAACAATCCTATCGGTAGTAATTCTTGCAGGCAGTATCTCTGTGAAACCATAGAGCGACGCATAAGACCTCTGCTCATCGTATTCTGAGTTCAGAATGCCGACCAACAGATGATAATAGCCTGATACCCTCTCCATGTCGATAGGTGTTTCAGAAAGCAAGAATTCGCCATTCTGAGCCGCTGCTGTATCGACCTTAGCATAGAGATAGTATTTCTTGCTACCATCTTCAAGACGAGCCGAAACGAAAGCGGTCATCTCCCATGTCTTATACTCAGAAATATCGTGAGTAGGCTTGATGGCATCGATGCCGAGTGTCATGTGTCTCAGGAATGAATGAGGCACAGAGAGCTGCTTATAGGCAGCATCATAGGTCACTTGGAATGATGTATCTATATTCGCAGATGTCTTGCTCTGAACGAACTGAAATTGCAGCGACTCATCGCCAATGAGCATCGCCATTGTCTGCACGGTGATTGGATTCACGCTGCCTGAGAAGTTATCCAATGCACCCTCTAACATCGAGAGAGTTTCCTGAGCATCCCTGAATCGTCTGCGAGTGAACTGCAAAGCATCTTTATGGTTTTCCTCGATGATGATTTCCTGAGCATCAATCTCTCTGAGTTTCGATGTGAGCGACTGCCCTGATACGTTATTCGAGATTTCAACCGTAGGAGAATAAGGAGAGGTGAGAAAATCCTTGATGCCGACAATGCGAATATCGACACCATCCTGAGCGAACTGAGTATCTGAGAAGTGTATATAACCGCCGACAATCAGTTTGCCGCCGATATTGACCCAATTCCTCTTAGCGTAAAGGGATTGTAGCGTTCCTGTGAAAGAAAACTTTTGGTCTTCGTTCTCATATAGATGTTTTGCCGCCTCTCTGAACATATCCCACGATGCACCCTCTTTGGCTTCATTATCGCAGATATATGACTGAGGCAGCATGATACCGAATATCGCATAAGTATCAGGCGTTCCGCTCGCATTCGGCTTATAGATGTTATTCGGCATCGTCTGACCATCTATCTCCTGAGGAACTATCTCAAAACGCCTCTCTGAATGCTTATACTTGAACTCGAATTCCTTTCCTGCGAGCATTCCTGATTGGAAGATGATTGTTGCAGTCTCGCCCTCGATGATATAATCATTGAAATCCAAATCCGCAGGAATGGTATTATCGATGAAGTCATAGAAGTTCTTTTCGGGCTTCACTGCAATAACCGAAGTGACCGTTCCAACACGAGAGGGATAATGTTCTGAGCAGTCGAGACTATCTTCTTTGACCGCATCTGAGATTTTATCCACTCGCTCAATATAATAGCCATCGGCATCGCTCTGATAAGTCCTACCCTCATATTCGAGTGTCTGACTCTTCGGCAAAAGCAGATATTGTGAGCCATACTTCGAGCGGTCGATATTCCTGTCTCCACCTTGCACATAGAGTCGCTTGATAGGCAGCTCATTCGATGGAGTGGTTCTGCCTACTCCAGGCATAAAGCCATTGCCCTTGCCGTATGATAGTGGGAGAGGGTCATTCTTATAGTATTCTACCTTGTGCAAATGAATGACATTGCCGACAATCTCCCATTCTGTTTCAAAGGTCTCTGCAACCTGAGACAGAGCTGCATCGATATTGGTATGATTGAATTCGACAGTTTTCTCATTGGCTTCGATGCACGTTCCCCTGCTCCAAACATTCGCCCCATCACGAGCGTTCAGATTGGCTACAATCTCATCGATGAACTCATGCGGCTTGGCGGTCATTCCGAATTTCAGACGATGGTCAACCGAGTTTCTGAGCTTATAGAGAGCCATATTATCCTGCAATGTTCCCATATTCAGGGTGTACTCGATATTGCGGACACCATTCTTTTTGATGTTCTGAGGCGAGTGCAGGATATATCTCTCGCCCATATATTCACACCATGCGCCGACAGGAATCTCCACATAAGTAGGTAATGAGAATTTCAAGACAAGCTGCGATTTCGCCATGAGTGAGCGATACCGATAGCTGCTATCATTCGGCTGCACTTCGAGCGTGGTTTCATAGAAATGTAATATCATCTTTATTGCTTTTTGTAGTTGAAATAGAATCGACCGAAAATCCTCACGCTCACATAATATAGCAATGCAATGAGGGTGAACCAAGTTAAGGTGTAAGGATTCCGACTCTCTCTCTGAGAAACTTTCTGCATCCTCAGAAACAGGCTTAAATCGGCTTCTCTGCGCTTTTCTCCATCGCCGCCGATGTCGTAATCATTATCGTGGAGTTCGCAAGGCAGGGCGAATTTTTTTTGCATAGGGAGGCTTCACGAATCGAAGCACTCCCTTTTAGCAACCGCATCCCTTACTCATCGCTCACAACGAAAAGAGAATAATCGATTGAATCTTTCTCCTGCCATCCCTCTTTGAGAGTATTGTTGATGAATGCAAAGGCTCTCATCACGAAATCTGCAAGCACCTCAGTCTTGGTGAAGGTATGATACACGGGATTTCCCTCTGCATCCTCTCCGAGCTTGAATTTCGCAGGGAGATTTGCGCCCTCCGTCTGAAAAGCGAGGTCGTAGGCAGCTTTGAAATTGAACTGATTTTCCGATGAGAGATATACAGGCTTTCCGTTCCACGAGAACCCTGTGAGGATGGTCGCATCGGTATGAGCATTGACGAGTGCCTCGATGTCCGCTTTGACCTCTGCGATGGTCGGGATATGGTCATAATCCTTACGCCAATTATAGCCACTCTCTGCATCCTCTGAGTCTTTGCCGAAACCTACATAGATGCAAACCTTTGTCGATGACAATTTCANGATGCCATCCTGACGCTCANATGCGCNATAAATCTTGAAAANANTNGTATTNNTNTTACCTGATTTTTNANTNGGTGNATAATCGATTCAGTTNCTNATCNGTCGNNATGGGAAAGCCGAGAGCGGTTGCAGAACAAAAAGTATATTTTGGATATTGACCTTGAAAATCTACCTCCATAGAACAGAAGAAAGGAAATCCATCAGGCTCTAACTTTCGCCTGTCAAGTTCATCCCAATTCTCTTTGTCGCCAGTCCATAATTTCCTGAGTTGACCATTATAGATGATACTTACGACATATTTATCTCGTGGTTTCTTCACGAGAGATGTATCACCACCCTTTGCAAGGGTCTCATCAATCTCTCGTTTATATCGCTCTTGCTCAACCAAAGGCACTACTCCTGTCTCATAATCGACCACGATAAACGCCTTGTGGTCTAACTCGCGACCGCTTAGCAAGGATATTTCACGGGTTGATAAGACACGCCGCAATCCAACATTGGCACGGCTGATTCT
>WFLX010172636.1_pt1 | contig 18884 bp, 15 predicted proteins | sample 4967041 | NCBI WGS metagenome assembly WFLX01 (sample SAMN12857096, study PRJNA449069) | gut metagenome | isolation source: stool from male and female vole | host: Microtus ochrogaster | place: USA:Florida | collected 2017
GCGTCAGCACAATAATTGCAAAAAGAACAGGTTCGTTTGTGAAAGATTTTGATTTTCACATGTATCCTCCTCATTTCTGCGCTGAAAATTTGGGGGTCTATTGAGATTTATTATAAGTGTGGGTACATGTTTTTTTAGCAAGCCCGCGACCATTGTAGCATAGTTTTCAACATTTATAAAGTAGATTATAGCTTGATGATACCGTTTATAAGCGGTCATAAGATACACCATTTCGGTTTTTGTCGTTTGTTCATTTCCGCGGGTAACGAGCAAAGTGCCATCCTGCATAGGCATTTGAGGAATGTTGCAGCCGGTACGCTTGCAATAACGGTCAGGGCTTGGGAAAGCAGGCTTTTGCAAGTTATTGATATGAGTTTTTAGCGGCTGAATTATAATTTATATAGAGGAAAAACAAATGGATTTTCAACAGTTACCCACACCCTGTTATGTGGTGGACGAAGCGTTATTAGAAAAAAATTTACAGTTGCTTAAGGGCGTTATGGAGAGAACAGGCGCCCGTATTTTGTTGGCGCAGAAGGCGTTTTCCATGTATAAAATGTATCCTGTGATTGGGAAATATTTATGTGGGGCAACGGCAAGCGGTCTGTACGAGGCAAGGCTTTGTGCGGAGGAGATGGTGAAACCCTTGCTTAAGCAGNGNAAGGCTTGTGAGAATCATATCTTTTCGCNTGCNTACNGGGAGGAAGATTTTCCTCAANTTCTGGNATACTGTGNNCATATTGTGTTTAATTCATGGNGACAGGNGGNAAAGTACGGGAAAAGAGCTAAAGAGATGGGGAAAAGTNTCGGTCTCCGCATAAATCCGGAGTGTTCTACTCAGGAGGGGCATGTNATTTATGNCCCCTGNGCNTCCGGTTCCAGACTGGGAATAACTAAGGAGAACTTTATACGGGGAAGGTGGTGCGGCTCCTTGGATGGGGAAGAAGGTGTCAGAGAGGATTTGCTTTCCCTTTTGGACGGACTGCATTTTCATACTCTGTGCGAGCAGAATTCCGATGCCTTGGAGCAGACCCTTATGGCGATGGAAGAAGCCTTCGGAGGATATCTGTATGGAATGAAATGGATTAATTTTGGCGGGGGGCACCACATTACCAGAGAGGATTATGATATTTCCCGGTTGGAGAAATGTATTACTCATATGCAGGAAGAGTATGGGCTTACCGTATATCTTGAGCCGGGCGAGGCTGTGGCACTGAATGCGGGTTATCTGGTAACTACAGTGCTGGAGACCCTGCACAACGGTATGGATATTGCGATTTTAGACACCTCCGCGGCATGTCATATGCCGGATGTGCTGGAGATGCCCTATCGTCCGCCCCTGCACAACAGCGGACAGCCCGGAGAAAAGGAATATACCTATCGTTTGGGCGGACCTACCTGTCTTGCGGGAGACGTTATCGGCGATTATTCCTTTGACCATGCTCTTGAGGAGGGGGAAAGGCTGATATTTGAAGACATGGCGATTTATTCTATGGTGAAAAATAATACTTTTAACGGTATGCCGCTGCCGGGAATTGCCCTTCTCAGGAAAAATGGCGTCTGTGATATGATTAAAAGTTTTGGATATGAAGATTTCAAGGGAAGATTGTAGGAGGAAAGAGTGAAAAATAAATTTTTCACTCGACAGGTTTGTGACTGCGCGTTGCTTGCACAAACATTGTAGTATATTCAAAAAGCAGCGCAGAAATGAAGGTAACTATGCAGATTATTTATGATACCACACCTGTGAAGGACGGCTACCATATGCCGGCAGAGTTTGAGCCTCATGAAGGCTGTATTATGATATTTCCTGAGCGCTCCGATTCATGGCAATACGGGGCGTATGCAGCGCGAAGAGCATTTGTACAGGTGGCGGAGGCGATTGCTCTCTCCGAGAAGGTGACGGTCTGTGCCAGCGCGGCACAGTATGACAATGCGAGGGCTATGCTTCCGGCACATATCCGTGTGGTGGAAATGTCCAGCGACGATGCCTGGGCGAGGGATTATTGCCCCACCTTTGTCAGGAATGAAGAGGGAAATGTGCGGGGAATCGACTGGGGCTTTAACGCATGGGGGGGCTTATACGACGGTCTGTACTTTCCATGGGATAACGATAACAAAATGGCGCGGAAGCTGTGTGATTTGTTGGAGAAGGATGTTTATNNNAAGAGNGATTTTATTNTGGAGGGCGGTTCCGTCCATGTGGACGGNGAAGGCACCNGTATGGTGACGGAAGTCTGCCTNTTAAGCAAGGGAANGAATCCTGAAATGAGCAGAGAAGAGATAGAGNAGGTNCTCCGGGAATATCTGGGAGTATCCACTATAATCTGGCTGCCCTGTGGAATTTATCATGATGAAACCAATGAACATGTGGATAACATTTGCGCATTTACGGCGCCCGGAGAGGTGGTATTGGCGTGGACGGAGAATGAAACGGACGTACAGTATGCCATGTCAAAAGCGTGTCTTAAGGCTCTTGAGCAGGCGAAGGATGCCAAGGGCAGGCAGCTTAAGGTGCATAAGCTTCCTCTGCCTAAGCCCGTTACTATGACCGCTGAGGAATGCGAAGGACTGGATACCTGTCAGGACCAGCCCACCAGAGTGCCGGGTGAGCGTCTTGCCGCCTCTTATGTGAATTTTTATATTTCCAACGGACATGTTGTGATGCCGGGCTTTGGCGATGAGGCGGACGAGAAGGCAAGGGAGATTTTGCAGGAGCTTTTCCCAACGAGAGAGGTTGTTCAGATTTACGCAAGGGATATTTTAATCGGGGGAGGGAATATTCATTGTATTACACAGCAGATACCCCGGTCCTTGTGAATAACAGGCGGAATAAGAGATTAAAAGGCAGATAGAAAGTAGCTTGGGAGAGAAAAGATATGAAAAATTTAACCGTAGCGGCGGTACAGATGTACTGCAACCGTTCCAGACAGGAAAATATAGNCGTAGCAGAAAAGCTTGTGAGGCAGGCTGCCGGACAGGGCGCACAGGTGATATTATTGCCGGAGCTGTTTGAGACATGGTATTTTTGTCAGGAGAAAAATTATTCTTCTTACGGTTTGGCTACAACGGCAGAGGAAAACCCGGCAATTCTGCATTTTAAGGAGATTGCCAGAGAGCTTAAGGCAGTTCTTCCTATCAGTTTTTTTGAGCGGGCAGGCAATGTTACCTATAATTCCGTTGCGATGATAGACGCAGACGGCAGCGTGTCGGGGGTTTACCGCAAAACCCACATTCCGGACGATCATTTTTATCAGGAGAAATTTTATTTTACTCCCGGAAATACCGGATTTAAAGTGTGGGATACCGCATATGGAAGAATTGGCGTGGGGATCTGCTGGGATCAGTGGTTTCCGGAGGCTGCAAGATGTATGACGCTACAGGGAGCACAGGTGCTTTTGTATCCTACGGCAATTGGCTCCGAGCCCATTATAGATTGCGACAGTATGCCTCATTGGAGAAGATGTATGCAGGGTCATGCGGCTGCAAATGTAGTGCCGATAGCTGCGGCAAACAGAATCGGTGAGGAAAAGGTATTGCCGACCAAGTATAATAACAACCAGTCCTCCTCCCTTNTATTCTACGGTTCTTCTTTTATTGCGGATGAAACCGGAGAAATTCTTCAGGATGCCGGAAGGACGGAGGAGAAGGTTATTTTACAGACATTTGATTTGGATGCCATTGAAGAGATGCGCTTTAGCTGGGGATTATTTCGTGACAGNAGACCGGAAATGTACGGGAAAATCAGTNNNTAAGAATTCCCNTTNCACGAAGCTCTTGTNTGATAATGGCAGTCTNAGGCTTTTTCAGAGGGAGCTTTAATTGTGTGATAATGGCAGTCTCCGGTCAGCACTTTTAAAGGCTTGGAGCTGCTTTGTTCCATTTTGCGGCAGAATTCCTCTGCGTCCTGAGTGTCGTTAATCACTAAATCTACACGAATCTGTCCGTAGAGGTCATGGTCAATGGAAACATCCAGCATTGTGCCGCCGTAGTCCACGATAGAACGCATTTCCTCCAAGGTCTGCTCTGCGGAATGCTTTACCATAATCACTGCCGTACAGCCGCTTCTTTTTTCTTGGGAATGAAAGAGCATATAGCCCTTGTTGGTGGAGAGAATGTCGCGGTTCTCGGCGCGCAGCAGCGCCACGTCCTGCACAATAATCTGGCGGCTGACGCCAAAATATTTTGCCAGCTCCATACCGCTGACAGGCGCAGTCTTATTACTCAAATATTCCATAATTGCTTTTCTTCGCATATTTCCGTCCAAATTCATAAATATACCCCATGTCCGTTTCAGGGAGCTTGAAATAGAAGCCGGAATTAGTTTCTTTTCATTTTTTCCCTGTTATTATTTTTCAGGCGAAGCCGTTCCTTGGTCATAATGTAGGCATCTAACCCCGTCACATGATTGTTCAAGCGGCATCCGTAGAGAATTCGACCATTTTCCAATTCCTGTGTCCTTACAATAATACCATATAGATGAAACAGGAATTTTTGATTTGTTTCTTCTAAATAATCCTCATAAAGTATATGAATAATACGATTTGTATCAAGAGTAGTACTGCGGTTGCAAACTATGGCAAAGCCACTGATACTGATATCCCGTAAAATGGCGCCACAAGTAGAATGGTTAGTTCCACACCGCATGTTAATTGCCGTGCCTATAAAGCAGCGGAAATTCTGCCTGCGGTTAAAGCTTTTGCTCTCGGCAATGGTTTCTAAGCGGTAACAGAGGGAACCATCCGATTTTTTCATAAGAGTGACAGTGACATTTTTAAAGAGTGACGGCTGCACATCGTCCATATTTACAAGCAGGTCTACAACTAGATTTTTGGCGCGAAATGAAATCACCTTGTCAGCCTGATATATGGGGGCAGCAATAACAAGATGTTTTTTAGGATAAACCTCTTGGATCTTAGTATCAAAAGTCAATTGTTCGCCGTTTAAGTTGGCTAACAGGGTAACAGATTGTTCGGCAGTCAATTCTTCAATCTTCATATAATTGCTATGTCCTTTCTGGCGTGGTGCCTTTATTCCTGCGGGTGATAAGCCAAGTACCGTACTTAAAGGGGGCAAAGCATCCCTTGGGCATTTGATGCGTTACTATTCAGCTTCATAGAATCATTATGAAGTTTATCCTTAGTGGCAAGCTTTAAAGGACAAACTACATATTATCTACAATTTTGGCATTGGGATAAAGGCGTTCCATACGTTCGTTTGTAAAGTGTGTGTCTAAAAATTGGTTCAGCTTAAGGCTTATGACGGAAGTCTTCTGTGTCTGGGCAGTCTCGGTTACCGTGTTGCGTTCCGTGTATCTTGCAAGTGCCCTAGAGGATATTATAACATTAAAAATCATAAATATAATCATAATATTACAGACGATTGTACCCATACGTCTGGGTATTTTTTCCACCAGCTTTGCGAGGAACGGATAGATAAGCTTTAGCCATGTTACGGCAGCAATTCCCCAGAAAAAGCAGAACAGCAGGTTGATGCGTCCGCCTAAATTAAAGGCAAAACCGCTGTAATCCCAAAAGACGGTGCCGAAAACCAACTCTGTAAACACGCTGCAGATATATTCATAAGCGCCTCCCAATAGTGTACCGGCACAGAAAATATATCGGTCGCTTTTATCTTTGTAGCGATAAAGAAACAGCGTTAGAAAGGCGCAGCCTAATCCCCATACAATGCTGAAGGGTCCATATACCACACTGCTGCGATTCATAAGTCTATGCGTGGTAACAAGACAAAAAAGAGTCTCGGTAATGTCTCCTAGAAAAGCGCCGATAAAAAATAGACAGACAATTTTATAAAAGCTGCAGCCTGAAGCAAAAATCTGAGGCTGAGATTTATCTTTAGAAGTAAGCTTTTCCCTAAAATCATGGATGATGGTATCCATTTTGATGGAAGGAAAAGACCTTTCCATACGCATTTGAATCTGTTTAGTAAGGGTGTTTTCCAACAGTTTGGAGGTATGTTGAATCCCTTTGGAAAGTTGTGCCAGCTGCTTTGCCTGTATTTTCATACCAAGAATTACCATGGCAGTAGTCAAAAAATCCAACAACAACAGCACAGAGAGACAGATAAGAACAATATGAGCTATAATACTCGGAACCAGTGCTAAAATGCGGCAGAGAAAGGGATTTGTAAACAGCATGGTGAGCACCGACATCAAGCCCCAAAGAAGAGTATATCGCAGACAGACATAGCCGCCTATATTATAGCGTATTTTGGAATAACTCCACAGCTTTTGATGGAAAATTTTCTCCAAAGCGATACCGGTTATATATTCCAGTGTCGTGGAAAGTATGGCGCCTCCCAAAAACAGGAAAAAGACATTGCTGGTAAGATCCGGCAGGAAGAGCATTAGCAATATTGCGCCAAAACCATAAATAGGACATAAAGGACCGTTGACAAAGCCTCGATTTACAAATTTTCTGTGGTGGACGGCGGCAAAGCAGACCTCCACACACCAGCCTACCAGAGAATAGATGAAAAATAACCATGTCATTTGCATTGGTGAATAAGTCATTTGTAAGCGTTTCCTCCCCAAAAATGTGATACAAAGACATCATATCATAGAAGTTAAAATTTAGCAAAAAAATAGAGTAAAACTATAGTAGAAATAATGTTACTTTTGTGTTATGATAAAAAAAAGTACTGTTAAAAGGTGTGAAGCATTTGTTGTATTTTGGAATGGAGAAGAATTATGAAAATAGAACGAGTAGATGATAAGACCGTAAAATGTTTTCTTTCCAATAAGGAATTGGAAGAATATAATATTGATTACAAGGATTTTGTGATGCGCAGCGAGAAAGCAAAAGAGGTAGTACAGGACATTATTGAGCTGGCTGAGGAGGAAGTAGGCTATAAGCCGCCTAAATTCGCCTTTGACCTGCAGATTATGATGCTGCCTGAACATGGCTTGCTTTTGACCTTTTCTGAGAGAGACCCATTTGATGTAAAAGATGGCGCTCAGATTTTAGAGTGCCTGAAGGAAATGAAACAGGTTTTGCTAAAGACAAAAGAGCAAATAGAAGAGCAGGCGCCCGTGATGCACATTGACACTCAACGTTCTACAGTGAGTAAGGAGAAGCTGAAGGGGAAAGCGAAGCGTCCGGAACAGGCGATATTTAAATTCGATACCTTGGGCATGTTGATGAATTATGCGGCTGCGCTGCCTAAGAATTTGCGGATACATAGTGAGCTTTATGTAATGGATGAGGCATATTACTTATATATGACAAGAAATACAGCCTCTTATGAGCGCTACAGCAGAGCGTGTATACAAGCAATAGAGTTTAGCAGTCTCTATGGGGCGGAGGACGATAAGATTATGCATTTAAAGGAGCATGGAGAATGTCTGATTAGCGACCGTGCTTTGAAAAAGCTTGGATTGTAGCTTATAAGTAATAGTGGACTTGATTATTTCATAGTAATACGAACTTGTCGTGTGTGGCTTGTTTTCAATACGAAGGAAACAGTACCGCTCCCGTTTTTTAATATTATTACTTAAGACCTAGCTGTAATGTTATATTTTATTAAGAATTTGAAATAATATCTCACATTTTTTTTAGTTAATTATCAATACTGTTAAATAAAAGAAGGCTATAAAGGTGAGGTGTCATGGGAGGTATTCAGAACCATATTCAATGGAAAAAGCAATTGATGAAGAGCCTGAAAATAGCCCTTGCCGCGGTTGCAGCAATTACAATAGCAGGCGAGCTTGGGCTGTCAAATGCGGTGACGGCGGGAATCATCACAGTGCTCAGTATACAAAATACCAAAAGAGAAACCATAAAAAGTGCAGCAAGACGTGCATTTGCCTTTGGTTGTGCACTGGCGCTTGCAGGTGTGTGTTTTTGGTTATTGGATTATACTCTGTGGGCATTTGCGCTTTATTTGTTTCTGTTTGCCTTGCTGTGTCTCAGTTTGGGATGGGTGGAGGCGCTTTCCATGGATTCGGTTTTGGTGACGCATTTTTTGATGAAAGGTTCTATGGCGCCGGAAATGATTTTAAATGAAATACTTTTACTTTGTATAGGCATTTCGATGGGGATTTTGGTGAATTTGAGTTTGCGTAAAAAGGGAGAGGAATTTGAACGGCTTGCCGATGAGGTGGATAATCAGATAAAAGGAATTCTGCACAGAATGTCTCTGTGGCTGATCAGAGAGGAGAAAGAGGAATATGGGGCTGACTGTTTTCACAGTCTGGAGACGGTTTTGGAGGAGGCAAAGGTCTGCGCAGCGGTAAATTACAACAATTCTCTGTTAAAGGGCGATACCTATGAGCTTGATTATATTCGCATGAGAGAGCAGCAGAGCGTTGTGCTGCAGGAAATCTATTCCAACATAAAAAGAATTGTTTATCTTCCGGAGCAGGCGAAGCAGATAGCGCAGCTGCTCAAAGAAATTGAGGAGGGCTTTCACAAAAATAACACAGTGGAGGAACTTTTGAAAAGGCAGGAGGTTTTGCTTTGTAACATGCAGGAGGAGAAGCTTCCCACAAGCCGTTATGAGTTCGAGGCAAGGGCGATTTTATTTTATATTTTAATGCAGATAGGGAAGCTGTTGGAGATTAAAAGGGAGNTTGTGCTGCGTGCTATGTGATATCTGTACACTATAAACGAACTATGGTAGAATGTTGAAACAAGAAGACAAGTTTTAACTTCTGATTCCATGTGCGCTGGGGCGCTTTCTTTTCCGCACATATGGTATCATGTGAAAAACGGCAAGGATAAGCTTTAAGAAAAAGAAGGGAGTGCTGTGAGCAGTGAAGCAGGACGATGGAATAAAGCATGTTCTGATAGGACTGGCTGTTTGTGTGGTAATTATAGTGTGTATTGTAGCCGTTATGTTATTTTCTCAAAGTGTAGGGAATTTTTTAAGAGAGGATTTTTATAATATCGTTGCATATAGGGATGGAAGTAGGAGAAGACCTGACGGGGAAGAAGCTGCGCAGATAGACAGAGTAATACCTGTGACACATTTTTCACCGAAGAATGCAGTCTATGCGGAAGATGAAAGATTGAGCTTCAGGTGCTACACGGTTTACCTCTATGACGCACAAGGAAATTGCGTGGAGGAGAGCTGCTACGAAACCGACGGGAGTCTTAACAATATTGAGCTGAGCGGATATGATGAAAGGGGAAATCTGACAGCCAGACGTAAGGAATATCCGCTTTGGGGCTGGGACACCACGGAGAAACAGTATGGATATGACGAGGAGGACCGGGTAATATATCAAAAATCACTGAAGAACGGAAAGTTACAAACCCGGTGGGAATATGAGTATCACATGAAGGATGGGTTGGTCTATCAGACAATGCAAGAGTTTTCAGCGAAAGGAGAAGCGCAGGGGAAGAGGGAGTATGTGAAGAACTCAAGGGGAGATACTTTGGAGTATACTTATTATGATAAGGACGGGGAACCAAACCGTAGTATTCATTACGAATATGACGAACAGGGCAGGCAGGTTTATTATTACATACAGAAGGGCAGCGCCAAGAAGCCTATGCGGGAGATTTTTACCCAATATGAGGAGCAGGACAGTATTTGGATAACCTATGAGCCTCTGGGTCATCTTAATGCTCTGGAATATATCAACTGTGATACAGAAGGAAATAAGCTAAGTGATGTTTATTACCTGAGCGGCTATCAGGGATATAAGGAATCACAGTGGAATACCCATCTAAGCTTTTGGGAGGGATATTGGGCAGATTATTATGACGGTCTGTTGACAGAGGAGCTTGGATATTCCGATTCCTTAAAATATTATAAGTTTTATGTATATGAAGGAGAGCAGAAGACTCTGAAGCTGGAGTATGAGGAGGATGGAAGTATAGCCGACAGGTCACTGACGCATTATTTGTATGNTGATCAAGGGAGGCTTGCCGNAGTATATGAATATGGTATTTTAGGGTACGATTATGAACTGGAGCTGAATGACGGCAGCATACTGAAGCTGAGCTTTCATGATAAGAACGGTTATTTAAAGGAGGTGGAGCGAAGCTCTGCATCGGAGATGATAGAACAGCTTTCCTTTGATGAAAAAGGCAAACCTATAAAACAGTATATCCCACGCTTCGGGGAACTGCCTAAGTGGGGTGACCCCTGCCCATGGAATGNCGAGCATTTCCCATGGGAAGAAAAACTGGAAAACGAGCCGATGCCGCCCGAATATTATGTAGTGGAAGAGGGTGACTGCCTCTGGGGGATTGCACAGAATATTTACGGAAATGCTTTTCGATACAGAGATATCTATGAGAAAAACCGCAAGCTGATAGGAGAGGACGAAAATCTTATTTTTCCAGGAATGGAGCTTGAGCTGCCTTAGAGAGTGCCGACGGCTGAACTGTTGTTACAGTTCAGATGCCTGTCGGAGCTGTAACATTTTAAGCCGGAAAATGAAAAGAACGCCTTGACAAAAGCAGCGGAAATGCACTACAATCACATACATATATGAAACAAGGCAATGAAGAGGATTAGTACAAGGTGGAAGCACCCCAGAGAGAGGACGTGGCATGTTCGACATGTGGCTGAGAGGTCCTTGTGCAAGCGCTTTGGAACCTACCTTGGAGCTCTGTATGAAAATACAGCGCAGACCGGCGTTAGAGGTGAATGAGTTGGATGCTTTGAGGCATCAATTAGGGTGGTACCGCCGAGTCTTCGGTCCCTTTGGGGAACGGAGGCTCTTTTTATTGCGCTATTAGCGGCAATAGCTAAAAATGAAGAAAAGAGGAGAAGAAAATGGCGAAGGATGTACAAGACACATCAAAGAAAATGGTAGAAGCGATTACCTCCATGGACGTGGATTTTGCCCAGTGGTATACGGACGTGGTGAAGAAAGCAGAGCTGATTGACTATACCAGCGTGAAGGGCTGTATGGTAATCAAGCCTGCAGGTTATGCGATTTGGGAGCTGATCCAGAGACAGCTTGACGCAAGGTTTAAGGAGGCAGGAGTGGAGAATGTATATCTGCCTATGTTTATTCCGGAATCTCTGCTGCAGAAAGAGAAGGACCATGTGGAGGGATTTGCGCCGGAGGTGGCATGGGTTACTCACGGCGGTCTGAATCCTTTGCAGGAGAGATTATGTGTGCGTCCTACCTCCGAGACACTTTTCTGTGATTTTTACAAAAATGATATCCATTCCTATAGGGATTTGCCAAGGGTTTATAACCAATGGTGCTCTGTAGTGCGTTGGGAGAAAGAGACAAGACCTTTCCTGCGCTCCAGAGAATTTTTGTGGCAGGAGGGTCATACCGCGCATGCCACAGCAGAGGAGGCGGAGGAAAGGACCATTCAGATGCTGAATGTATACGCTAAATTCTGTGAGGAGGTTCTGGCAATTCCCGTAATCAAGGGTCAGAAAACCGAGAAGGAAAAATTTGCCGGAGCAGTGGCAACCTATACCATTGAGGCGCTTATGCATGACGGAAAGGCGCTGCAGTCAGGTACCAGCCACAATTTCGGAGACGGCTTTGCAAAGGCATTTGATATTCAGTTCGCGGATAAGGACAATACCTTAAAGCATGTACATCAGACCTCATGGGGGATGAGTACGCGTCTTATCGGCGGTATCATTATGGTTCACGGTGATAACGAAGGTTTGGTATTGCCTCCTAAGATTGCGCCTGTCCAAGTGTGCATAATCCCTATTCAACAGAAAAAAGAGGGCGTGCTGGATAAGGCATATGAGCTGCGCGACTGTCTCAAGGGAAGCTTTCGCGTAAAGGTGGATGATACCGACAAGACACCCGGCTGGAAATTTTCCGAGGCAGAGATGAGAGGTTATCCTATCCGTGTGGAAATCGGTCCGAAGGATATCGAAGCAGGTAAATGTGTGATTTGCCGCCGTGACACCAGAGAAAAAACAGAAGTGGCATTAGATGAACTGGAGAGTAAGGTGGGAGATATTCTTGACACTATTCAGAAGGAAATGCTGGAGAGAGCAAGAGCGCACAGAGATTCTCATACCTATAGCGCCGCAAATATGGAAGAATTTGATAAATTATTTCAGGAGGAATCCGGCTTTGTAAAGGCAATGTGGTGCGGAAATCAGGAATGTGAAGACATTATTAAGGAAAAACTAAGTGTAACCAGCCGGTGTATGCCATTTGAGCAGGAACAGATTGCAGATACTNGTGTTTGTTGTGGAAAACCTNCGAAAAAAATGGTATACTGGGGTAGAGCTTATTAATCGGGAAGTAGTCAGGTATACTGTGTGCCGGCGTGTGCGCCGGCTCGCATGGATGGGAGTATGAATGAATTATATTGTACTGGATTTGGAGTGGAATCAGAGCAATACTAAGACGGAGGAGACGGAAAAGCTCCCCTTTGAGATTATTGAAATCGGAGCCATCAAACTAAATAATGAATGTACAATGATTGATGAATTTAATGAGCTGGTTAAGCCTCAGATTTATCATGAAATGCATCATATTANNAGTAAGTTGATTCACATGCAGATGCAGGAGCTGGAGAGGGGCAAGCNATTTNCACAGGTGTATGAGAAGTNTCTTTCATGGTGCGGCGACGAGGAATACATGTTTTGTACNTGGGGTGCTTTNGATTTGATAGAGNTTCAGAGAAATATAAAGTTTTACAATTTGACGCCTCTGTCAGATAGACCATTTGCCTATTTGGATGTGCAAAAGCTTTTTGGTATAGCTTACGAGGACAGAAAGATTAAGCGCACATTGGAGTGCGCGATAGATATTCTTCATATAGAGAAGGATATTCCCTTTCACAGGGCATTCAGCGATGCCTACTATACCGCAAAGGTACTTTTGTATATTTTTCAAAAGGATAGCTTGCTTTTGCGAAATATTTCCTATGATGTGTATCATCCCCCCATGCGCAGGGAAGATGAAATAAAGATACAGTTTGACAACTATATGAAATATATTTCCAGACAATTCCGCAATAAAACGGAAGCCTTTGCGGACAAGGAGGTCAGCTCCAGCAAATGCTATCTTTGTCATTGCAATCTGCGCAAAAAGATTAAGTGGTTTACCTCCAACGGACGGCATTATTACTGTTTGGCATATTGCGAAAAGCATGGCTATTTAAAAGGTAAAATCCGAATACGAAAGACAGATGAGGGAATGATTTATGTGGTTAAGACCACGAGATTCATTACCAAAGAAGAGGCGGACGCCATTGCACAGCGGAAAGAGCATGCGGCGGAGATACGGAAGAAACGGAAATAAAAGGACGAGGCAGTACGTTAAAAGTACTGTCTCGTTCCTTTNCTATAAANAATGTTAAAATATCANNATATTAATNTCATAAACANAGNCTAACAATATTGANTAGTATAGCTTACATTTGTTATAATTAAATTGTTTATTTTAATGGGTAGTAAACCATGTGAACACGCTTATGTGTATATTAGCGAATGCCGTGTGGTCTACACACCACTGTCGACAGCTGAAAATCAAACGAATAAGGTAAAGGAGGAATTAAAATGAAACTGAGGAAAGCAGTGTTAGGGATTTTGGCAGCAGCTTCTGTATTAGCAAACGGGTTTACGGTGTCAGCGGGGGAGGGCTGCCCTAATGGGGCACATTCTCCTAAGGTTCTGTATGACCGTCAGCGTCAATACCAAGAGAAAACAGGGGAACATGAGATTAGTGTAGAAAACGGCAAGCAGGCTGTTTGCTATATTTATACTGAATACTATCAGCTTACATATTATTGTCAAAAATGCGGTGCTTTTACTTATGAGATGCAAACCGTTAGAGATGTACATAGTCTTTCTCATTAAGCAATAGATGTTCAATAATATTTTATCATGATGAATACAACACTGTTTATAATAGGTAATGCTGGCGACAGTGATATATAACTAACTGGGTGATATGAAATGAACTAAAATGAATCGTAAGGAGACTACCATGCGACACTTGCTTTCTATGTCCGGAAAAGGGTTATCTTTCATTTTGTGTATCATTTTACTCCTTTCTACATTGGGCTGCGGACAGCAGGATGAGACAGAAACGGCTCATATATCCGATGGGAGTACCAATTATGAAGGCGCGGAGAATACCGCGATTGGTACGGAGTGGAAAACTAAAGGATTTGTTTATAAGGAGAATTTCGGGATTTTTGATGTGTCGGAAGAAACGTCACCGTATCAGGAGATAAGGGGTTCAAGCCTCAAGGAGACAGAGCCGGAATTCGGTTATGATGAAAAGCGGAGTGTTGTAGCTTATTTAAGGGATACCTGCTATGTTCTATATAGTTATAAACAACAGCAGGGGCAGCGTTTTGTGCTGGAAAAGCGCCTGTCTGATGTGGAAAAGCCGGAACAGTTGGAATTATTTGGAGAATTCGGTCAGGTGCCCATAGGGTATGTCGCCTGTATGGATGTCGTTACGGAATCGGATATCGCGGTATTGTTTGTAAGTCTGGAAGACGATTGGAAAGGGGAGGTACAGGAATATCTGCTTCTGCATCTGGATGGGGAGGGAAAGGTGCTTTCCCAAACAGAGCTNTNNAGTTCCTATCNGGAGAAAGGGANNGAACGCTATGATTTGGCGCNNGGTCNTTNGNAGTGTGACGAGCAGGGATATAGTTATGTGCTGACTAACGAGAGAAAGACCTTGACTATATTTGACGCCAGAGGTGATTTTGTAATGAATCAGGATTTCACCGGTGAAGAAGGCATTACCGTAGAGACGGCATTTCATGCGCCGGACGGGAGCCTGATTTTTTCACTGAACGATTCCGGGCAGGGAGCCACAAGGTTAGTCTGGCTGGATATGGAGAAAAAACAGTGGAAAGAGCTTGCTTCCATAGAAACCCCTTATTTAAAGCAGTTTACCATGCTGGAAAACGGACAGATCTATTACAGCAGAGGAAGCAGCCTGATTAAATGGGATGTACAGACGGGTAGGCAGGAGAGGGTTTTTAACTACCTGATATCCGATATACCGGATAGTATGTTTGAATATGTGGAGCATGTGTCGGTAACGGAACAGGGAGAGCTTATAATATATGTTGTAAGACGGGATAGGGTGGATATTAGTGTATTGTCCGATAAGCAGCAGGAGACGGAAGGAATTACACTTGTGGATTTTTGCGGGATATCCTATGTGCAATCCTGCGCGGCAGGCTACAGCAGGGGTAACAGCGACATTAGCATACAATACAAAAGGTGTCAGGGGGATAAGGAAATATTTTGGAACCGCACCATGGCGGAGCTTGCTGCAGGAAAGGGACCGGATATGCTGTGCCTGTGGGCAGGGGATGAGTATCTGCAGACCTTGTATGAAAAGGGAGTGCTGGCGGAATTGACAGGGCTGGTGCCGGAAGAGGTTCTGAACCAGATCTTTCCGGGTATTTTGGAGTCGGGCAGTGTAGAGGGCAGTCTGGTAGGTCTGGGGGTGAGCGGCATGCCGTTTGTGGTAATCACTTCAAACAAGCTGTGGCAGCAGGAGTACTGGACTGCTGAGGATATCATAGGAATTGTGGAAGCACAGGCTGATTTGGAGGGAATTGCCATTTTAAATGACAGAACAATGTCCTCGTCGTCTAATCTTCACTTTATGGGATTGAGTCATATGGAAAGCTCCCCTTTTTTGAACTTCGAGAAGGGAGAAAGCCATTTTGATGATATACAGTTTCAAAAAGTTTTGGAGCTTGCAAAAGCATATGGTGAGGCGCCTGTTCCTTCGGGGGAGGTCAGTGGGCTGATAAAGGAAGGCAGATGTATAGCTACCTTTCAGGAGATAAACTTTGCTGATAGATTTGTGGAGGTTATGGAGGAATATGGAGAAGAATGCCATTTTATCGGCTACCCCGGGCAGACCGGTTATTCGGGATATTGGAGTAGCGTTTTTCTGATAGTGGTCAATAAAAAATCCGAATATTTAGAAACAATCACTGAATTCCTTCAATATCTTTTGGATATTGATAATCAACAAAAACTGGATTATGCTATCAGTGTGCGTGAGGATGCTGTGCGACAGAATGTATTTTGGGATGAATGGAGCGAAATGTGGCGTTATAAAGCAGCGGGAAACGGAAGCTGGGAGTTTACAAAGCAAAACGGTGACAGTTATATTGAAGATTATGTGGAATTTTTGAAAAAGCTGGGTCCTTGGAATAGTTCTTACACGGTCATATCCGATATTGTCTCGGAGGAGGCAAAGGATTATTTTAACGGCGTCCGAAGCGCTGAACAGACTGCTGAGATTATTGATAACAGGGTGCAGTTGTATCTGGACGAGTAATGCGATACATTATGAATCAAAAAGAGACCGGGCACGATTATCTCGTGCGCCAGCCTCTTTTTTTACGCTTTGTACTGTAATGGCGTTTTGCTTCTCTGATTTGATTTCTACGCCTTTCTTGTAGGCTGCTGCTGGTATTCTGATAATAATTTTGATGCCTCCTGCGATTGCGTTTCCAAGACCGCCTATTGTTACGGAAAGAAAGGGGATGCCTTTTAATGACGGCACGCACAAACAGGATGAAAAAAGCTGCGGCTGTGATTCCCACTATTCCCAGCAGAACCTTAACAATATTGATAAAAATAAAGGATGGTGTCGGGTTTTCGGTATCTTCCTCTAAGTCTGTTTTCCAGACTTCCTCCTCTGTATCGAAAGTATAAGACTTTTCCTGATTGGAAGTAAAGTCCAGAGAGGCGGAGCCGATGTACACATCATGATAAGTATAAGTTATAATAGCAGCCTGATTTTTATTGCCGGTATTATAGGATATAGTGGAAACAGTGTCCTCGAAGCCTACGGTTTTAGGAAGAATAATACAATCCTGTTGGTTTAAGGATAAAATGGGTTGCGAGGTTCCGAAAATTGAGTTATCACTGTAAAACAATCTGGTGTTATCGATGTTGTATTTGGTTTCGGATTGGGAGACATTGACCTTGTCAAAATTACTGAAGCCATAATCAAAAAGAGCAATGGTATCCTCGTAATGGGCGGGAGTTTCATCCTTTAAGACTACGCATATCAGCTTCATACCGTTTTTCTCGGCACAGGAAACCAAGGTGCTGCGCGCCGCATCCGTATAACCGGTTTTACAGCCCACCAGATAATCATAGGCGTATTTTTTTCCCGGAAGCAATTCCATGCGGTTATGGTCTATATACTCGCCGCTTTCCTTCATTAGGCGCAGGGCGGGGGTGGTTGTCATTTTGCACAGCATTTCGTTTGCAAAAAAAGCCCTTCCTATCATTGCCAAGTCGTATGCGCTGGTATAATGGTTATCATCGGGCAGACCGTTGGGATTGACAAAATTGGAATCCACGCAGCCCAGCTCCTTTGCCCGGCTATTCATCATTTGCGCAAAGCCCTCCCACGTCTCTCCGATATGTTCTGCCACCGCGTAGGAAACCTCGTTGGCGGAGCGGATTAAGATGGCGTTTAGGCACTGTTCCATAGTCAGCGTATCACCCTCGTTCATGGCAATGTGATTGCTTCCTCTTGGAATGCCGAACACGGCATCGTGGGAAAATGTGACTACTTCATCTAATGAGCACTGCTNGGAAGCGATCAGAGTNGTCAAAANTNTGGTAGTGCTTGCAGGATANTGGTNCNGANNGATATTNNTGGAATATAAAATCGTACCGGTCTCGGCTTCCATCAGAATGGCGGATTCTGCAGTGACCACGGGCCCGGTGGGCCAGTTCTCTATTTCGTTGGATTGTATCGGTAAAGCTCTTTGTGCCACAATGCGTTCCTCTGTGGTAGGAGCAGCAAAGGAAGTCATATTCTGTGAAAAAAAGAGGCATACAGCGCCTATAGCAGCAACAATTCTGCACATGGAAGATATGCTGCGGGGTTTTTGATATAAAACAGTATTTTTTATCTGTAGCATGTATTAAGATTCCTTATAGACTTTAGTGTTGTTTATTAAATATATCATACACTATTTTACCCCAAAACCATAGTAGAAAATATGTAAAATAATGAAATCTTAATAATCAACCGGTGAAAAGGAAGCCGGGTGGAAGAGCAGAAGAATAGCGGTCTGCTTGCTGCGGGGTATTTGATTTTGCACTGCGGCAACGAACACAATTGACAAAAGGGCATAAATAAAGTAAATTGATTATTGAAAACAAGGCAGTAGCGATGGGAGGAAATTATGAGATTGCGTAATATTACCGGTTCCCGTGAGGTAATCGCGAACAGTACTTATGTGATACGGGAGGNAATTTTAGNGGAATGTCCGGGTACGTGGCATGANNTTTTCGGAANTGATAATCCNGTTCATATTGAAATTGGTATGGGAAAAGGCAAATTTATANATACTATGGCTAAGGAGAACCCTCATATAAATTATGTGGGGATTGAAAAATATTCCAGCGTTCTCCTGCGTGCCATTCAGAAAATGGAGGAGGAAGAGCTGCCAAATCTGAAATTTATCCGCATGGATGCGGAGAACATTGTCAAGGTATTTGCCGAGGAAGAGGTGGACAAGATATATTTAAACTTTTCCGACCCGTGGCCTAAGGACCGTCATGCCAAACGTCGCCTGCCTTCGAGGGAATTTTTGGCGCGTTATGATGTAATTTTGAAAAAGCAGGGGCGTCTGGAATTTAAGACGGACAACAAAGAGCTGTTTGAATTTGCATTGGAAGAGCTTGAGCCTGCAGGCTGGAAGACAGAGATTATCACATATAATCTGCATAGCGAAGGAACTCTTGTGCAGGATAATGTGATGACTGAGTATGAGGAGAAGTTTTCCTCTATAGGGAATCCGATTTTCAAGTATATTATTTACAGGTAGTGGCAGAAGACTTTGCAGAAAATTATCAGCAGGCTTGTGTCAGCGCGGTACCCGCAGGTCTATGAGTTTATAAGATTTCTCAACAAAAAGCCGTGCAAAAGAGAGAAAGAGTGAAAGTAAAAACTA
>WFLX010202466.1_pt1 | contig 18875 bp, 15 predicted proteins | sample 4967041 | NCBI WGS metagenome assembly WFLX01 (sample SAMN12857096, study PRJNA449069) | gut metagenome | isolation source: stool from male and female vole | host: Microtus ochrogaster | place: USA:Florida | collected 2017
ATGATGGGGCGGCAGGNGGTGTTGGTGTTGGCGCATGAGGAGGAGAGGCAGTTGCAGGCTCTTGTGGCGGCGCTTGATGAGGCGGGGTGGGATATGTTTGTGCATATCGACGCCAAAAGCCCCTTTGACGGCTCGACGCTGACAAGGAGCAACGGTCGGCTAATTATCCTCTCCGGGAGAGTTGACTGCCGCTGGGGCGATTACTCACTCGTTGAGGCCGAGCTCAATCTGATAGATGAGGCGCTGAGCCAGGGAGACTATTCATATCTCCATCTGATTTCGGGCACCGATTACCCCCTCAGCGGGCTGAGCCATATAAGAGATTTCTGTGAGGCCAACAGCGGAAAAGAGTTTATCGGCTTTTCGCAAAACGTGAAAAAAGGTGAGCTGACATGGCGGTCGGGGCGACGATTTCTGTTCACCCGCGACTTCCAAAGCAAGTCGCCTATGAAAAGGATTCTCCGCAAGCTCCACGCCGCGGCTCAGTCATTGCCCGGCCTCGGCAGGAAGATCGACGCCGAGGTGAAAAAAGGGTCGCAATGGTGGTCGATAACGGGGGAGTTTGCCTGCTATGTCATTGAGCGCCGGGAGTGGATAGACAAGCATTTCCGCGCCACCTATTGCCCTGATGAGATGGTGATGCAGACTCTGGTGTGGAACAGCCGTTTTCGCGAAAGGCTTTTCGACACAAAAGATGAGTTCAGAGGCTGTATGCGCTACATACCCTGGACCAACGGCTATCTTCGCCCATTCACCGAGGATGATTATGCCGCGATGAAAAGCTCTGACCGGTTTTTCGGTCGGAAGTTCACCCTCAAGGATATNGAAGCTTATGAGCGACTTTAAGGTCTCGGTCATCGTGCCGGTCTATAATATCAGGGCGTTTGCGGGCGACTGCATCCGCTCGCTGCTGGCCCAGACCATGAAGGGGGTGGAGTATCTCATAGTTGACGATGCTTCGACCGACGGCAGCTTTGAGATAGTGAAAGAGCTCATCGGCGATAACCCCGACTTCAGGCTCTTGCGTCACGAGAGGAACATGGGGCTGCCCGCCGCGCGCAACACCGGGCTGCGAGCCGCGAGAGGGGAGTATGTGATACATTGCGATGGTGACGATTTCATGGCTCCCGAAATGGTGGAGCGGCTTTATGACTGCGCCGTGAGCCAAAAGGCCGACATGGTGTGGTGTGACTGGTATCTGTCGTTTGCGGGCAGTGAGCGCTACATGAAGCAGCCCTCCTGCCTCACCGGTCGCGAGGCTTTAGCGGGAATGTTGAGCGGCAGAATGAAATATAACGTGTGGAACAAACTCTGCCGCCGCAGCCTCTATGACGGGTTGCAGTTTCCCGAAGGGCGCTCGATGGGTGAGGATATGACCATGATCAAGGTCGCCGCTAAGGCCAAGAGGACAGCTCATGTGGCCGAGGCTCTCTACCACTACCGGCGCACTAACGCCGAGGCCCTTACCCAGAACTATTCGCCGCGCAAACTCAACGAGCTAATGGCCAACACCCTCGACATTGTGGCTTTTCTCAGAGCCGGCGGTGAGGTGAGCGAGCTGGATATCAACAGGTTTCTGCTCAATGTCAAGCTGCCGTTTCTTTTCACCGGCAAGAGCGAAGATATAAAGCGGTGGCGCCAATGGTTTAAGGAAGCCGACCGCGCGATAATGGCCAACAAAGATCAATCTTTGCGGGTGAGGCTTCTGGAGTGGAGCGCCTCAAAAGGGTTCGGGTTTGTCAACCTGCTTTATTATAACCTGGTGCAAAAGGTCATATATGGAAAGATCTACCGATAGCAAGGTACTTAGATTTCTGGGAGCGATTGTGTCGGCAATTGCCGTTGAGTTCTACTTCTTCCCGCTCCAGACCTACGGTATGCCGCTCAACACCAAGACCATCTTTGCGGGCTTCGGCCTGGTGGTGGCAGTGGTCGAGACCGTGAGAAAGAATTACGGCATACTCCGCACCGACCTNATNCTCCTCAGCGGCTTNGCCTTTATGGTGTCGCTCTGCTGCTATGCCTCNCTGACAATCAACGCCACCTACGACACCACCTATCTCACCTATATCGTGTCGATGTGGGTGTGGCTGTCGGCCGCCTATTTCACGCTGTGGGTTGTGAGGCAATGTCTCGGCTCTGTATCGATCAAAACCGTGACCTACCTGCTCATAACCGCCTCACTGTTTGAATGTATAGTCGCCTTAGGGGTGGATATGAACCCCACGATCTACCGATGGGTAAACTCGGTGACCGACCACCGGTGGGTGGAGAGCGTTGACCGCCTGTACGGACTGAGCGCCGAGCTCGACACCGCCGGCATACATTTCGCGGTGACGCTGATAATGCTGAGCTTCGTGCTCTGCCGGATAAGGGAATATGCCTCGTGGTCGACACTGACGCTGCTCTGGGTGTCGTTTGTAGTCATCACGGTTATCGGCAACATGATAGCGCGCACCACTCTCGCCGGCACAGCCATCGCGCTGGTCTACATTGCATGGAAAAGTCTTCCCCGCGCCTCGACCCTCTCCCGGGGTCAGCTCAGCATGATGAGGGTGGTGATGCTCACTCTGCTGATAGGTCTNCCGGTGGTNGTCTATTACTTCAACACCAACGACAGGATTCACGACAATATNCGCTTTGCCTTTGAGGGATTCTTCTCGCTGGCTGAAAAAGGGGAGTGGGACGTGGCCTCAAACAACACCCTCCGAAACATGATAGTGTGGCCCGACAATTTCCACACCTGGCTGATAGGNGACGGCTATATCGTCAACCCCAAGGATGACCCCTATTATGTGGGCGAGATAACCCGCGGTTATTACAAGAATACCGATATCGGCTATCTGAGATTTATATTCTATTTCGGCACCATAGGCCTTGTGGCCTTCTCGGCTTTCATCGTCATGGCGGCAAGGGCCTGCGCCATCCGCCTGCCGAGATACAGGGCGATGATATTGCTGCTGCTGATACTCAACTTCGTGGTGTGGCTCAAGGTGTCGACCGACCTGTTTTTCATCTTTGCCCTGCTGCTGTCGGCCGATATAATTCAGGAAGACAGCGGCGAGCGCGAGCTCATCGGCGAGGATATAATAGTGAGAGGATAATGAAGATAGCCTATTGCATAGCCGGCACGAGACATTCGGGAGGCATGGAGCGTGTGCTTGCCAACAAGGCCAACTGGCTTGTGGCTCACGGCCATGAGGTGGTTGTCATCACTACCGATCAGCATGGCGAGCCTCCCTATTTTGAGATGGACAGCCGCATTGCCCGGTATGACCTCGCCATAAACTATGAGGACAACAACGGCAAGTCGTTTCTTGACAAACTGTGCCGCTATCCTTTCAAGCAGCTNCGCCACCGCCNNCGCCTCTCCNCNNTGCTCAGGCAGTTGAGGCCCGACGTGACGGTGTCGATGTTCTGCAACGACGCCGGGATAGTCTCCAAAATCGCCGACGGCAGCGCGAAGGTGCTCGAAATTCATTTCAGCAGATTCAAACGTGAGCAATACGGGCGCAAAGGCCTTTGGCAGCTTGCCGACCGTCTGCGCTCGCACAACGACCTCAAAACCGTGAGAGACTACAGCAAGTTTGTCGTCCTCACCGAAGAAGACCGCTCTTACTGGGGCGACCTGCCCAACATCGAGGTGATTCCCAACGCTAACACCATGCAGGTAACCCCTCACTATGACACTACCTCCATGCAGGTTATCGCAGTGGGCCGCTTCTCCTATCAGAAAGGTTTTGACCGCCTCGTCAAGGCGTGGAAGATGGTGGCCGAAAAACATCCCGATTGGTCGCTCCACATCTATGGCAACGGCGACAGGGAGGAGATAAGCCGCATGGTGGGAGAGCTCGATCTTAGCGCGAGTGTTTACCTCCACGATGCCACCCCCGATATTGTTGACCGATATAAACAATCGGCTTTTCTGGTGATGTCGTCGCGCTATGANGGATTGCCGATGGTGATGATCGAAGCGCAGTCATGCGGATTGCCCGTAGTGTCGTTTGACTGCAAGTGCGGCCCTAAGGATATTATCACCAACGGCGAAAACGGATTGCTCGTGAAAGAGGGCGACATCAACGGATTGGCTGCGGCTATCTGCCGCCTTATAGAGCAGCCCGAACTGAGGGCTGAGATGAGCCGCGCCGCCGTGGAGAGGATGACCCGCTATGACGAGAATGTAATAATGGCCCGCTGGGTTGAGCTGTTTAATTCCCTGAGATGAAAACGATAGTTGTTTCGGCAGTGAATATCCGCAAGGGGGGTACTCTGACAATACTCCGCGATTGTCTCGGCTATCTCTCCCCGCTCGCAATGTCGGGCGAATATCGGGTTGTGGCTNTGGTTCATCGCCGCGAGCTTGCCGACTATGCCGGAATTGAATANATCGAGNTGCCCGACNCTGTCAGGAGCTGGTTCAGGCGCCTGAAATGTGAATATGTCACGATGAGGAAAATATCACGTCAGATAGGCGACATCGACCTCTGGCTCTCGCTCCATGATGCCACCCCCGTGGTTGAGGCCAAGCGTCAGGCCGTTTATTGTCAGACCTCATTCCCGGTGCTTAAATGGAATTTCAACGACCTCCGCTTCGACTACAAGATAGTGCTCTTTGCCAATCTCACCAAATATGTCTATCGGTTCAGATGTCATCAGAACTATCGCATGATAGTGCAGACACAGTGGCTCCGCAAATGTCTCTCCCGAATGACAGGCTATCCCGAATCACGATTTATCGTAGCTCCCCCAGAGACCACGGCCCGCCCGAAGGCTGTNTCTCTCAACACCTCCGGNAANTACAGATTTATNTATCCCGCCACCCCCGACTGCCACAAAAACTTCGAGCTGATATGCCGCGCCGCCAAGATGCTTGCCGAAGAGATCGGTAACGACAGCTTTGAGGTGATTCTCACTATCAGCGGCAAGGAAAACAGATATTCCTCGTGGCTTTACAAAAATTGGGGCGATGTGGCGCCGGTGAGATTTGCCGGCTTCATGGCCAAGGAGAAACTTGAAGAAGCCTATGCAGCGTCTGACTGTCTGATTTTTCCGTCGCGCGTGGAGACCTGGGGTCTGCCTATCTCCGAATACTCCCGATATGACAAACCGATGCTGCTCGCCGACCTTCCCTACATACGCGAAACCGCGGCGGGAGCTGCCCGCACCGCTTTCTTCAACACCGGGAATCCTCTCGAATTAAAGGAGCATATGAAACGACTTATAGCGGGCGAAGACTCATTTCTCAAACCGCTCGAAAAAACCGCTGATGATAAGATGACGGNNCACTCATGGCAGCAGCTCTTCAACCTGCTGCTTGAGGATTAACCGNTTAAGGGATTGCCTTTTAAGATACTCTCAAAATAATNTCACATTTCAATCCAAGAGTTCTTCAACTCGGAAAATTTNATNCCATAGGAGGCGGTGTGGAGAAGGTGATGTATGACCTCACCACCGGTCTCGCTGCCAGAGGCGTGGATTGCGATATGCTTTGTGCGGCAGTCAGCGGTAAGGGTATGGTGAAGTCACTTTCGCCCAATTCGAGACTGATATGCAGCCGCTCGCTCTTCAAATTTGCCGCCACGATGATTTCGCCGGCAATGATCACCCGGCTTCGCAAGATTTGCAATGACTATGACATAATTCATGTTCACCACCCCGACCCCATGGCTGCTCTTTCTCTCCGCCTCTCGGGATATAAGGGGAAGTTTGTGTTGCATTGGCACAGCGATATTCTCCGTCAGAAACAGTTTCTCAAACTCTATCAGCCACTGCAGTCATGGCTCATCAGAAGGGCAGACCTCATTGTGGGCACCTCTCCGGTCTATCTGAGCGAAAGCCCCTGCCTGCAGGGTGTGCAGCACAAGACGGCCCCCCTGCCTATAGGAGTTGACGAGATGAAACCCGACAGGCGCATCACCGAAAAGATACTTTCGCGTTATGGCCACCGTAAAATAGTTTTCTCGCTCGGCAGACTGGTTTACTATAAAGGCTTCCGCCACCTTATCGACGCCGCCACCTGTCTCACCGACGACTATGTGGTGTTGATAGGAGGTACCGGCCCCCTGAAGCAGGAACTTCAGGCACAGATTACCAGCCTCGGCCTTGAGGATAAGGTGAAGCTGCTGGGGCGCATCAACGACAGCGAATTGCCCTCCTATTATGACGCCTGCAGTGTGTTCTGTCTCAGCAGTATTCAGAAAACCGAGGCATTTGCCATAGTGCAGATCGAGGCTATGTCGTGCGGCAAGCCGATAGTGGCCACCAAAATCAAACATTCGGGAGTGTCGTGGGTCAACTCCCACCTCGAGTCGGGCCTCAATGTCAATATCGAGGCGCCTGAGGAGCTCGCNGAGGCNATAATGGAAATCACCCGGGATGAGGAAATCTATTCGGCTTACTCNCNGCGAGCTAAAAACCGCTTTACCACATTATTCACCAAAGAAAAAATGATCGACAACTGTATAAAGATTTATCACAACACATGGAAAAAGCAATAAAATCACAAGTTTTAGTGATGCCTCACGACAATGAGACATCTGACTGTGAGGCCGGCCTGAGTTTCGATTACAGCGCCTTTATCAAGCGCTCGTTCGACATACTCTGCAGCATCATGGGAATGATTGTGCTCTCACCCCTCTTTCTCATCATCTATGTTGCCATAAAGCATGAGGATGGCGGCGGCGCGATCTTTAAGCAGGAGAGAGTGGGATATAAGGGCAAGGAGTTTACGATCTACAAATTCCGCTCCATGTCGATCGACGCCGAGCATGAGGGTAGCCCTCTGTTGTGTAGCGACAAGGATGACCGACTCACCCACACAGGCAACTTTCTCCGCTCTCACCACCTCGACGAGCTCCCTCAGCTCTGGAACGTCTTGAGGGGTGACATGAGCTTTGTTGGCTACCGTCCCGAGCGCCGCTATTTCATCAACAAGATTTCTGAACACAATCCCAACTACAAGAAACTCTTTGCCATGCGACCCGGATTGTTTTCGATGGCGACCCTCTATAACGGCTATACCGACACGATGGAAAAGATGCTCACACGTCTTGACATGGACCTCGAATATCTCGCCAATCACTCCCTGTGGTGTGANGTGAAGATAATATGGCTCACAGCCTATTCAATCATCTCGGGCAAGAAGTTCTGACCATGATTGAGAAGCTGAAATCACTGACGCTAAAGAAGATTGGCCGGAGTTTCATGCTCGTCGAGAATGACGGCAGAGAGCTCAACATGACCAATGTCTACAGCATGAACTCTACCGCGGCGTGGCTCTGGAACCAAATCGACACCCCCTTTGACAGTGTCGAGGCGATAGCTGAAGATATGTGCGGGGAATTTGACATTGACCTCCCTACCGCAGTCAAAGATATTACCTCTCAGCTCGCCATGTGGCGCGAGCTCGGACTTATTAAATAAAAGAAACCGATGTTGTCGCCGCGTCTGCACAAAGCATTCTTCTCCCTGCTTCGCGCCGGGCTTTGGANTCAGCCCTCAGAGCTTGATTTCAGCAGCCTCTCGGCNGANGATTGGGCGGAGATCTATCGCGAGGCGAAAGCGCAGACTGTGTCGGGAGTGATCTTTGCCGGTATCGCCAACGCGGCTCACACCCGGGGATCAGTTCCNGACGATGAGTTGCTTGCCGGNTGGACGGTGCGCGCCCTCAGGATCGCTGACTATAACGCTAAGGCCAACAAAACCATCTCGCTACTCGCCTCTGAGCTTAATGCGCGGGGTCTCACCCCGGTGCTTCTCAAAGGTCAGGCCACNGCGCTGAGCTACCCCGACCCGACNCTGAGGGAGTGTGGCGACATCGACCTCTTTTTCCCGGAGAGGGGAGTGCTGACCGAGGCGCGCGGGATAGTTGGCCGGGGTCGGAAGACTGACCGTAAGAGCGACGGCTCGATAGTGTGCCACCGCGACGGAGTGACCGTTGAGCTTCATGGCAAGATGTTCGACATGGTTAACCCCTTGCTGCGCAAAAGCCTCAGGGAGGCGGTTGCCCGCTATGGATTCAGACCTCTCAGCTGGCCCGACGACAGCTCGGTAGAGATTCTCACTCCCGCGCCCGTGTTGAACATGCTCATGCAAAATCTCCACATCCTGCGCCATGCCCTCTGTTTCGGCATTGGCCTGAGGCAGCTGTGCGATTATGCAGTGTGCTATAAGAAACTGACCGACAGCGAGNAGCCTGAGCTTTCGGAATTGCTCGGCAGCATGGGCCTCTCGAAGTGGAACAATATGNTCATGTCGTTTCTCGACAACGTATNTCTACGGCATCGGCAACGCCGACACTCTCAGCCCGCTCTATAAGATAGTTATGGCCAACGGAAACTTCGGCTTCGGCGCNGGGTCAAGATCGTGGAAACGCATTGTGTCAAACAATNTCAGAATGTTCCCCTCNGTNCCGGGCGAGTCGCTCACCACATTATTCTGCCTCCTTGCCAGAAGATGAAAACCACCTGCTACACAGTTGCCGGCTTCACCTTCCGGGTCACTGCCGACTCGGAGATAATGACACAGATGCCGTCGTTTGAGCCGTTCCTTTCAGCCGAGGAGGAATCAGAGATGCTTTTCAGCGTGAGTGTCAGCAGCCTGTCAGCCCCCTCATTTCCTCTCCTCAGTGCTACCCCCGACGAGGAAGTATGCAATGATTTCGGCCGGATAAGAATGTATCGCGACGGTGAGGGCTATCTTTTCGAGACATCGTTTGGCGACTCAGAGCTCTCCCACCTTATGAGAGTCAGCGTTGGTTTCACCTCAGCCGCCATCTCTCTCAACCCCCTCGACCCCTATGGCATAAACGCCCTGTCGTCGATGCTTCACATACTCTTCTCAATGGTCATCCTGCCTCACGGGGGAATTATGACCCACGCCTCATGCGTGACGCTCGACGGCACGGGCTTCATGTTCTTAGGCCGGAGCGGCACCGGCAAAAGCACCCATGCCTCTCTGTGGCTCAACAGCTTCGGCGGCTGCTCGCTGCTCAACGACGACAACCCCGTTGTCAGAATCCACAACGGCGGCATAAGAGTTTACGGCTCCCCCTGGTCGGGCAAAACTCCCTGCTACCGCAACCTCTCTTTCCCCCTCGGCGGCATAGCGCGGCTGGAGCAGGCACCCGTCAACCACTTTCTCCCTCTCACCGATGCCGAAGCCTTTGCCGCGGTGTTGCCCTCCTGCTCGGTGATACGTTCCGACCACTCTCTTACCGAATCGCTCTATCAATCGATCATCACCCTCTGTGAAACTGTCAGCATAGGCCTGCTCAGATGCCGGGCTGACCGCGAGGCCGCCCTGATGTGCCGCGCGGGCCTGTGTTCAAACTCATAATATCAAGCTATCATTATCAATGAATAAATGTTTAGTGCTCACACTGTTGCTCTTGGCGACACTGTGTTCATGCAGCTCAAAGAAAGAGATTGTCTACCTGCGCGACATGAAGCCGGTAACCGAATATCCCTACACTCCCGACAAGGAGACAGTGATTCAGCCCAACGACCTGTTGCAGATCACCGTGAGCTGCAAGCGCCCCGAGCTCGCATTGCCCTTCAACAGTCAGGGCAGCTCGGTGGCCGTGTCGGAAGACGGTAACGTCTACACCCAGTCGGGCGGCGGCTCCACCCCCGGCAACAGCTATCGCGTCAACAAGCAGGGCGACATCATCTTCCCTGTGCTCGGCAAGATACATGTGGCCGGATTCCGCCTCTCTCAGATAGGCGAGATTATCCGCAATCAGATCATCGAAGACGACTATATCAAAGACCCCCAGGTGTCGGTCGACTTGCTCAACTTCAAATATACCGTGATGGGCGCGGTGGGCAACACAGGCACCTATTCGGCCGACGGTGACCGCGTGACCCTTCTGGAGGCGATCGCCAAGGCGGGCGACGTGTCGGCCAACGGCAGGACCAACAACGTGAAGGTGATACGCGAGGTTGACGGCAAGCGCATGGTGCTCGAACACGACCTCACCAGCTACGAGATTTTCGAATCTCCCTTCTACTACCTCAAGCCCAACGACATTGTCTATGTCGAGCCCAAATATAAAAGCAAGGATAAGGAAAACCGCGGCTGGCAGATCGCTACCCTCGCTGTCAGCGTTGCCTCGGTTCTCACATCTCTGTTGTGGTTATTCAAGTAAACTTAATCATCCTCATGTCTACCCATCAATCTAAAGTCAACAACGAGCAGGGAATCAACTTAGCCGATCTTCTCTTCTATCTGCTGTCGAAGTGGAAATGGTTTGTGCTCTCGGTGATAATCTTCGGTGCCCTCGGCTGGTATCGCTACGCCAAGTCGCCCGAGATATATTTCAGCACCGCCACCGTAATCATCAAGGACCCCTCCAACAAAACCGTCTCGGCGGCCCTCGACCGTTTTGACAACTATATCAACAAGGTTAACGTTGCCAACGAGATTCTCCAGTTCCGCTCTATCGAGATGATGGAAGATGTGGTGGAGCGCCTCAACCTCGACATCGACTACACGATGAAGGATGGTCTGCGCACCACCAACCTCTACTCCCGGTCGCCGGTTCAGCTCACCGTCGGCGAGGTGCTCCCCGAGCGCTATTTCTCCTTCAAGCTCACCCCCGTGAGCGAGGAGAAAGTCATCATCTTTGATGTGGAGGGTATTCCCGGCATCGACCCCGAAACCAAATACCGTGTTACCCTCGGCAAGCCTTTCCGCTATAACGAAGAGACCTTCACCATCACTTCCACCGCCGCCTACGGATCAAACTGGAAAGATAAGGTGATTCAAATCTCCAAGATGCCAGAGAGCTCCACCGTGTCCTATTTTCAGTCAAACCTCTCCATACGTCAGGAGGAAGATGAATCCTCGATTCTCAACATCTCTATCCGCGACACCTCCCCCCTCAGGGCTGCCGACGTGATCAACACCCTTGTGGCTGTATATAACGAGGAGGCTCTCCGCGACAAAAACCAGGTGGCCATCAACACCGCNGACTTTATCAACGAGCGACTCATCATTATNGAAAANGAGCTCGGCAANGTNGAGTCAGACCTNGANAAATATAAGCAGGCCAANCAGATTGTGGATATTTCGAGCACCGCGAGCCGATATGAGGGNGAGACGGTGAGATATGCCCAGGANGCNATCGACCGCGAGACCCAGCTCAAATGGGCCGGATTTATACGCGAATATCTCAACGACCCCACCAAAACCCGCGAGCTGCTCCCAACCAACACCGGCCTCGAAGGCACCAACATCGACTCTTATATCTCGAAGTATAACGCGCTCAAGCTGAAACGCGACCGCATAGCCGACGACAGCGGCGAGGCAAACCCGGTGCTTGAGGAGCTTGACCAGACCCTCCACGGTCTGCGTCAGTCGGTGGTGAGATCGGTCGACAATCTGATTGTTAACCTCGATGTGCAGCGCACCGACGCCCTTAAGCGCGAGGCCCGCTCGCAGGCCCGCACAGCCTCGATTCCCACCAAGGAGCGCGCCCTCCTCTCGATCGAGCGCCAGCAGAAAATCAAAGAATCGCTCTACCTCTTCCTCCTCAACCGCCGCGAGGAAAACGCCCTCTCCCAGGCAATGGCCGACAACAATGCACGCATAGTCGAGCACGCCCACGGCCCCAAAGGCCCCATTGCCCCCAACCGCAACCGCATGATTTTGCTCGGCATAGCCATCGGACTGGTGTTGCCCTGCATCTTCTTCCTTCTAAAACTCTTTCTCGACACCAAGGTTCACAGCCGCAAGGATGTGGAGGGAAAGCTGTCTGTGCCTCTGCTCGGCGAAATTCCCTACGACAAAAAGCAAACCAAGCGGCAGGATGATGAGACCGAGGAGCAGGAAACCGACGACATCATCTCGGAAGCTTTCAGAATCATCCGCACCAACATGGCCTTTATGGCGAGAGGCGGTAACAAGCTCCAGGTCATAACCTTCACCTCATTCAACGAGGGCGCGGGCAAGACCTTCATATCGCGCAACCTCGCCACCAGCCTCGCCCTCACCGGCAAGAAAGTCATGATCCTTGACCTCGACATCCGCAAAGGCACCCTGAGCCGCTATCTCAATGCCCGCAAGACCGGCGTGACCAACTTTATCGCCGACCCCGAGCTGAGAGTTGAGGAGATAATTCAGCACAAGGGGAGATATGACCTCATTTCGGCAGGCAACTCAGCCCCCAATCCCGCCGAACTGCTCATGAGCGACCGCCTCGATCAGCTCATCGCCGAGCTGCGCGAAAGATATGACTATATCATAGCCGACAATGTGCCGGTAGGCATCATCGCCGACGCCACCATTGCCAACCGCATTGCCGACCTCACCATCTTCGTGGCCCGTATCGGTCGACTCGACCGCCGTCAGCTGCCCGACATCGAGCGGCTCTACACCGAAAACAAGCTCCGCAACATGGCGCTCCTTCTCAACGGCGCCGAGGTCAGCCACCGCTACGGCTATTACGGCTACTACGGATATGGCTACGGATACTCCTACGGCAAGAAAAAGAAATCACGTCATAAGAAACAAACAAATAAATAAACCATTATAAAATGAAAGAAAAGAAACATTATGAGACTCCGGCAACTACGCTTGTCAGGGTCGAACTCGAGAGTGACATCTGCGCCGGTTCGGAGGCGCAGCCTGTTCACAAAGACGACTCCCGCCACATCAACATCAACAAGCAGGACGATGGTGGCGCGGTTGACTTCACAACCTCCGACAACAGCTGGGACTAAAAACCAATAGGAACAACAATGGAATCAAAGCTTTTACCAATCAGATTACAGATTCTCGCTCTGGGCGCCATCTCGGTGATGGCCTCAGGCTGCAGCGACAATAACGACGGGCCCAACCCCGCCACTAAAATCAAAGCCGGCGACGCCGTGGCTTTCACTACCGAAGTCAGCACAATGTCGCGCTCGGTCTACGACCCCTCTGATATGTATCAGATATTGTGGGGCGGAGACTTTGCTGACGAAATAAGCATCTACTCCCANGAAGCNATGGTNGGAACNCCCCGCACCGACGATGCCGATGCGATAGTTAAGGATGATCTCCATCTTGCCCACTATTTGGTGACCGACGCCGAAGACGCCGCTCCCCACGCCTTCATCACACCTCTCAAAGAAGAGGAAACAATGCTCTGGAGCAACCATGAGGATCCTCACACCTTCTATGCCGTCTTTCCCAAGAGCCGCAACATCGGTATGGATAAGAATGGCAATATCCACATGGCCTATCACACTAATCAGCAGTGCTACAAGCTTGCCTATGACGGTAACGGCCATTATACCACCCAGCCCGACATGCGCAATGCCTATATGGTGGCTAAGGTCAAGACNTCGGCTCAGGCNCTNAANGAAAAGGGTGAGCACGTGTTGCTNTACTTCGACCCCCTCATGACCACTCTCGACATCACCGTCACCGCNGGTCAGTTTGAGGTGGGNACAGGTNTTATCCAGCCCGTCACCGTGACCGGCGTCAGCGTCACTATGCCCAAATACCTTGAGGGTGGCAACTTTGTCTACAACATGGGCGCCGAGGGAACCACCGCCAATACTCATGAATCAGCATGGACGCTCAACAATGTCAAGGACGACGGCGAGGAGTCGGTGTTTGTCAGCGTGGTTGACGACCGCAACGGCGACTCAAAACACTATCTCGACCTCTTTGAGGGTGAAAGCCTCAACCTCATGGCCTTCCTCCCCCCGATGGAANATGTCGACAAATATATGATAAGAGTCCACACCACCACCGGCTNCGACTTCGTTAAGACNGTTAAGNCNTCNGACCTCAGCCGCNNCTATGTTTCCAAACGCAGCCGCATCAATATCACCCTCCCCAACATCTATCCCGACGGCGGCGCCTATATCGGCGAAGCCGGCAGCGAAGCCAAACAGGGCACCAACTGGATGTCAAGAATCTCTGAGAATACTTCTTTCGATAAATTCTCGATTCCCGGATACGAATGTGACAAGAACACCACAGCCGCAACAATAAAATCGCTGCTTGATAAAGGTGTTCGTGCATTTGATATTTCAACCTATAGTAGTTTACACTCAGCCAAGTATCGAATTGAAATGGATGATGAAACTTCATCGGCTTTTAATGATTTTGTTAAAAATAATCCCGGCGAGACTTTGATCGTGTGGTATAAACGTAGTGATCTTTACCATTTGAATACACCTGATGGCTGGGAGACTCCGAGTAGTGTAAACAATATAGTTAGAGGCAAAATTAATGCCTTTGAACTTTATACTATCAACAATCATTTCCATGCATCAGGAACATTAAATGCAATATTTAATTCGGATAATCACGACATATCTTTGACCGGTGACTGGGGTTGTCATTATCTTAAGGATGGGCATAATAAAGCCAATTTTGATATTTTGTGCCCCACTGATGGGAATAATGAACTCACTCAGACAGGAGTTACCGGAATTGTGATGGTTCCCAACGCTGACAAGGCATATGATAACGGCACCTATACCTACAGCGACCTGTTGATTCAGGGCATTATTGACTGCAACTTCAAGTTTAACCTCCGCAAATAAGCATAACCAGCATCATCATGAATAAATTAATCATTTTAACTTTTCTCGGGGCGGCAGCATGTGTGGCCAATGCGCAAAATGTCAGTGCGCAAACCAATGCTCAGGCCCCCGACACCACTTTCACCAAGGTGGAGGACTATTTCATAAGCGATAACACCCACAGCGTGGTTACCAACACTTGGAAAAGCAACTGGTATGTGATGGGTGATGCCGGTGTAAACGCCTTCTTCGGCGACAAACATGTCGGCGCATTCAAATATCGNCTCACCCCCCAGTTTAACATCGGCGTGGGTAAATGGCTCGTGCCCGGNTTNGGCNTCAACCTCCAGTTCACAGGCTTCCGCTCAAAGAGCCACAAGAGCGTCGACACCGACCTCTTTACCCGCGACGAGCCTATGAGAGTCGACAAAGACGGCAACAACTACTGGCAGGAAAACATCAAATGGTGGGACATCAGCGTCAACACCAAGCTCAACATCACCCGCCTCATCTATGGCTATGAGGGGGATGACTCCAAGCGCCTCATGAATCAGTTTATGGCNTCGATCGGCGCCGGCGTTACCCACCACTACGGCCTGTCGTATGGCTCGGCCAACGAGCTNAGCGGACGCATCGANNTGCAATACAGCCGATTCTTCACCCCCGCCAAAGCAGTGTCGCTCGACGTGAAGCTCCGCGGCATGTTCTACGACACCAAATATGACGGATATTTCAACAACGACCACACTGACCTCGTTGACCTCAACCTGTCGCTCAACGTCGGCGTGACCTACTACTTCAAATATCGCGGCTGGGAACGCAAATCAACCCACACCACCGTCTACAACCAGTATAANCAGGCNAANATCATCGANCTCAACGANGANATNAACCGCCTGCGCAACATGCCGGTGCCTCAGGAGACCCAAAACTCCAACATNGTNGACGCCCTCAAGGATGTGGTTACCTTCCCCTATCTCGTCAACTTCAACATCGATAAGGTCGACGTGGTTAACCGCGAGAGAGTAAACCTCGGCGTAGTTGCCGCTATGATCAAGGCAACCCCCGACAAGAAATATCTCATCACCGGTTATGCCGACAAATATACCGGCACCGAGAAACGCAACAAGTGGCTCGCCGAAAACCGCGCCAAAAACACCTATAAGGTCCTCACCGAGGAATTTAAGGTGCCCGCCTCTCAGCTCATCATCGACGACAAGGGCGGNGTTGACAACATGTATTACAATGACCCGCAGCTCAGCCGCTCGGCCATCATCACTGTAGCAGAATGAACCTGATTCTCCACCTTTCTTCGTCCGGAGAATCCAAACCAATCACATTTTGACAATGAAATTAAGAACTATATTTAATAAAACCCTGTGTGGCCTTATGGGCCTCACTCTCGGGGCCGGAGTGCTCACGTCGTGTGCCGACGACGACATCCGCCTCGAAAAAGACAACGCCTCCCGCGCAGGCACATATGAAAATATAACATTCGATAAGGATGCCGGTCTGATACCTCAGGANGATGGCACATGGGTGGCTACACGCCGCGTGCCCCTCGTTGGNGACTGCCGAATTGTCGACCAGATAATGAAATCGCTCGTCACCGTCGGTTCCTACAACGACAATACCAACAAGGTGACCGACACCGACCTCACCAACACCGCCATGATGCAGTCGGATGGTGTTGGCGCCGATGTTGCCTATCAGCCTATCATATCGCTGCGCGACCTCAACTACATTTATGCCGGAGGTCAGAAGGCCGGATTTGTGGTAAGACAGCGCAACTCGGGTGTTTTGTCGCTTGATGTGCTCGATGGAATGACAATTACCACTTACTACCTTGGAAAAAAGCAGGAGGAGAAAGCCGTTAATACTAGCAGCGGTCTACTTGCTCTCGGTCTCGGTAATATTACCGACAAGAGCGACGGACTTATAGACGCCCTTAACCTTGAGGCTGAGTTTTCAAAGAAATTTGACGAGGTGCGTCTTGGTTGTACCGGTGTTACCGCCAACGCCCTTAAGTCAGGTCTTGAAGTCTACTATGCCTATGTGGGTGAGACTGAGGCAGTGCCTGTGATTAAATCCACATTCCCCAACTGCTATACAAAAACAGGATCGGGAGATACTTCAGACCCTGCAAGTGAGTATAAGCTCATTGATGAAAACCTCGACAATGGTCCCGGCTTTGCAATAGTGAAAGGCGGTAGTTGGAATGTCTATTTCGGTGAGGTTGCAGAAGCCGGTAGCGAAATCGGATTCTATGTAGAAGAGGGTGCAGCATTAGAACTTGGCGTTGCAGCAACTAACCTGATTGAGACATTAGATGAGAATGGAAATACGATCGAGAAGATCTCGTCAACCGACGTGGTAGGCCTCGATCTTGCTTCGGGTGGCAGTATGCATTACAGCCTTATCACCAGTAAGCCTTGTTATGGCGCCAAACTGACTTTTGCCGGTGTAAAGGTGTGTGTTGGTGGAGGTACCGTGCATTACTGCTATGTGCGTAAGCCAACGATTGTTGACTCATCATCATATTTCTCGCTGACCAATGCCACAACATATATGCCCAACTACCGTCTTCCGCTGGTCGATAAAGGCTCGGTGACTTATGAAGTGGTAAGTTATCCCGCTGGAGCAAACCCTGATATCCAAAATGGAGCACTGGTAAAAATGACTGTGCCCGGCAACTATGTGGTTNAAGGNACATGGGTTGATGAAGCCGGAAACCCCCACGTGCAGTATGCTACNATTACCCGCCGNGTAAGAAATAANGAGAGCTGTAACTATCCCATTATTAAAAGTAACTATGAAGGTTATANATTAGAGGTTTACCGCCCCAAAGGAGATGGCTCATTGTTGCGAATCCCGATTGATTCCGAGAGCGGAGGCTCCAATATTATAGATGATGAGTTGGACAACTATTTTGAAGTTAATAAAGCTTTGGATGTTGATCTTGCGGGTGTTCGCCCTGTTATTGGTGTATGTTCATTAGACAGTGTAAGTGAAAACGGAAGCTTGGGAAAAGCCTTCAACGAGGATATTGACTCGGATGTGAGAGTCGGTTTTGTAATCAATGACAATAGCAGCGTAGTAGGAGCTGACGTGCTCAACTTCTTGCGTATAACCCTTATAGACAAGGCAGGCAACAAGCTTGAAAAGGTAGCTGACGGAGGTGTTAATGTGAGCCTTGTCAGAGAGCAAGGAAAGAACCCCAAGGTCAGAATTAGTGTAACCGTTCCTAAAAATTTTAAATTCAGTGCCATTGAGCTTCACAGCATCAAGGTTCTCAGTGCCGATATCGCCAGCAATATGAAGGTTTATTATGCCTTTATGGATCGAAATATTGATTACGATTGTCCTGACCCCGGCCAGGAGTGTATGGAACTTGTCAATGCAGCCAACTATCGTGCAAAAGCAACTATTCAAGGCGGAGGTGGCATAACTGCAGGACTCGTTGTTGAAAACATCGGCAATATGCTCGATGGCCGTATTGATTCTTATGCTACAGTGGCAGTACCTCTTAGTGTAATTCAGGATTTTGTCATTGCAACGACTTTTGACCCGATTAAGGCGGGTACTCCAGTAGGCTTTATCCTGAGAAACAGAATAGAGCTCGCCAAAGTAGCTACCGGATTTGTTCTTACGGTGCATTATGCAGACGGTTCTACTACCTCGACTGCTGATGGAGGTGTGGCAAATGTTAATCTCGGTGTAGATGAATATACCTATATATATGCTAACACCGATCCTAAAAAGGGAGATATAGTAGGTCTTGACATGACTTTCGGTTCAGGAGTTGCCGTGAGCGGTTGTAATATCTGCGGCATCTTCAGCCGCTCGGATGCCGACAGCAACGGAATTGCCGACTGTCTTGAAGACCAGCTCAATAAAACCGATTATGAACCTGTGCTCATTCTTGAGAAAACCGATTATTGCGCAAGCGATAACTTCGAGATAAGAGTCGATGGAGCCGACGACATCAAATATACTCTTGAGGTTGCCGGCGATGATTCTGTAACCAATTTCTCTGTAGAGATGAACGATGATGGTTATCTTACTGCTGTAAAGGGTGCTATTGACTTCGTTACGTTCTTCAATAATCCTGACAATGCAGGCATCTATCAATTGCGTCTGAGAGGTGGCAATGTCGACAGTGAGTTGGTTACAGTGAAACTCCATCCCGAAAAAACCACTTGGACCGGAAAAGCGGGTAACACCGACTGGAAAGACTGGGAAAACTGGGATAACGGTGAGCCTTGGGAATGTACCAAGGTGATCATGCCCACCCCCGAAAAGCTCAAAGCTGTTGGCGGTCAGTATTACCCTGTGCTTGTGAAAGGTGGAAAA
>WFLX010084553.1_pt1 | contig 18865 bp, 7 predicted proteins | sample 4967041 | NCBI WGS metagenome assembly WFLX01 (sample SAMN12857096, study PRJNA449069) | gut metagenome | isolation source: stool from male and female vole | host: Microtus ochrogaster | place: USA:Florida | collected 2017
CGTATCCGTACTTATCGGCAATCGCCATCCCCATAGTTACNGTTCTATCTGNTTTCTTCTCATCGGCAGTGCTTGGATTTGCCCCAATGATGATAAGGGATTTGTTCCCCGAAATCTCAAGTAAGAAACGCTCTGTTCCAGCATCTCCTATCATTTTAATGTTCTCGTATTTCATATTATTCTTCAATTATGGTTTTGAACATTCCCCATTCTTTGTCCTCTTGATACTTGGAAAGACTTCCCTTGGGGACATATAGTTTTGTTCAAATCTTAATGAATACCGAGAGGTTGCCCAACATGCTAAAAGTCCAATTGCATATCGGTGGTTCAACAGACTTGCAATGAAGACTTTTTAGNCGTTCATTACCATTAAAAACATCCAAACCGAGATACTTTACAGTTGATGGCAATGTCAATGATTCCAAAGCTGTTAAATCAGCCAATGCACATTGTTCAATAAATTCAAGCCCATCGGGCTATTCCAAATCAGTCAAAGCATTGTTACTTATAAGTCCGTAAGCATCTATCGACTTTAATTCTTTCGGCAATTTGAGTATTCGCAATTTTTGACAGGCACAAATTGCAGTTGAACCGATTTTAGTCACTTTATGCGGAAGATATAGTTCCGTGAGGTTATTATAACCCGAAAACATATTCTCAGTTATTTCATTGTCTCGGGTTTTTACATATCTATGATTATCGTATGACCCTCCCTCAACTATTGTAGCCTCAGACAAATCAAGAATAGATAATTTCCCATTCCGTCCCATGTTGATTATTAAATCAAAATCTGTGCCATTCAGTGGTCCATTGACTTTAAGTTTTGTTATTTTAAGAAATCCACCACTAAGAAAGGAAGACAACGTTCCAGGATTCTTCATTGTTATATCAAAATCGGTATTACCATTTTGACGCACTTTGATGTAGTTGGCAACCTCTGCTACTTGCAACGTGATGATAGTTTCCCGATCTTCAGAACTCAGATTCTTTTCAAGAGTTATCACGAACTTGTTAACTCCTTTCTTTCCGCTTGAGGGCGATAAGACACACCATGAAACACCAGCCGTCACACTCCATGATTTATTGGATGTAAATGACACTTCAACGCTGGATGCGTTTGAGGCAAAATCAATACCATTTACAAGATAACCCACCAACTCTGTCGATGGCACAAACTCTGTTGATTCATTAGGATTGTCCCCACTATTACTCGAACCATCATCTTTGCTACAAGAGAGCAATAGGGCAATTAGCACGAAACTACATAAAACTCTAATTAGAGTCAAAAAACTTAACTTTTTCATTTTCATTGGATTTTTGTAGGATTAAATGTTTTTTGGGGTTGTCATATCACGGATATGACAAAACTGCGAACTGATGTTACGCCATTGTTTACTGTGTACCTGTCATAACTATACCTCCAGGTCTTCCAGCACATGAAGACCACCTTTATTAAACAAAGAAGCGAGGTGCTGACTATACCCTACTCCTAAGTTGACGGTCCTGAGAAAACCTTTGTGTACAGATGTAGTGATAGCAGCCCACGCTATAGCGTGAGAACCACTATGCCTATCCTTGTACACGTTTGAAAGTTTCTCAGGTTTTCAACTTACAAGATGAGCATACGCGCTTCTTCCAATATGTCTTGGATATGAGAGTTGCCTCAATCCAACTGCAAAATTACTGATATTTTCTATATTGTTGGTAATTTCTACATTTTTTTCGGTGACGGAAACAAAATAAGTCGTAAAAATGTCTTTCTGACGGGATTGCCGTACCTTTTGAAATTTTCATGACGAAGGTTTCCTCCGCTTGGAGTTGCGAGAGGGCGAGAGCCGAGGAGAAAGGGATGAATCCATTTGATGCCAAGACTCACCCCGTGTAGGAGAAGCCATACAGCCATTGGAGTCAAAAAACAAGCGACCGCCCTGCTATCAAGCAAGGCGGTCGCATAAGAAGTTTTTGTTAAATGGGAGGGGAAGCACTTGAACGTTGCTTCGTGCCGCAGTTACTTCAAATTTCCCAGATATTCAAGGATGTTCGGGTGGCTGGGGCGCGGAGCATTGGCATCATACAGACGCCCCTCCTTGTCATAGATGAGAAAGCGGGGGATGCCCTGTACGTTTAGGGCACGCGAAAGGGCTTCGTTCTTGTCGTGCCATTGGTTGCCGTGCATATTCAAGGCCTGCATCTTGTTTTTCCACGACTTCTCGTCGCGGTCGAGAGAGATAGAGACGAACTTCACGTTGTCGTTCTGCAAGTCCTTTTCAAGTTGCTGGAGGAAAGGGACTTCCTTGCAGCAGGGGACACACCAAGATGCCCACAAGTCAACATAGACATACGAGCCTTTGAAGGCTGCCATGTCCATTTCCTTGCCGTCCGCATCGACCAAGACGACACCTTCGGGAAAGGGAGAGCCTTTGACGGAGGTTCTGCGCCGCGTAAACTCCTCGACCAGTTCTGTATCTATGCCATAGGTGCTGACCGCCTCTTTCAATTCAGCCAAACCAGCCTCGAAGTCGTTGCCATAATTGAAGCGGCGCACAAAATTGTCTGCTATGATGTCGCCAACCTTCTTTCTCATGTCCGCGTTAGAGATACGGGCATGCAGGGCTGCCAGCCGCTCGTTCATGGACCCTACCGGCAGCATTTGAGAAATGATATAGGATGCGGAGGAGAAACAAGCCGCCAATGGGGTGTCCAATATCTGCAAGGGGTCTTCGCACAAATCGGCGGAGGTAAAAGAGAGTTGGTCAAGCGCAATGCCCACGGCTCGTGGGATGGACTCATAGCTGTTCCATGCCGAGGTGTAAGCCCACAGGCGGAGATACTGCTTCACGGGGTCGGAGCAAGCATAAACCTGTGTGAGGGAATCTACGGCAGCTTGGTAAGAGCGGAGGAAGGTCAAAATCTCTTCTGCCTTCAAAGTCTTTCCCTGCGTCCAAAAGAAGCGGTCGTTCGCCCACAACNTNTTGTTAAAGGCAGACAGCGCCTTGTTGTCGTNTCCTGCATCTGTTNTCATGGGGNAGNCTTGCTCCAGTTGCAGCGTAAAAGGCTTGGAAGCGTTTGTCCCCGTGAGATAGACGGGCATCAACAGCTGCACATTCTCGTTGTGCCCATACAGTTGGTAGAACCCGTTTGAAGACACAGGCGCATCGCCCTCAAATGTCTTGTCGGCAGCCTTCAACTCCACTCCGCCAGAGGACGAAGTGCCATCCAAGGGGCGAACATGCAAAGCCAGCTGCTCGGCATTTCCTGCTGGATAACGTCCTTGTATGTGAACGGTCTGTGCGTTCAGCGCAAAAGCCCCCAAAACTGCGGCTATTGTGAAATAGATTCTCTTTCTCATAATCTTTTGTTTTAGAATGCGTGATACTTTATCGTCTGTTCGATGGGTTGTCATTGGGGCAATGGACGAAAGCGTCGCAACTTGGCGGNGTAAAGATTCCAAGCATTACGGGTCGCTGTCGCCATGCTTACCGAGGCAAAGTTACTGAATTTATCTGTGCGGCGGATGACTTCTGCCTGTTTTTTGTGCCCAGACGGCAAAATATGCCTTGGAAAGCCTTCNAGAAAGAACCACGCATGCCTTTTGACCTCTCCATCATGAGGGTTGCCCCGTTCGGAGCAAAGAACGCCTCTTTTATTCCCCGACAGGAAGGGGTGACAATGACCCAAAGCACTTCGGCGTGTGGCACGCTTTCACAGCCCCAAAACCGATGTCCCCGACTCCGATTGGTCGGAGTCGGGGACATCGGTCGGTCGGAGTCGGGGACTCCGATTTTGAAGGGTAGTTTGGGAGTGAGAGACGCGTTATAAAAAATTGCCCTGCGACCCCACGATATTCACAGAATACCCCCGTTCGGAAAAGGCGAGCCAAAACAGAATCAGTTGTTTTGGCTCGCCTTTTCCGAACGGGAGATATCTATTCCGTCGAAGGAGGGTCTGACGATCTATTGCCTCTATGCTGCGGTCGTCGAACTCACGTCAATGCTCATTTCTTCTTGTAGATAATGCGAGACGGGCGGTAGCAGACGTTGTCATATCGACGGAGCAAGGCACCGTCTTCTGTATTCAACACCCACACATGACCGTTCAGCCCCTCTTCGTCAGGCTCGTAGAACGCCACGAAGGTTTCGGAGTGGTCTTCGCTCAGTTCCATAGCAGTGATGACAGCACGGTCGCTGCCCACAGTGGCGCATATCTTGACGTTATCAAGCATCTGTGATTGGGTGTAAATCCAACGTGCCACCTTGTTGCCGTCGCCATACAGCAAGTAGTTGTACAGTTCCGTAGCCACATGGGGGGTCCTCTCTGTCAGTCGGCAGCTGAAACCTGCAAGCACCGTACCGCCGTAGGTTCCAAGTTCATTCTGCATGGTTTCCTCGTTGTAGTACCAGAAGTCGCGGTCCATGATGGTCTTCTGATACATCATGCCCTGCTGGGTGCTGGTCACTACGACGATTTTATCGCTGAAAGCACCTGCCTTGCCTACGGTTCGGGGCAAGAACATGAACACGGGGTCGTAGCCCTTGAAGTAATTGGAGGCTTGCGCATCACCCTCGCTGACCACGCTTGGCGTGAACAGGTATGTCTTGCTGCAATAGTAAGGTCCGTAGCCGTTGTACATCATGCACACGTCGCCAAACTTCTTGTCCCAAAGATACACATTGTTATACGCAACGGCTCCTGAGTCGTAAATGAAGCCACACAGGGAGTACTCTGACTTGAACTTCACGGGGTTTCCGACAGCCCCTTCCGTGGGAGACAACTCATACACTTTCCCGTTCTCGCACAGAATCGGATAGATGGTGCCAGCAGTACCGTGAGAAGGAAGCAGAATCCGATAAGGACGGAAATCCTCCAAATCGTTCACGACAAGCATGTTTTCCACCACCAAGGTCTTGTCGTTCAGATAATAGATGGCTGGTGCTTGCCCAATGGAGGGGTCACCCTGACAGGCGAGTATCAGGCTGCCGTCGCATTGAACCACGTCCATCACATTGCGGGTGAATGGATATTCGGGGTTGTTCAGCACAAAGCAGTCTCCGCTGGTAAAGTGGTCTTCGACCCCTTCCACACGCTGTTTCAGCATGAACGACAGCATGCTGTTTCCGTCGGCATCGTTGCTGATGACCGTGATGCCCTCCTCGTAAGGAGAGTTGACGTTCAGAACAAAAGGGAAGAATGTTTTTCCATCTTCGTTCTCCACAATGAGGCGGCAACGGAAGCTGCCCAACGCTTTGCCGACATACACCAGTTCGCGTTCGCGAGAATACACCTTTTGGTCAATCTCCCATGTATAGGACACAGGTTTGTCCACATAGGACTGGCTGATGACGGGAGAGATGGTCAGCGTTTCGTTCTTGTCTATGTCGTATTCTGACTTGATGCACCCTTCTTCTATCGTAATCTCTGAGATGAATCCTACACCCTCCGTTGTTTCATCCTGAAAGCAGGACGAAAGGCACAACAGAACACATAAAATACTCAATTTATTAAGCCTTTTCATTTTCATCTTTTATGTAACAATGGTTAAACGCCTTCTCATTCGTATGGATTGGGGAAATCGAACGGGAAATCGGGGTATAAACTCAATATCTCTTCCCGATTGGCTGGGTCTGCGAAGTACTCATAGACAGGATACTTGATATGCTTGTTCACTATCGTTCGGAACTGGAAGAAGTCACCATACTGCACATTTTCCAGGTTCTCACCATAGGTATCGACCATCTTGGCGTATGACTCAGGCAGGACATCTTTCAAGGCGTGGAAACACTCCACCATCTTAATGAGCTTCAGCGGATGCCAAATGCCGAACTCATACTCGTGCCACACTTTGTCGCCTTTGTAATCCAGCCATGCGGGCTGGTCAACGGCATTGTCAAAGAACAACACGCATACCTGAGATTTGTTGTTCAGCGTGGGCACAAAAGTGCCGTTAGCGTCCAGACGGAGTTCCAACCTGTAGCGAATGAAGCCATTCTGGTAGTCGCCAGCAAGGGCATCCCTATATAGGTGTACAGGGATATATCCTCTGACAGAGTCTGCCTGAATCACAGGCTGGCCAATGGAGAACTGCACGCCTTCTTCTGCTGTAGTCTTTTCGTTGTCAATCTTGTAAGAGAATGTGCGGTCATCCGAAGAGGGTACACCCATCAAGCAGACAGGTATCATGTATTCCGTTTCGCGTATATTCGTGGGAGTCACTCCGAATGAATAGCGCAATGTGTCGTTTGAGAAATAAATGCCTGAATAATCTGTATCATACGTCAAATACTCTTCTGAGCAGGAAGTGGACAACAGACCTCCAGCCACGACACACAGAAGCCACACCGCNTTAGTCCNTATATNATGNTTTTCCATNTTCTTGATTGANTAGNTACGATAGTCATATTCTATTTCAGGAATGGGGACAACATACACGTCTTTGGAAGGCGCGATACGCTCTCCGTCCTGATTGATGATGGTTTGGTTCAGACGCTTCATGTGGAAGAACATCTGCCCTTCGCCAATCAGTTCCTTATAGCGCTCTGCATTGATGACCTCCTGTATCATGTCAGAGGTCATTTGTTCCCAATCAACTTTCACCTCGATGCCACGGCTCTCACGAACCTTGTCCAGCATGGCGGCTGCAACATCCAAGTGGTCAGCCCTGTTCTGACACTCTGCCACAATATAATACATCTCTGGCAAGCGAATCAGGTTAAGCCCCTGAATGGTGTTTTCGGGACGCTTGGCTTCGTTGCCATCCACCTTGTACTTGTCCAATATCTTTGTGAAACGGATAGTTCCAGAAGGTTGGGTCGTATAGTAAGCCCCTAAGCGATAGTCATTGCCTTCGGCCGTTTCATAGAAGGTTGCATAGTCCTTTCGCGGGTTCAGAGAGTAGAACGAGGTGGACAGCCAGAGGTCGTTATACACGTTGGAATAGAAGTCTGTCGTGGAATAGATACCGAAGATGGTCTCCTTATGGGACAGACAGCCAGCCACGTCGCCAGAGATTTCTATTCGTCTCAGCAAGGACAACTCACTCTCGTCAATGACCTTTCGGGCATACTCCTCCGCTTTCTCATAGTTTCCCATGGTCATATAGACACGAGCCAATGTCGCACGAACGGCATGTATGTTGAAGTGTATCTGACGCATAGTCATATACGCTCTGTCATTGGCGTATACGTCTTCATCAGCCAACAAAGTCTCGGCTTCCAGCAAATCCGCAAGAATGTACTCATAAACTTTGGATGCTTTGGAGAACTCGGGGGTGACAAGCGAGAACGTCGTAGCATAAGGGATTCCCTCTGCTTCGGGGTTCAGGGTAATCTGCTCGGTAAACAGACGCAGGAGGTCAAAGTGCATGAAGGCACGCAGACCCAAGGCTTCGCCTCTGTAAATCGTATATGGATATTCCGCAGCGTTGCTGACCAATTCACTTTGTAGGATGGAATTGACGTTGGATATATTGCTGTACATATCCGTCCACAGACCCTGAAACAGCGACTCGACAGAGGAGTAGGCATAGTTGTACTTCAACAGATTCTCCACCTTGTAATTGCCGTATGACTCGAAATACTGCGCCATGACATCCAGTGCGGAGTAGCTCATTTCTCGTCCATACAAGTTTTGACCACGCATCTGAGCGTATGCGCCATACATGGCATCTTCGATTCCACTGGCAGAAGACAGTAGCTCCTTCCGTTTCACTTGCCCTTCGGGAGTGATATCCAAAAAGCTCTCACAGGCCGACAGCATCAGCACANCCGAGCACACANATATATATTTTANAATCTNCATCTTCCNTCTNAATNAAAAAATCGTACTTACAGTAAACTCAAATCCCTGACTATAGAGATATTCTGTTCCTCGCTCTATCTTGACAGTAGAGAGGCGGAACAAGTCCGTCGCATTCACACCAACACGCAGGTTGCGCAGATGCAGTTTCTGACAGACATTCTGCGAGAACTCATAGCTCAAATTAAGAGCCGTCAACGTGAGCGTGTTCTCTTTTTCGGCAAAACGGTCCGTCTGCTTTGGAACGGACGTGTCCGCTATGTCTTTATAGATAGCCACATCACCCGGTACTTTCCAACGGTCATCGAACACACGCTGGTCAGCATTGTATTTGGGGTCCACACCCTCTACCTTGGAGGCACGCGTCGTGTTATAAATCCACGCGCCACAGCGCATACCGAAGAGCGCATAGAGGCTGAAACCCTTATAATACAACGAAGTAGTGATTGTGCCGATGAAAGCAGGTTCCGTATCGCCAATCAACACCTTGTCGGAAGAATCATAGTCAAACGTGTATTCACCATTTCGCTTGATATAGATTTCCTTACCCGTAGCAGGGTCAATACCAGCTGAACGCACCAGTTTGAGCGCGGTCACAGACTCGCCTTCCGCATATTGTGGCAATGGAGCAAGAGCATTGGTGGCGTGTTGCTCGTTTTTCTTGTTCATCTCCTCCAGAGCGGAATTGATTTTCGTTATCTTATTACGGTTGATATAGCCGGTTGTACCCAGTTTCCAGTTAAAGTCTCTGGTACGGAAGATGTAACCGNCAACCTGATATTCAAGACCCTTGTTCTGCAACTCGCCCAAGTTCTCCTTGGCACTGGTCNCACCCACAGNCGNAGCTTTGGCCTTGTCCAACAACAAATCCTTGGTCTGTTTGACGTAGGCATCCNCTACAAGGTTTAATCGNCGGTCGAAAAGGCTGACATCCAAGCCCACGTTATAAGTCATGNTNCGNTNCCAGCACAAATCGATATTCCCGATGGTCAAGGGCACAGCACCGATGCCCGTTCCGTAAGAGTAATTGCCGCTATACTTATACATAGTAAGAGCTTGGAAGGGGCTGAAGCTCACCTTTCCTGTATAGCCTACACTGCCACGCAACTTGAACAAATCAACATGGTCACGAATACGCTCCATGAAGCTCTCATTCAAGATATTCCATCCTGCACCAGCAGCCCAGAAGTGACCGAAACGCTTGTTCTCACCAAACTGAGAAGAGCCTGTCGTGCGGTAAGTCAAATCAGCATAATAGCGGTTGCGGAACGAATAAGTGCCATTGGTGAAGAAACCCACATCTGCCGTCTCCGACTGCTGTCCATAAGGCGTTTCGCTATCGGGATAGGAAGACGCATTGCCGATAAAAGCCAACTTGTCAGAATAGAAACCAATGCCTTTGGTCATCGCCTTCCGACTTTGGGCATGATTGATTTCCCATCCAGCCGTCAAGCTCAGCAGCGACTGGTCCTGAAACATCTTGTTGTACGCTCCTACGATATTGCCGTTGTAGCTCACAGCCTTGGACGAAGAGATTGCCATATATCCTTTCTTGTCCGGGTCAGTTTCGTTCTTAAACATCCGAGAGTCGGGTGACTGGAAGTCCTCTCCCCACCCCGTTTCAGACGAGATGTTGAAGTGACCAGTGACACGGAACTCACGATTGATATCCCAGCGACAATCAGTAGAGTTAGACAAAACGTGCGTTCCATCCTGCGAGTAAGAACCCAACGTCGCTTCATAGAGCGGATTGTTCAAATCCCACGCCAAATCCAAGTTCACAGAACCGTCTGCATTATACATGCGGTCATAGGGATTCATGCGAGTGTATTGCGAGAAACTGCCATAAGGAGAGTCCTTCGAAGACACCTCCGAATAGTTCGTTCTGTTGGAAATCTGTATGACGTTGTTGATAAAATAGTCGAATTTGAATCCCAAACCATAGCGATGGCGATAGTCACCCTTCATCACACCCTTGGTATCTCCAAAACGTCCAGAAAGTTCATAACGCAGATTGCCTGCACCGCCATAGATGCGCAGCGAGTGGTCGTGAGAGAAAGACGTGCGAGCAGGCTGTGAAAGCCAGTCAGAATCCTGTCCGCGGCGAATGGCCTGATAACGCTCGTTGTACAGCTTGTCATATTCCCACTGCAACGGGTTACCCGTATTCGGGTCCAACGCCCCCTTGGCATCATAAAGTCCAGCCAACTGCTCATAATGCAGTTTGTCGGCAGCATTCAGCACGTTGTAATCCCCAAGTACAGGGAACTGCACATTACCCGTGAAGTTATACGCCACCCGAAGTGTTGACTCCTTGATAGGCTTACGAGTGATGACAATCACACCGTTAGCAGCCTTTGAACCATACAGCGCAGTGGCAGCCGCATCCTTCAAGACGTTGATGCTCTCCACCTCGTTCATGTCCAAATCATACAGCTCCTGCAAGGATATCTCCGTACCATCCAAGATGATGGTAGGCTGATTGACGGCTTGCCCCTCGTTGGAGAAAGAACTCATACCGCGTATGATAAGCTCTGGCACATGGTTAGGATTGGAACCAGCAGCAGTGTTCTGAACCATCTCCATACCAGGCNTCAAGGCAGCAATGGCGGAAATCAGGTTTGTTCCAGACACTTGCTTGATTTCTATTCCCGAGATTTGCTTCACAGCACCCGTGAAGCTCTGTTTATCCTTGGCAAAGAATCCGTTCACAACCACCTCGCCAAGCTCCTTCGTGTCTTCCTCCATCTCTATTTTCATGCCCGTCTTACACTTGCTGGCAGGAATGGTGATAGTCTTGTAGCCCAACAGCGAGAAACGCAGTTCAAAGTTGCCCGTCGGTCTGGAAAGGTTGAACTGACCGTCCAAGTCGGTGACCGTTCCTCCGCTGAGGCTGTCTTGCTGGAACACAGCCACGGACACTCCAATCAATGTCTCACCAGTTTTTTTGTCAAAAATCGTACCGTTTATGAACTTANAAACGGTTTCATCCTNCTNCGGAACGCTCGNAAGTGCTTCCATTGCGTGAACAGACACTCCNCTACAGGCGAAGGCGGCACACCACATGCAGGCAAACATTTGTAATTTCATCTATGACTTTATTTTCGTTTTAATGACTGTTCTTTCTGATTAAGGTATCAAGACCTTCCGACTGACATCGCCGATGCGTATCACATAGAAGCCCTTGGGCAGGGAGAATGTGGTGCATCGACCATCGGTCAGGCGTGCGGCACGCAACTGCCCGTTAGCCTCGATGACCTCTACTCTGCGAGAAATCGGTTCAGTTTGTATCACGCGGCATTCTCCTCTGGACACTTCCACCTCAAACGGGCATTCCTGCACAGCGTTCACCTCATCTATGCCCGTAAGCAAGCGGTCGAAATCCAGTTCCAACAAGAAGTCGATGGGCAGCGGCTCGCGTATCGTCTTGAAATTCTCCCATATACTCGTGCTTCTGAAAGCATCCACACAACCCTCGGGCACAATCAGCGTACCGTCGCTGGCGTAGGTCGTAGCCCGGAACGCACACGGAGGTATGGAGAAACCGCTCAAAAGCTCTTTGCCAGCCTCAATGGGATTCCACTTCACCCGTACCGTCTTGATTGCCGAGCCGAAGAACGCGTTCAAGCCGAACCAATTCAGATGTTCAGGAAGTACGATGGAAGNAAGGNTGGTCGTATNGCGGAAANCATTGTTATAGAGCGCCACCGTGTTGGGCNGCAGGTGAATCTCCCGCAGGGTTTGGTNGCTGTCGAAAGCACCTTGGGGAATCACGTCATATTGTGTGCGAGACTNTCTCNAATCCAGTATTTGCNGAGAAGNCATACGAGTGCGGAAGAANGTGANATCCNCTTCCAAAAGATAGCCCTTCACTTTCAGACCGAGCAAGCAGTCCGCTTCCGTCTCTGTCAACACGTCCGCCACACGCACCGTTGACGAACATTCTATTTTTTTATAAGGAAACACCGTCCCTTGCGGATATACCTTGATGTCAACGTCGCAATCCTGCATCACGCCGCTGAGCATATAAAGGTGGTCTTCCGAGCCATACCACAACTGTCCGTTGACCCGCACCACCACAATAGACTCTGCATCATCAGGTTCTATATACAGGTAGAAGTTACGACCTTTGACCGTCTTGTCCGACCATACAGCCTCCTCGTTCGTGTGTATGGTCGCTCCAAGCACATTGCTCGGATAAGTGATGTGGCACAAAGGCAGTTCATAGTTTGTCGCAGGGATTCTGTCAATAGCCTCCCCCGGATAGAGAGAACAAACCCAAGTATAAGACTGGTTGTCCTCGGTGAACAGCAGCCGAACTTCATCGCCAGGCTGCACTTCAGTATCGGCTTTCAAAGCACAAGAGAAATACATAAAGCCGAGTGATGTATTTCCCGAAATGGTGCATGAAGACATGACATCCACCACTGTATTGTCCTGACGCACCAAGCCCACCACCAGGCGGCCCTTGACGCTGAAGACACGATTCAGGGAAGACACCGTCACGGTAAAGTGGTCGCCACCCTTCAAGGTCAAGACATCATCCTCTGGAGCATAACCTGGCTCCAGCATCATGCCGAGACTTCCTCCTACAGAAGTAATATATAAATAAGGGTCTGGTCCCGATACCGTCTGCGCTACAGCCCGACAAGAAACAGACAGAGCCAAAAGCAGCATTGCCCCCAATAAACCTTTGTGCATCATATTCCCCGATTGAAAAGAAAGAATGAGAGGAGTTGTTGAGACTCCTCTCATTATGATTAAAGATATGTATTAAAGAACGACTTTCACAGCAGCGGCACCCACTTTCACGATGTACATGCCCTTGTTCAGACCTGACACGGCTGACGTAACACCGCTATATACAAGCGCACCAGCAGTGCTGTAAACCTTAACAGATGCAGGCTCGCCCATCACATAGATAACGCCGTTTGCTACAGAAACCTTAGGAGCGGCATCAGTTGCCTTCACGTCGTCCACGCCTGATGTAACAGACAATGTGCCATAGAAAGCAGCGCGTGCGAACTCGGAAGACATGTTCCACTCTGCATCATACGTTCTTGTTTCACGGAACAAGAAGAAGTCACCCATCGCACAAGTTCCGTCCTCATTCACAGTCAAATCGATTGTGCCAGTTGGCTCGCCCAAACCGTTATACAGAACATGGTAAACCATCGTGAGATAATCATCTGACATATAGACTCTGTCCAAAAGCTTGCCAGCAGGAAGCTTCAATGTGTTGCCATCAACCTCACAGGCCGTAGCACCCCAGTTGTTGGAGAAGATGTCTGCACCCATGAATTCCATTACACGATACTCACCATCAACCTCATCATACTCAATGACGATATCGAACTCTTGGGGATACTCGTAGTTATAAGGGTCAGTTTCACCACCCATAGTAATCATATTCCAGAAGTTATCCGTCTTCACATGGTATGAGCCAGCGAACTCGGCAGTGTCAGTCGATGGCAGAACCATCGCACCAGCCATATACCACTGCTCGTAACCATATTTCACTTCGTCTCCATCCTTCACGGCACGGCTGAAACAGATGCCACTGGTCAAAGAGAAAGCTTTGCCTGAACCGCCCAAGCTGAAAGTGATGTCGCTTTCCAGCAAACTTGGCTTACCATAGCTGCAAAGAGCCAATGTCTGAGCCTCATCCAAATAAGCATCCTTGAAAGGAATGACCAGTTGTGAACCATCAAAAGAAGCGGTCAAATCTAATGTCTTGTAATCAGCACCGAAATTGAAGACAGCAGAATACTCCGAGTAAGTAGCGTCCTTGGCAGTCAAAGTAACGTCGCACTCCGTTGGGAATGTAGAACCCTCCTTAGTACTTGAAGCCGTGAAGTGGTACTCACCGCTCATGTCATTCAACTCAATCACGATAGCCTCCTTGAAGGCCAGTTTGCAATTAGTGAACTTAGCAAGAACCTTGTCTGTGTTCCACTGCTTATTCACTGTGATGGCGGCGAAATCGGCAACGGTGATGTCCTTTGTAGCAGGGTCAACGGTATAGATGATAGTCGATTCGACTCCGCCAAACGGACTTTCACCCCCCCCAATACCATAAAGAACTGGCGAACCCCACAGATAATAGCTGGATCCGTTGTAGTCCATTAACTCGAGATTGCCATTTTTCAAGTTAGCGGTCTGAACGTCTGTAGCACCAGCCAAACCAGCAATGCTCACATCGCGATACTCGTCCCCTTCAATTATCACTTCGCACTGGGCTTTGAACAAGTCGGCATACTCTTTGCCGTCTTCCGTCAGTTCGATGTCTGCCGTGAACTCATACTTTCCGTACAAGTCAGAAGGTTTCGTAATCTGTGCGCACACAGACGACGAGAACAACAATGCCACGATGGCACAACTCAGTTTGGTAATAGTTTTTCTCATAAGCTTTAATTTTTATATGATTAAACAAAATGAATATATCTAACAAATTCTTTACTCCTCCCTGTTTCTTCCGTGGAGAAGGGGAACTTTCGGTTTGCAAAGTTAGGAAGAAAATCTTGATTCTGTCACATCTTTGTATTAGTATTTTACAGGGGAGGCATGAAAATAGGCACATCCGACCTCCGTTTGAGGCGAGACGAGCCTCTTTTCTTCTCAGGCAGGAAGGGCGAACATGAGCCGTAAAACGCCCCCACGGATGATGCGCTTCCACAGCCCCAAAATCGATGTCCCCGACTCCGATTGGTCGAAGTCGGGGACATCGGTCGGTCGGAGTCGGGGACTCCGATTTTGAGGGGTATTTTTACAGGTATGCCATGTAGAGATAATTGGTCTGAGCCGGATACTCTGCCGCCAGCGTGTCGATTTGGTTGACCACAGGCACAATGCCCAGTTCCTTGCGCCATTTACGCACGACAAGGCCTGCTTCTTCCATCGTCATGAACGACTCCAGCCCTATGGCACGGGCTATCTGAAAGTCGGAGAATCCGTATTCCTTCGCGTCATGCAGCACCTCGACAAACCCCGAGGCTTCCAACTCTTCCATGAACTCCGAGGACTCCATCAGCTCCATCATGGCTGCCAGCTGCCTAAACTCGTGCAACCGCGCATCCATGTCCATCACGTGCTTCAACTTCTGCAAGAACCAGCGGTCTATCTTGGTCAGCCCGTGAATCTGGTCGATGGTGTAGCCCAGCTGCATCGCCTTTGCAATGACAAAGATGCGTGTGTCTGTAGCATGCTGCAGGGCGTCGTTGATGTCATCAGCCCGCAGCACCTTGCAGCCGACACGCTCGTTGCCAATCTCGACAGGCACATCGGTATATACGCTGCGCTCCGTGCCGCTCTCCTTGTTGCCCACAAATCCGTGCATGCCCTGCCCTATCATGCGCAGACCTTTTTGTAACGACTCCTCGAAGGTGCGCCCAATCGCCATCACCTCGCCCACGCTCTTCATCGACGAACCAAGCTGGTGGTTCACGCCATGGAACTTGGTGAGGTCCCAACGGGGGAGCTTGCACACCACATAGTCGAGGGCTGGCTCGAAGAAAGCCGAGGTGGTCTTGGTGACGGAGTTCTTCAACTCGAAGAGTCCATAGCCAAGGCTGAGCTTGGCTGCCACGAAGGCAAGCGGATAGCCCGTGGCCTTGGAGGCGAGTGCCGAGGAGCGGCTCAGACGGGCGTTCACCTCTATGACGCGGTAGTCTTCGCTCTGCGGGTCGAGGGCATACTGCACATTGCATTCGCCGACGATGCCGATGTGGCGGATAATCTTGATTGCCAATGCCCTCAGCTTGTGATATTCAGCGTTGCTCAGTGTCTGACTGGGTGCCACCACGATGCTCTCGCCCGTGTGGATGCCCAGCGGGTCGAAGTTCTCCATGTTGCACACCGTGATGCAGTTGTCGTAACGGTCGCGCACCACTTCGTACTCTATCTCTTTCCAGCCTTTCAGCGACTTCTCCACCAACACTTGCGGCGAGAACGAGAAGGCTTCTTCGGCCTGTGCCTCCAGCTCTTCGTCGTTGTCGCAGAACCCTGAGCCTAAGCCGCCCAAAGCGTAGGCGGCACGGAGAATGACGGGATAGCCCAGTCGAGCCGCGGCTTGGCGCACCTCGTCGATGGTGCTGCATGCGTGGCTCTTGATGGTCTTCACGTCTATTTCGTCCAGCTTCTTGACGAAGAGGTCGCGGTCTTCGGTGTCGATGATGGCCTGCACAGGCGTGCCCAGCACTTTGACACCGTATTTCTCCAAAACACCGCGCCGATAGAGTTCCACACCACAGTTGAGTGCTGTCTGTCCGCCAAACGACAGCAGGATGCCGTCGGGACGCTCTTTCTCGATGACACGCTCCACAAAGTCGGGCTTCACGGGCTGGAAATAGACCGTGTCCGCCACATCCTTGGAGGTCTGCACCGTCGCGATATTTGGATTGATGAGCACGCTCTTCACGCCCTCCTCTTTCAGTGCTTTCAATGCCTGTGCGCCGCTGTAGTCAAACTCGCCTGCCTGCCCTATCTTGAGCGCGCCCGAGCCTAACAGCAGGACTTTGGAGACGGAGGACTTGCCTCTCTCTGCGGACTTTCCATCCACCACGGCAGGGGTTGGCTGCACGCTGCTCTCAAGCGCAACGGGGGCTCCTGCCTCACAGGAAGCCTGAGAGAGCATCTTCACAAAATCATCAAACAGGAATTCCGTATCCACAGGACCCGAACATGCCTCGGGGTGGAACTGAGCCGACATCCAGGGCTTCGTCTTGTGGCGAATGCCTTCGTTCGAGCCGTCGTTCATGTTCACAAACAATGCCTCCCAATCCTCGGGCAGCGTGGTGTCATCGACGGCATAGCCATGGTTCTGCGAAGTGATGAAGCAGCGTGTAGTGCCCACCTGCTGCACGGGCTGGTTGTGCGAGCGGTGACCATATTTCAACTTATACGTTGTGGCACCGGCAGCTTTTGCCAACAGCTGGTTGCCAAGGCAGATGCCCATACAGGGACGCACTGCGGGGCTGTTCAAAAATGCCCTGATGTGCCCCACCGTCTTCTCGCAACGCTCCGGATCGCCGGGACCGTTTGCCAAGAACAAGCCGTCGAAGTCAAGCTGATTAAAGTCATAGTCCCAAGGCACACGCACCACCTCGATGCCGCGCCTGATGAGACAGCGGATGATGTTTGCTTTCACACCGCAATCGACCAGCACCACACGGTGTTTCTTCTCGCCGATAGGCTGATAGACAACGACATCCTTGCAACTCACCTTTTCCACCCAGTTCACCGAACCATAGTCATGATTGTCTGAGGTCGCAGGCTGTTCCACACCTTCCAACTCGATTCGTCCTTTCATCACGCCATGCTCCCTCAACAGCATGGTGAGCCTGCGTGTGTCGATGCCCGTAATGCCNGGCACNCCCTCACGTTTCAGCCATGTCGCCAGCGACTCCTTGGCNTTCCAGTGCGAGTATTGCTCGCTATAATCAGCCACGACCAATGCCGTGGCGTGTATGCGCTCGCTCTCCATCAGCACTGGCAAGCCGTTGTCTTCCAGTGCCACCGTTGGCACACCATAGTTGCCAATCAACGGATAGNTCGTCACCAAAATCTGCCCCGCATAGCTNGGNNCGGTGNGGCTCTCAGGGTAGCNTGTCATGGCCGTGTTAAACACCACCTCACCCGTCGCGTTCTGCTCGGCTCCGAACGACCATCCGCAGAACACCGTTCCATCATCAAGAATCAGTTTCGCTTCTCTCCTCATATTCCAGTTGTTTCTATTTGCATACCACTCAACACACGGGCAGGTCAATAAGCCTGTTCATGCACACCTTTCACTGCCCTGCCGCTTGGGTCGTTCATATTCTTGAATGCAGCGTCCCATTCCAGCGCAATGGCCGTGGAACACGCCACGCTGGCTTCCTGATTCACGCTTCGCGCTGCCGAGTCGCTGGGAAAATGCTCCTCGAAGATGCTGCGGTAGTAGTATTCTTNCTTATTGAGCGGTGGGTTCACAGGGAATCGCTNGGCGGCATNCGCNATCTGCTCGTCCNNCACNGCAGNAGCCGTTATGGCCTTGAGCGTGTCAATCCACGAGTAACCGACACCGTCGCTGAACTGCTCTTTCTGCCGCCATGCCACGCTCTCAGGCAGCATGTCGGCAAAGCCCTCTCGTACCACACCCTTCTCGATGGCCTTTCCCGGGCACATCTTCAACGCCGGGTCAATGCGCATCGCCACATCCAGAAACTCCTTGTCAAGGAACGGCACACGCCCTTCAATGCCCCATGCCATCAGCGACTTGTTCGCTCTCAGGCAGTCGTAGAAGTGCAGCTTGCCCAACTTCCTGACCGTCTCCTCGTGGAATGCCTTCGCATCGGGAGCCTTATGGAAGTAGAGATAACCACCAAAGATTTCATCAGCACCCTCACCGCTGAGCACCATCTTGATGCCCATTGAGCGAATGACACGCGCCAGCAGATACATCGGCGTGGAAGCACGAATAGTGGTCACATCGTATGTTTCAATGTAATAAATCACGTCACGAATGGCATCCAAGCCCTCTTGAATCGTGTAGTTCACCTCATGATGCACGGTGCCAATATGCTCCGCCACCTCACGCGCCTTCGCCAAGTCGGGCGCGCCCTTTAAACCCACAGCAAACGAGTGCAGCCGCGGCCACCACGCATCGTTCTTGTCGCCCGTTTCAACACGCTTGGCGGCATACAATTTAGCGATTGCCGAAACCACCGAGCTGTCCAAGCCGCCCGAGAGCAGTACGCCGTATGGCACGTCGCTCATCAACTGCCGCTTCACCGCAGCCATCAGCCCGTCCTTCACCATCTGCACCGCCTCGTCATGGTCGCTGGTCGCCCACTTCATGCCGTCATACTGCATCCAGTCGCGCTCATACCATCGCTTGAAGTTGAAAGACAGCATGGCAGCAGGACAGCCATTCGCCTCTCCTGCCCCAGTCGCTCCTTCCATGTAGCTCGTCAGATAGTGTCCAGGAGGGAATGGTTCGTATTCATCACACTGCCCTTCCAGTGCCTTCATCTCGCTCGCCACATACACCGTGCCGTCCTTATCGTGCCCTAGATATAAAGCAATCACGCCGATGGGG
>WFLX010306840.1_pt1 | contig 18834 bp, 16 predicted proteins | sample 4967041 | NCBI WGS metagenome assembly WFLX01 (sample SAMN12857096, study PRJNA449069) | gut metagenome | isolation source: stool from male and female vole | host: Microtus ochrogaster | place: USA:Florida | collected 2017
ACCAGCGGGAAGGCGGCCACGACGAAGTGGAAAGCTCGGACAGCTTTTGCGGTCAGTTCCGGTCCGGCTCCGAAGATGTGGATGACGGGGGCCGGAATCAGTTCGCCCGTCAGGAAAGCGGCGGTAGTGATGCAGGTGGCGCCGATGATGCCGTAGCGAAGCACCCGGAACACACGTTCGTTTTGTCGTGCTCCCCAGTTATAGCCGATGATGGGCTGCATGCCTTGTGCCAAACCGAACACGATGGTGACGAACAAGAATACCACTCGGTTGACGATGCCATAGGCACCGATTGCCATATCGCCGCCGTATTGGGCCAGGCGATTGTTGCAGAAGAGCACTACCAGACAGGCACAACTATGTGTCAGGAAAGGGCTGAGGCCGATGGTGAGACACTGGCGTACGATGTCGAAGTGCAGCCGGTAAATGCCGCGGCGAAAATGCAGTAGTTCGCTGGTGCGGTTGAAGAGTAGAACCTGATAACCAAGTGTCACTATCTGCGCGATGATGGTGGCCCATGCTGCTCCCTGTATGCCCCACTTGAACACAAAGATGAAAAGTGGGTCGAGGATGCAGTTGATGATGATGGCCAGGAAGGTACATGTCATGGNAGTGCGCGGATGTCCGNCACTTCGAAGNACGGCATTGAGCCNGAAATACATGTGGGTGATGACGTTGCCGTAGAGGATNACCGACATATAGCGGCGGGCGTAGGGNAGAGTGACTTCGCTGGCACCGAACCAGTACAGGATGGTGTCGATAAAAGGCAGGCAGATTGCGGTGAAAATAATGCCCAGGATGATGTTCATCGTGACGGTATTGCCCAGAATGCGTTGNGCGTCCTGGTATCTTCCCTGCCCGAGGCGCACACTGATNACTGTGCTTGCGCCAACGCCGACCATTGCGCCGAATGCTGCCGACAGGTTCATGAACGGACTGGCTACAGCCATGCCGCTTATCGCTTCGTCGCCGACTCCTTGTCCGACAAAAATGCTGTCGATGATGTTATAGACGGAAGCGGCGGCCATCGCAATGATGGCCGGAAGGGAGTACTGCCACAGGAGAGAGCCTATGGACCGTGTGCCTAATTCTGTGGGGACGTGTTGCTTTTGCTNNATCTGTGTTGACGTCANNAANATTGGCTGCAAAGGTATNAAATANATGCANAATATACAAGTTGACGGTNCTGTTTGCCCTTCTTGGCGCCACATTATATATATATATAAGATGCAAAACACAAAAATTATGCAACAGGCAGAACAACGTATAACTATTTTTAGTACCTTTGCATGCAATTTGTTCGAAAATATTACATATTGACAATGAGTACACAGACAGAAAAAATCAAGGAGCTCATGGAACTCCGCGCCAAGGCTCGTATGGGTGGCGGCGAGAAAGCAATCGAAAAACAGCATGCCAAAGGCAAGTTCACAGCTCGCGAACGCATCAATATGCTGCTTGACGAAGGCAGTTTTGAAGAGATGGACATGTTCGTAAAGCATCGCTGCACGAATTTTGGCATGGAAAAGAAACAATATCTGGGTGACGGCGTGGTGACGGGCAGCGGCACCATTGCTGGTCGTCTGGTGTATGTCTTTGCCCAGGACTTCACTGTTTCTGCCGGCTCTCTCTCGGAGATGCTTGCCAGCAAGATATGCAAGGTAATGGACATCGCCATGAAGGTAGGCGCTCCCGTCATTGGCCTCAACGACTCCGGCGGTGCACGTTTGCAGGAAGGTATCAACGCGCTTGCCGGCTATGCAGAGATTTTCCAGCGCAACATCATGTCGTCAGGCGTAGTGCCCCAGATAAGCGCTATTATGGGGCCTTGCGCTGGCGGCGCAGTGTACAGCCCTGCGTTGACAGACTTCACCTTTATGGTAGAAGGCAGCTCTTACATGTTCCTTACGGGCCCCGGTCCCGTCAAAGCGGTACTCGGTGAGGTGGTTACTCAGGAGCAATTGGGCGGTGCAAGCGTTCATGCCACGAAGAGCGGCGTTACGCATTTCACGGCCAAGACAGAGGAAGAGTGCATAGCCATGATTAAGCAACTGTTCTCATACATTCCCCAGAACAATCTCGAAAAGACTCCCCGTCAGGCATGCACCGACCCCATCAACCGTATGGAAGACTATCTGAACGACATCATTCCCGACAATCCCAACATGCCATACGACATGTATCAGGTCATTGCTGGCATAGTCGATAACGGTGAATTTTTTGAAGTGCAACCCAATTATGCGAAGAATCTTATCGTGGGCTTTGCGCGTTTCAACGGTCAGAGTGTAGGTATTGTGGCCAATCAGCCCAAGCAGTTGGCCGGTGTGCTCGACTGCAACAGCAGCCGCAAGGGAGCCCGTTTCGTGCGTTTCTGCGACGCCTTCAATATCCCCATCGTTACTCTTGTGGATGTTCCCGGCTTCCTGCCCGGCACAGCACAGGAGTACAATGCCGTCATCCTACATGGCGCCAAATTACTCTATGCCTACGGCGAGGCAACGGTGCCCAAAGTGACAGTGACGTTGAGAAAGAGTTACGGCGGCAGCCACATCGTGATGAGCTGCAAACAGCTCCGTGGCGACCTCAATTATGCATGGCCCAGCTCTGAGATAGCGGTCATGGGTGCCAGCGGCGCTGCCAGTGTGCTCTACGCCAAGGAGGCCAAGGCTCTTAAGGATGAGGGCAAGGCAGAGGAAGCCAAGGCATATATGGCAGAGAAGCAGAAGGAATACGAGGATCTCTTTGCAAATCCCTATCAGGCAGCGAAGTATGGCTATATAGACGATGTTATTGAGCCGCGTAACACACGCTTCCGCATCATCCGCGCACTTGCCCAGCTTGAGCACAAGAAGCTTGTCAACCCAGCCAAGAAGCACGGAAACATACCCTTGTAATTTAGATATTGATAGTGGATAATTGACAGAACAATGCAACTTTTATCAATCTACGATTCCCAAATCTGGCTTTTGGCGCTTATCTCCATACTCGTGGTGTTCGCCATCCTGCTCATTCTGGTAGCGATATTAGGCATCTTTACTGCTATGGCCAAAATCACTTCGGCAAAGGCAAAAGCCGTAAAGACAACCGTGGCTACCAACAAGCAAGCCAAGATATTCGAGAAGGCCAGCGAAGAGGATAAGGCTGCTGTGGCCATGGCCCTCTACCTTTACTTCGAAGAGAAAAACAACCGTGAGAACCGCGTTCTCACCATCGAATCAACCAACTCTGCCTGGGGAGCGCAGCTCAACCCGAGGCTCTAAAACATACAAACACTAAAATGAAAGAATTCAAATTCAAGATAGGTGGGCAGGACTATGCTGCCACCGTAGAAGACCTCAAGGGCGGAAAGATGGAGGTTACCGTCAACGGTCAGACATATCAGGTAGAGATTCCACAGACGAAGGCTCAGGGACCTCGCGTGGCGCAAGCTCCCGCTCCAGTAGAGGGACAGGCTGGCGGACCTAAGAACGTCAACAGTGAACTCCCCGGCACCGTGACTAAAATCAACGTCTCCGACGGACAACATGTGAAGCGTGGCGATGTACTACTTGTTATCGAGGCTATGAAAATGGCTAACGACATCGTTAGCGAGGTGGATGGCACCGTGCAGCGCGTTGCTGTGAGTCTGGGNCNGAGCGTTAATCAGGGCGACTTNCTCATTGAAATGGTGGCAGACTTCATTGCAGCGAAGGCAGAGGTGACGCCTAAGCAAGCTCCCGTAGCCCCCGCTCCTGTGACAGAGAAACCGGCANCCGTTGTCGGCTCTAAAACAGTGACGGCTCCCCTTCCCGGCATCGTGACCAAGATAACGGTGAAGGTTGGAGACCAAATCAATACCGGCGACACCGTTCTGTTGATGGAAGCTATGAAGATGGAGAACAATATTACTACAGAGAATGCAGGCACAGTGAAGGCTATCCTTGTTGAGGCTGGCGCACAAGTGCAGAGCGGACAAGCACTGGTGGAATTGGATTAAGCAAGCCTCGCCTCGGTCCTCCTCGGCATGGGGAGGAAGACGAGTCGATCTATAACTAAGAAAAAGATGAGATTCGAAATAAACAAGACTCTTTCCCAGATTCTTTCACTGGGAGGAGTGAGAGGAGGCTTGCTCTTTGCTTTGCTTTTTATGGCAACGCCTATGATGGCTTCCGACTTCAATCTGGAGCAGGGACTGGAGAAGTTTTTCTACGAGATGGGTTTTGTTACTTTCTTCATTCAGGAAGACGGTTGGAAGAACGCCGTGATGATATTAATCGGCTGCTTTCTCCTCTTTCTGGCCATAAAGAAGAAGTACGAGCCATTGTTGCTCCTGCCTATTGCTTTTGGCATGATTCTGAGTAATCTGCCTGGTGCAGGCCTTTTTGATAGCGAGATGTGGAACAAGGAGTTCCTTGATCCCGAAAGCAATCATTATCACGACTACGGCTACATCATGGCACACGGCGGTTTGCTCGACATTCTCTACATCGGAGTGAAGGCCGGTATCTATCCTTGCCTTATCTTCCTTGGTGTGGGTGCCATGACTGACTTCGGCCCTCTGATTGCCAACCCAAAGAGCCTGATTCTCGGTGCTGCTGCCCAGATTGGCATCTTTGCCACCTTCTTGGTGACGCAGATTGAGATTCCTGGCATCCTTGAGTTCAGCGCTGCGCAGTCAGCCTCCATCGGCATCATTGGCGGTGCCGATGGCCCTACTGCCATTTTCCTGNCTTCCAAACTTGCTCCGGAACTGCTNGGCCCCATTGCAGTNGCNGCTTATAGNTATATGGCTTTGGTGCCCGTCATTCAACCCCCCATCATGCACCTCCTCACTACTAAGAAGGAACGCANGATACGCATGAGTCAGTNGCGTGCGGTAAGCAAAAGGGAGAAGANNTTCTTCCCCATCGTAGTGGCCGNAGTGGTTACTCTCATTGTACCCAGTGCCGGCACTCTTATAGGCTGCCTCATGCTTGGCAACTTGTTTAAAGAATGCGGAGTGGTGGAACGTCTAAGCAAGACTGTACAGAACGAATTGAATAATATCGTTGTCATCATGCTTGGCGTGACAGTTGGCGCAACGGCTACCGCCAGTGCCTTCCTCAACTTCCAGACAATAGCCATCCTCTGTGTCGGCATTGTAGCCTTTGGCATAGGTACTGCCAGTGGCATCATTATGGCCAAGGTGATGAACCTCTTCCTGAAGGAGAAAATAAATCCCCTTATCGGCTCTGCCGGCGTGAGCGCTGTTCCTATGGCTGCGCGTGTCAGTCAGCTTGAGGGCCAGAAGGCCGATCCCTGTGACTTCCTGCTCATGCACGCCATGGGTCCCAATGTGGCCGGTGTCATCGGCAGTGCTGTAGCGGCAGGCATCTTGCTCTGCTTCTGCGGCTAAAGCTTTACAGCATACTTATACGAATTTTTGCTGGCGGTCCTCGTGGCCGCCAGTTTGTTTTTATGCTGTTTCTATTCCTTGATGGACCATAATTTTCACTTTTCACTTTTTGCTTTTCACTTTTCTTCGTACCTTTGCAGGTGTAAACGATGCGTAAAGGATGAACGAGGCACTGACATTATTTGAACTGAACAGCATGGTACGTGAGGTTGTCGAGATGAATTTCGACGGGTCGTATTGGGTGATGGGTGAACTTAGTGACGTCAGTACGCCAGCCTTTGGCGGCCACCTCTACGGAGAACTTGTGCAGAAAGACGAGGAGAGCGACCGCATCATGGCACGAGCACGCATCACTTGCTGGGCGCGTATTTATAATATCTTGCGGCTACGCTTTCAGAAAGAAGCCGGCGAGACGCTTCGCAAGGGCCTGCAAGTGAAGCTNCTGGTCAAAGTGACTTTCCANGAACAATATGGCTATTCGCTCAANGTGCTCGACATAGATTCGTCGTTTACGCTTGGAGACCTTGCAGTGAGACGTCGCGAGATACTCTTGCAGCTTGAGAAAGACGGCATTCTGCACGACAATCAGACNCTTCCNTTGTCGCGATTGCTCCGACGTATTGCCGTTGTCAGCAGTGCAACGGCTGCGGGTTATGGCGACTTCTGTCATCAGTTGGAGCAGAATGACTATGGCTTCAATTTCGACGTGCGGCTTTTTCCTGCTGTCATGCAGGGAGAACAGGTGCCGGGTAGCATCATCGGTGCACTCGAAGAAATTCTTTCCGTTCATGAAGAGATGCCTTTTGACCTTGTCGTCATCATCCGAGGTGGCGGAGCAAGCAGTGATCTGAGTGACTTCGATAGTTACGAATTGGCAGCGTGCATAGCGCAGTATCCGTTGCCAGTGCTGACGGGCATCGGTCACGAACGAGATGATACGGTGCTNGANTATGTNGCNCATACGCGTGTTAAAACACCAACGGCGGCCGCTGCTTTTATCATTGACCATCAGGCACAGGAGGCNGCATTGCTNGANAATCTCTTCCTGCGCATTACACGTTCGGCCAAAGAGAGACTCTTGCATGAACGAGGACGGTTGGAGCAGCAGCGCAGCATCCTGCCCCTGCTCTTTACGCGTTTTTACAAAAGCGAACACNGCCGGTTCGCCCTTCTGTTGCAGCGCATGAAAAGTGCCTCGCGGCAGTACATAGAGCGTGAACCGAGCAGACTTCAAATGTTATGCCTGCGTCTTTCGGCTGCCACGCGTAGACGTATAGAGGGCGAACAGCACCGCTTGCAACTCTTAAAGCAACAGACAGAAGCACTTGACCCCAGGCTCTTGTTGCATCGCGGCTACAGCATTACTACTTGCAGAGGCAAGATTGTTTGCGATGTTGACTCCTTGGAAAAAGGAGAAGAACTGACAACCCATATAGCAGAAGGAACAATAAAATCAATAATACAGACATGGAAAAAGTGATGACTTACGATCAGGCTATGCGGAAACTCGAGGAGTTGGCATTGCAGATGGAGCGCAGCGAGATAGGTATCGATGAGATGGCCGACCGCTTACGTCAGGCTCAAGAGTTGATGAAGTATTGTCACGAAAAGCTCTATGAGGCAGAAAAAAACTGCAAATCTTTACTTAGTATTGAAGAAAAGGTGTAACTTTGCAGTAGGATATGATATCTAAAACGCAAAATGAAATGAAAGAAATTGACTGGAGTAACCTTTCCTTCGGTTACATGAAGACAGACTACAATGTGCGTTGTTATTATCGCGACGGTGCTTGGGGCGAAATAGAAATTTGCAGTGAAGAGACTATCCCCTTGCACATGGCGGCTACCTGTCTGCATTATGGTCAGGAAGCTTTTGAGGGGCTGAAAGCCTACCGCTGCACAGACGGCAAGCGCCGTGTGTTCCGTAGCGATGAAAATGCCGCACGTTTGCAGAGTACTTGCCGTGGTATACTCATGCCGGAACTCCCCACAGAGAAGTTCAACGCAATGGTTGACGAGGTAGTGCGTCTTAACGAACGTTTCATTCCTCCCTACGAGAGTGGCGCTACTCTCTACATCCGTCCCTTGCTCATCGGCACAAGCGCACAAGTGGGCGTACATCCTGCAAACGAGTATCTCTTTGTTATCTTTGTCACGCCTGTCGGTCCGTATTTCAAGGGCGGATTTTCCACCAATCCCTACGTCATCATCCGTGAGTACGATCGCTCGGCACCGCTCGGCACCGGCATCTACAAGGTGGGTGGTAATTATGCAGCCAGCCTTCGTGCAAACAAAATGGCGCACGACCTTGGGTACAGTTGCGAGTTCTATCTTGACGCCAAGGAGAAGAAGTACATGGACGAATGTGGTGCTGCCAATTTCTTCGGTATCAAGGATAATACATACGTCACGCCAAAGAGTTCCAGCATTTTACCCAGCATCACCAACAAGAGTCTCATGCAGCTTGCTATGGATATGGGCATGAAAGTGGAGCGTCGTCAGATACCTGAAGAGGAGCTTGCTACCTTCGAGGAAGCTGGAGCATGTGGTACGGCAGCAGTCATATCGCCCATTGAGCGCATAGATGACCTTGACACCAAGCAGAGTTTCATTATTAGTAAGGATGGCGAACCCGGTCCCATCTGCCGCAAGCTCTACAACAAGTTGCGTGGTATCCAGTATGGCACAGAGCCTGATGAACACGGTTGGACACGCGTGGTTATAGAGTAAAGCTTAATTTATTTAGAACAGTTAAACAGCAGAACGGCCTCCAAGCGGTATGGGAAAAACCGATTGGAGGCCGTTCTGCTGTTGTTGTATGTACGAGGATTATTAAAATCCCCTTACCATCTTAATCGCTGTGACGGCACATTCATTGCCTTTGTTGCCGAGCATTCCTCCGCTACGGTCCTGTGCCTGTTCCAGAGTGTTGCAGGTGAGTAGGCCATAGATGACAGGCATCTTGCCTTGTTGATTGAGCTCCGCAAGTCCCTGCGTGGCTCCTTGGCAAATGTAATCAAAGTGCGGGGTGTCGCCACGAATGACGCATCCGATGGCTATGACGGCATCTACCAGACCTTCGTTGACGAAGCGTGCTGCCCCATAGATGAGTTCAAAACTGCCGGGGACAGTCTTGACGATGATGTCATCCACGTTGACGCCATGCTTGGTAAGCGTCTCTACGGCGCCTTCCAGTAGTGCTCCAGTAATCTTGTCGTTCCATTCACTTACCACGATACCCACCTTCATGCCGGTAGCATCGGGCACGGAATGGATGTCGTAGTCGGAGAGGTTGTGCAGTCGTGAGGCCATGAATATGTGGGCTTACTTTGCTTGCTCGATGTACTTGTCAACTTCGTAGTATATGCTGTTTTGCATGTACTTGTTCTTGATTGTCTGGAAGCATTTCAGCGCTTCCTCCTTTTGGCCGAGTTCCATATAAATCTGGCCAGCCTGAAGCAGGCAAACGGGACTGATAGTGTTATTGTCAGCTTTTTTTGCTGCTTTAACGAGCAACTCGGCGGCCTTCTCGTTTTCGCCCAATTCTGCATAGCAGTTGCCCTTCAGTGCAATGGCAGCAGGGCTTATCAGTTTGTCGCCGCAACCATCGAACTTGTCAATCATGTCGATAGCTTCCTGATACTTCTCTGTAGCCTGATAGCATTTCGCTGCATAAAGGCATGCAATGTTGCTTGCATTGGTGAATCCGTATTCGTCAATGACAGCAAGGAAACCTAAATGCTCGCCATCGCCATTGAGTGCCTTTTCATATTCGCCGTCCATGAAGAGTTGCTCAGCATGGAAGATGCTTTCGTTGGCTTTTGCATTGCGGGGCGTGATTATAAACTGATGGATGAGCAGAGCCGCGATGATGATAGCCAACAAGCCGCCGCCACCATAGAGGACTGCGTTTTTGTTCTTTTCGAAGAAGCTCTTTGAAGTCTTGAGTGCGTCATCGAACTCGTTTGTCTGAACTGTAGTTTTTTTCTTTGACATTACTGTAGTTGTTTTGTTTTGATTTGCGTGCAAAGGTACGACTTTTAATCCACAATACATAATTATTGTTTTACAATTTTGGTCAGTTGGCGCATTTTTCGTACTTTTGTCGCTTGAAATGATACTGACTGACCTGACCATATTTAATTATAAGAACATANCAGAGGCAGAACTGCATTTCTCGCCCAAGTTGAATTGCTTTATTNGCGACAACGGTGAGGGCAAGNCGAACGTACTCGNTNCAATCCACTNTCTGAGNTNTTGTCGCNGTTATGCGAGCAGCATTGACTCGTTGAGCGTGCGGCATGGCAGTGAATTNATGTCGTTGCAGGGCGTCTATGAATACGAAAATGGAAGGCGAGAGGACATACATTGTGGTTTGAAAACAGGACAAAAGAAGGTGGTGCGACGAGGTAAAAAGGCTTATAAACGCATCTCGGAGCACATCGGATTGATACCGCTCGTTATGGTTTCNCCTGCNGACCAGATACTNGTGTCAGGAGGGAGTGAAGAGCGGCGTCGCTTCATTGACATGGTCATCTGTCAGTACGACCCTTCTTATACAGATGCCCTCATTCGTTATAATAAGGCCCTCCAGCAACGTAATGCTTTGCTCAAGATGGATGCAGAGCCAGATGTGGAGTTGATGCTTCTATGGGAAGAGCAGATGGCCAAAGACGGTGAATTTGTTTTCCAAAAGCGAACTGAGTACATTACACAGTTGGTGCCGACATTTCAGTTATACTACAATCGCATTTCGCAAAACAAGGAACAGGTCTCGCTTCGCTATGTGTCGCATTGTCAGCGTGGGCCGCTCCTGCCCCAATTGACAGACAGTCGCTTCAAGGATCGTGCCGTCGGATATTCGTTGCACGGGGTTCATAAAGATGACCTTGAGTTGCTGCAAAACGACTATCCTGTGCGCAGAGAGGGTTCGCAAGGGCAAAGTAAGACNTTNCTTATTGCACTGAAACTTGCTCAGTTTGACTTCATGAGTAAAATAGGGAACCGGATAAAGCCCCTTTTGCTTCTCGATGACATTTTCGACAAGCTCGATGCTTGCAGGGTAGAACAAATCGTTAAGCTTGTGGGGGAGGACAGTTTCGGGCAGATTTTCATTACTGATACTAATCGCGACCATCTGGCCAGCATTCTCGAGACTCTGGGAGGTGAAAGGCGTATATTTACCGTAGAAAAAGGCTCCATTCGGACATGATAAACACAAAAGCACAGATGCTGCGTGATGCCATAATGGTATTCTTGCGCGCTGAAGGACTGGAAACACCGCTTCTCGAATATCGTATCACTCAGGCATGGGCAGAGGTAATGGGGAAGGCCATAAATCGCTACACCAAGCAGGTTTATGTTAAGAATGGTGTCTTGACGGTCCAAATATCCAGTCCTGCATTAAGACAGAACCTGATGATGGAGCACAAACGGCTTGCTCAGAAACTCAACGACTATGTCGGAAGCCATGTCATTAGCGATGTGACTTTCCTGTAGTCGGTTAGTCAGTGTCATGTCAAGGCGAGAGCATGTGGCACAAACCTTGCTTTCTTACCTTATATTAAAAGCAGCGTGAAGAGTAAGATAAAGCGGTGAAGAGAATAAGTTAAAGCAGTGAGGAGAGTAAGATAAAGCGCTGTGAAGAGTAAGTTAAAGCGGCGTGGAGATTAAGTAACAGAAGTATGAAGAGCAAGCCGCCTCGCTTGAAATAGAAGCGAGGCGGCTTGTTGTGTTGTATTTTTACAGATTAAGGCCGTTTACCAAACCTCTACACGTTCTTCTTTTGGAACGAACATGGGGTCAGTTTCTGTAATGCCGAATGCCTCGTACCAAGCGTCTATGTGCGGCATCTGACCGTTGACGCGCCACATGCCTAATTGGTGTGGATCGCTCTTGACCCGTTTCTGTATTTCTTCGTCGCGGATGTTCTGTCCCCACACGTTAGAGTAGGCGAGGAAGAAGCGTTGCTCGGGAGTGAAACCATCAATGATGGGCAGGGGCGTGTTGGCTGTTGCATTCTTGAAAGCCTGAAAAGCTACTGTCAATCCGCCGTGGTCGGCAATGTTTTCGCCCAAGGTAAAGGAACCGTTGGCATGTAAGCCGGGGAGAACCTCGATGCTGTCGTGGAAGGAACGCATCACCTGAATGCGCTCTTCGAAGCGNNTGGTGTCNTCGTCCGTCCACCACTTGACGAGATTGCCGTTTTTGTCGTATTTGCAACCCTGATCATCGAAACCGTGCGTCATTTCGTGACCGATGACGACACCGATGGCACCGTAATTGAAGGCATCATCGGCCTCCATGTCGAAGAAGGGAGGCTGCAANATNCCTGCGGGGAAACAGATTTCGTTGGTTGTGGGNTTGTAATAAGCGTTGACNGTTTGAGGCGTCATGTACCANTCNTCCCTGTTAACGGGNTTGTTGTAGCGGCTATCGATGACGTACTTTAGGCGCCATTCGCNGCATGCGAGGATGTTTTGCAAATAACGCTTCCCGATGGAGAGGCTGGAGTAGTCCTTCCAAGTGTCGGGATAGCCTACCTTGACGTAGAAAGCTTCCAGCTTTTCGTGTGCCACCTTCTTTGTTTCGTCGCTCATCCAGTCCTGTACATCAATGCGTTCTCCGAGAGCTACTTGAAGATTGCTGACAAGTTTCAGCATGCGCTCCTTAGCCTGTGGTGGGAAATACTTTTCAACATAGAGCTGCCCGAGTGCTTCTCCGAGTCCGCTCTCCACACTGCTTACTGCACGCTTCCATCGAGGACGGTCTTCCTGCTTGCCGCTCATGGTTTTACCCCAGAAGGCAAAACTCAGGGCGCGACTTTCATCGTCTATGTAGTTGGCTGCCATGTCGATGGCGTGCCAAAGATAGACGTTCTGGATGGCTTCCAACGTTTCTTCTTTCAGTATGCGCTCTGCCTCATGTATAGCATCGGGCTGCCCCACGATGACCTCCTTCATTGAGGATTGGGCATCCTCGATGCCCTGGCAGGCGAAGAAGTCGTTCCAATCGATGCCGGAGAAATTTTCGAGGAGCTCGGCGTAGGTCATCTTGTTGTAGTTGATTTCAGGGTTGCGCAGCTCTGTCTTGCTTCGGCTGGCGTGCGCCATGCGTGTTTCGATGCGCATGACGTCAGCCGAGATTCGGTCGGCATCTTTCTGGCTGAATCCGCTGTGTCGGGCCATGTCGGTGATGTATTTTGCATAAGCCGTGCGGATGGTTTTGGTGGCATCATCCTCATCAAGGTAGTAGTCTTTCTGCCCGAGCGTGAGTCCGCCCTGACAGATGGTGATGATATTGTTCTTGGAGTCCTTCTTGTCGGCACCGATGTAGAAGTCGAATAGCCCGCTCACGCCTTGTCGCATCATGCGTTTCCATTCTGTGTTGATCCATGCGGCAGTTACTTCGGGGCTCGATTGATAACCGTCGCAGCAGAGGAACGCTTTCAAGTCGGCGAGGCCATGCTCGTTCAGGCTCACACTGTCCATGGCGCTGTTGTAGAGGTCGGCTATCTTCTGTGCGATGGAGCCAGACTCGTTCTGTTGAGCGGCAACGCTGTCTATGAGGGCGCGTAGTTGTGCGTTGTTGTTTTCCTGCAATAAGTCGAAGGAACCAAAGCGGCTGTATTCGGCCGTCAGGGGATTTGCCTTCTGCCAGCCGCCTGTGGCGTACATGTAAAAGTCAGTGCCAGGCAGATAGGTTGTGTCAAGGTTTGACAAGTTGATGCCGGAAGTCAGCGGCTTGTTGCCTGTGTTGCAGGATGTGGCAACGGCAGCAATGGCGATGGCAGCAAAGATGTTGTTTTTCATTGTTGGAGGCTTGTTTGTTCGTTAGTTAATTTATGTATTCACGTTCGGCATAACTCTTCTGTCAGGACTATATCAGCTTTTCCCATTCCTCTTCAGCCTTTGCAAGCTGAACTTTGAGTCGGCTGTGTTTCTCCCAGAGGGCTTGGTCTTGGCTGCCTTCAGGTGTGGACATTTGGTCTTCTACAATTCTGATGGCGGCTTCGAGCTGCGTCACTTTGTCTTCTGCTTCCTGAAGGGCTTTCTCTCGTTTCTTCTGTTCTCGCGCCAACGCTTTCTGTTCGGCATATGTTAAGGCGCCTTTTTGCGGCGATGTCGATTCGTCGGTTTCTTGTTGTGAGGGTTGCTGTGTTTTGGTGTTGAGTTGCGTGAGGCTGTCAAGATTCTTGTTTCGGAGAAAATCGTAGATGCCGCCGAGATGCTCGCGCACCTTGCCGTTGCCAAATTCATAGACCTTCGACACAAGGCCGTCGAGAAATTCGCGGTCGTGACTTACCACGATGACCGTACCATCGAATTCGCGGATGGCTGCCTTTAGCACGTCCTTTGAACGCATGTCGAGGTGGTTGGTTGGTTCGTCCAGAATCAGACAGTTGACAGGTTCAAGCAGCAGTTTAATCATTGCCAGACGGGTGCGTTCTCCGCCGGAAAGGAACTTTACTTTTTTGTCACCGGCTTCACCTCCGAACATGAAGGCGCCGAGTATATCGCGTATCTTCAGTCGGATGTCGCCTTTAGCCACGCGGTCGATGGTGTCGAACACGGTAAGCTCTCCGTCGAGAAGCTGCGCTTGGTTTTGTGCAAAATAGCCTATCTGGACATTGTGTCCGACTTTGAGATAACCGTCGAAAGGTATCTCGCCCATGATGCATTTCACGAGTGTAGTCTTACCTTCGCCGTTTCTGCCCACGAAAGCAACTTTTTCNCCTCTCCTGATGGTGAGGTTCGCGTTGCTGAANACGGTATGTTCGCCGTATGCTTTGCCTACTTCCTCGCAAATGAGAGGGAAGTCGCCGCTTCGCATGGAGCAGGTGAAGTGTAGGTGGAGGGCGCTGTGGTCCACNTCATCTACCTCGACAGGCACAATCTTTTCCAGTTGTCGNATNTTNTGCTGCACNTGTATTGCCTTAGATGCCTGATAGCGGAATCGATCTATGAAAGCCTTGGCATCGGCTATTTCCTTTTGCTGGTTCTCCAGAGCTCGCAGTTGCTGTTCGCGTCGTTCGGCATGGAGGTTGACATATTCGTCATACTTCACTTTGTAGTCATAGATGCGGCCGCAACTGATTTCGAGTGTGCGGTTCGTGACGTTGTTGATGAAGGCGCGGTCGTGGCTGACCAGTATTACGGCATTGGCGCGCGTGGAGAGGAAATTCTCCAACCACTGAATGCTCTCAATGTCAAGATGGTTGGTAGGCTCGTCAAGGAGCAGGACATCGGGGTGTTGCAGCAGGAGTTTTGCCAGTTCAATGCGCATTCTCCATCCGCCGCTGAACTCGCTTGTGGGACGGTCGAGGTCTTCGCGATTAAAACCAAGCCCTTGAAGCGTGCGTTCCAGTTCTGCCTGATAGTTCATACCGCCCATCATCTGAAAATGCTCGTTCAGATGGCTGAAGCGCTCCACCAGTTGCATGTATGCTTCGCTTTCGTAGTCGGTACGCTCTGTCAGTTGTCTGTTGAGTCCCTCCATCTCCTCTTCGATGTCCGTGATATGTTCGAAGGCGCGCTCTGCTTCCTCCCGCACAGTGCGCTCGTCGCTAAGCACCATGACCTGAGGCAGGTAGGCCACAGTGGCATCGCGTGGGATGCTCACTGATCCGCTGGTCGGTTCTTGCTGACCGGCAATTATCTTGAGCATCGTGCTTTTGCCTGCACCGTTCTTGCCTACGAGCGCAATGCGGTCATGGTTGTTGACGACGTAGCTGACGTTTGAGAACAGCGGACGTGCGCTGAACTCTACGCTGAGGTTGTCGATGGATATCATTGGTTTTTCTTTGCCAGAGCCTGAGTGTCGAGGGCTATCATCAGTTCTTCATCGGTGGGGATGCAGCAGACNGTCACCTTGCTGTCGTCGGTGCTGAGGATAGCCTCTGTNGCGCGGCAGCTGCGGTTTTTCGTTTCGTCCATTTTGACACCCAGAAATTCGAGTCCTTTTGTTGCTCCTTCGCGCACTTCCCACTGGTTTTCGCCGGCGCCGCCGGTGAAGAGGATGATGTCCACACCGCCCATGGCGGCGNCATACTGTCCGATGTATTTTTTNATGTGATACGTGTACATTTCCTTTGCCAGACGAGCCTTGTCATTGCCGGCTGCTACGCCAGCAAGGATGTCGCGGAAGTCGCTTGAGAGTTCGCTCACACCTGCCAGACCGGACTGCTTGTTGAGCAGGTTGGAAAGGCCCTTGGTGTCGAGGTGAAGCTTGTCCATGAGGAAAGTTACAGCACCTGCGTCAATGTCGCCGGAGCGTGTGCCCATGATTAAGCCCTCAAGGGGAGTGAGGCCCATGGAGGTGTCAACACATTTGCCGTCCTTAATTGCAGCGATGGAAGCACCGTTACCGATGTGGCAGGTGATGATGCGTTTGCCCTCTGGCTTGCAGCCGAGGAACTCGCAGACACGTTGTGAGACGTAGCGGTGGCTGGTGCCGTGGAATCCGTAGCGGCGCACACCAAGTTCCTTGTAGAGGTGATAGGGTAGGGCGTACATGTAGGCGTAGTCAGGCATTGTCTGGTGGAAGGCGGTGTCGAAAACGCCTACCTGCGGGATGTTGGGCAGGAGGGCTGTGACAGCGTTTACACCTTTGATGTTGGCGGGATTATGGAGAGGAGCCAAGTCGTTGCATGCAGCAAAGGCCGACATGACTTCGTCAGTGAGCAACACGCTTTTGTTGAATTTCTCGCCGCCATGTACCATGCGGTGGCCTACAGCGTCCAGTTCGTCGAGGCTTTTGAGCACGGCATAGTCGCCTGTAGTTAATACTTCAAATATCCACTGAACGCCTGCCGTGTGCTCCTCGATGGGGCGCTCCATCTTGTGTTTTTCGCCGTTTAACTTGACATTTATGAACGAATCTGGCAGGCCAATCTTCTCGATGCCGCCGCTTGTAATGACACGTTTGTCGCTCATGTCATAGAGCGCATATTTGATGGAACTGCTGCCGCAGTTCAAGACTAATATCTTCATTTTAGTGTGTTGAAAATTNGGAATTCAGGTTTTGTGAGTTTAAGTATAACTCTGTTTCGGTTTTCTGGTGACAGGACAGACTGTCCACGTTGAGTGGCACAGTGAACTAAGTCCTGTCACATGGTCTGTCAAGCATCCTGTGCCTGACACGCGGTGATGGCCACCATCTTGTAGATGTCATCCACAGAGCAACCGCGGCTCAGGTCGTTGACGGGACGCGCGATGCCTTGCAGGATGGGGCCGATGGCTTCTGCTCCGGCCAGTCGTTGTACCAGTTTGTAGCCGATATTTCCGACTTCCAGGTTGGGTACAACCAGCACATTGGCTTTGCCGGCAATGGCGCTGCCGGGAGCCTTCTTACTGCCTACGCTCGGCACGAGAGCGGCATCGGCCTGCAACTCTCCATCNATGTTCAGGTTCGGGTCCATCTCCTTGGCCAACCTTGTGGCTTCAATCACCTTATCTACTACCTCATGGTTCGCGCTGCCTTTGGTGCTGAAGCTCAGCATGGCCACGCGGGGCTCGGCAAAGCCCGCCACGCTTTGTGCCGTCTGTGCGGTACATACGGCTATCTGTGCCAGTTGTGCGGCTGTTGGNATGGGGGTGACAGCCACATCGCCCATCACGAGAACGCCATCTTCNCCGTATTCCTTGGCAGGAGTTATCATCAGCATNGCACCGCTGACGCAACTTATGCCCGGGGCACACTTGATGATTTGCAGGGCGGGGCGCAGAGTGTCGCCAGTGGTGGAGAGTGCACCGGATATTTGTCCGTCAGCATCGCCGTTCTTGATGATGAGGCAGCCGAAATAGAGTGGGTTCTGCACCGTTTGGCGTGCCTGCTCCTCGGTCATGCCTTTGTTCTTTCGCAGATTGTAGAGCAGCTGGGCGTATTCTTCCGTCTTTTCGCTTGTGGCAGGGTCGATGATGGTGGCCTTGTCTATGTTTTTCAGCCCAAGTTTTTCGGCCAGTGCAAAGATTTCACTCTTTGCGCCAATCAGGATGATGTCGGCCAAGTCGTCTGCCAGCGCTTTGTCGGCAGCCGTCAGTGTACGCTCCTCCAGGCTCTCTGGCAGCACGATGCGCTGCTTGCAGCTTTTGGCACGAGCGATGATTCGTTCCATTAGTGTCATATTGTGAATTGTATTTAATGATGAATATAGTTAATGTCGGATTTCAAAATTTCCCTTTCATGAGCAGAGTTTCCAGTTCTTCGGCACTCAGGTGGGCACGTAGCATGTCGCTGTATGCTGCGCTGATGTTGCCGGTTTCCTCGCTCACCACGATGGCCAAAGCGTCCGTCTCTTTGCTGATGCCCTTGGCGGCGCGGTGGCGCAGGCCGAACTCTTTGGGGATGTCCAGGTCGTGGCTGATGGGGAGGATGCAGGCAGCAGCCTTTATTTTGCCTTCGGCCACTATCATGGCACCGTCGTGCAGGGGGCTGTTCTTGAAGAAGATATTTTCAATGAGCCGTTGGCCTATCTTTGCATCCACCTCTTCGCCTGTTCGTATGAAATCGTTCAGTGGCAGATCGTTTTGCAGCACGATGAGTGCGCCGACTTTCTGCTTGCTCATGTTCATGCAGGCCATTACGATGGGGAAGATGACTTCGCGATTGTTTCGGAACTCGGCGTCCATCCGGTGCTTGTCCTGTCGGAAGAAACGCAGGAAACGATGGGCTTGCTGACGGGTGCCGATGTTATAGAAGAAACGGCGTATCTCTTCTTGGAAGAGNACGATGAGCGCCAGCGCACCTACGCTTACNANCTGGTCCAGAATGCCNCCCAGCAGTTTCATNTCCAGCACCTTACTGATGATGATCNATCCGCTCACAAAGAGTAGCACACCGTAGAAGATGTTCAGCGAGCGCGACTGCTTCATCAGCTTGTAGCAGTAGTACAGAGCTAAGGCGACAAGGAAGATGTCGATGATGTCTNTGAAACTTATGGTAGGCATCCTTTGATGGCGTTAGTTATAGAAATGCATTCCAGTGCTTCGCGGACATCGTGCACGCGGAGTATGTGTGCTCCTTTTTCNAGCGAGACGGTGTGGAGTACGGTGGAGCCGTTGAGGGCTTCGTCAGCCGAGGTGTTAAGCAACTTGTATATCATGCTTTTGTGGCTGACACCTATCAGCAGTGGCAATTCCAGTTCATGAAGCGCTTCAAGGTTGCGCATCAGGATGTAGTTCTGCGCAAGAGTCTTGCCGAAACCGAATCCGGGGTCAAGAATGACATCGCACACCCCAAGTNCATGGAGNTCTTCGACCTTCTGTCCCGTCTGTCGTAAGACTGTGGCCATGTAAGGGGCGTCTTCGTCGGCGTCTATGGGGGCACTATGCGTCAGAACGTATGGCACACCGAGTGCTGCCACTGTGCGGAACATGTCCTTGTCGTTCTCGCCGCCATATACGTCGTTGACTATCTGTACGCCATATTCTTCTACACACATCTTAGCCACGGAGGCGCGGA
>WFLX010030580.1_pt1 | contig 18818 bp, 11 predicted proteins | sample 4967041 | NCBI WGS metagenome assembly WFLX01 (sample SAMN12857096, study PRJNA449069) | gut metagenome | isolation source: stool from male and female vole | host: Microtus ochrogaster | place: USA:Florida | collected 2017
AAGACATCGCCGATGCGCCGCTGTCCGAGCATGTCGCCTACATCGGGCAGGAAACCGGGTAAGGAGAGGTTATAGCTGTTGCGATAGCTGACACTGACGTTGCGCACTGCCATTAAGATGCGTGCAGTGGTCTGTGCCAGTCCGTACCATTTATGGTCGGAGGCTTTGGGCAGTGCCACAACACCGAGTCGCACCTTGGTGGTATCGACAGGCGTGCGGACTATACGGATGCTGTTTTCATCGACTTTCTTATATTTAATATGGTAAGCGAAGCCCGACGAGTCGCGTGCGGTGACGCGGATGCGCTTTGACTTCTGTCCGTGCGCTATGACGATGTCGGAGTCGGGATAGAGTACCACTTCTTGCAGGAAGCCCTTGTTGACGGCCTTCTTTGTGGTGATGCCATTGGCGTTGCCCTGTTTGTCGGGCTGTTTCTGGCGTGCCAGAATGCTGTCAACGGGTTCGCCTGTTTCCATAGACTCCTGCTCTGCTTTCCTGCGTGCCTCTTTCTCTCTGTTTCTGGCTTCTTTCTTGGCTTTGTCTTCCTTTTCCTTTTCTAAGCGTTTCTGATTTGCATCGGCGCGTGTGTTGGAAGCGGAGAAGCGCTTGTTGGCTTCCTTGAGGAAAGGGCTGAAGTTGTAGAGTTTCTCGAGATCAAACTTGCTATTCACGTTGACGGTGCGCTGGGTGTTGATGTTGTTGCCGAGCGATGGGCGTCCCTGTCGTTCTGCACCGCGCTTCCATGAGTAGGTGGCATTGTATGACACATCGGCGGAAGTCCAGCTCAGAACGGGGANTTTTTCGAGTGGCATTTTGTAGCTCATTTGCGCGTTCTGGTTGTAGTCGAGTGGGCGTCCGAAGTGTGCCAGGCTCCACTTGACGGAATCNTTCCATGCCTCGTAGCGGTCAGGNTAGAGGTCTTTGTTGATTTGTGTGTAGGGCTCTTCGATTTCTGCCTTCGTGCCGCTCTGGAAAGAAAAGTGCAAGGCACGGAAGATGTCCCACTTCAAGGAAAAGTTTCTGTTCCATAGCCAGCTTTGACTGAAAGAGGCGGGAAGGGCGGAGATATCGCCGGGGTTCTCGAGATCGCGTTCNTGCAGTTCGTAGTAGTTACGGACCATATCGGTGGAGAATGTNATGTTCTGCGGGCAGAAGGCGATGTTCTGTGCTTTGACGATGTCGAGCCATTTGCTCTTTCCCTTGAGGTCTTTGAAAGGTTCCCAGGGTTTCCAGTTGGGGCTCCATGAGTAGTTCATGTTGGCTTTCCAGTTGAGTTCGTGCTCATAGACTGTGGTCTGCCCTTCCGTGTTCTGCATGGAGCGGCTATAGCCGAAGCTGAAGTTGGCAGGGTCGTAGGGCATGGGGTGCTTGTGTGAGCTTATATTGAACTTGACGCCGGAGAAGGAGAGATTCTTTGATACCTCGGTGTGTGTGGTGAGACTACGCAGAGAGTCGCGTTCCTGTTCGGTGGAAAGTGCATCGAGGGCATCGCTCAGGAGCATGTCGGTGTCGAAGGGGTTGTACTTGGGCGAGACGGTCTCTTTGCTGTAGCTATAGTACATGGGTGCGGTGAGCTTCACCTTTTCAGGGAGCAGGCGCCCGAGGTCGAGGTTGGTGGTGATGGAGTAGTCGAGGTTGTCCTCGTTCTTGCGTTGTGCCACTGTTTGCTCTATACCGCCAAAGCCTGATGTGACCATCTTTGCTGTGGCGCCCACGGAGCCAAGGTCGCTGAGTTGCACTTGCAGGTTTCCCTGCGCGGCCCAACCTCCGTTGTTGCTGAATTCTTGCAGACGCAGTTCGTTGACCCACACTTCCACGCTCTTAGTTTTGCCGCTGTTGTTGCGTATGCCAATCATAATGGTCTTGATTTCTCCCAACGAGGGGTTGCCCATTACGGAGATGCGGTTGTTGGGATTGTTCTCGTCGTAGGTGGAATAAAGCTTGCTCATGGATGCTGTGCCAATGCTGGCATTAGCGTTGCGCTGCTTCTTGATGCGGGTGAAAAGATCAAAGTCGATGTCCACCATGTTTTCGCGTGGCCAAACAGCTTCGCAGTCGCGGATGTTGTAGGTGTCGTACCGCTGTCCGCCGGGAGTGAGTTGCAAAGGCACCTCGTATTCGTAGAAGTTGTTCTTGTAGTCAGAGCCAAGGCGTATGAAGACACTGCATTCGCCATCGACGGTGGCGGTGATATTCTCCGCCAGAGCATTGGCATGGACATACATCTGCAAATGTTTGTACTGGCGCATGTCGTAGTTGCAGTTCTTATAAACCGCTTTTGCTTCGCCGCTGCCGAGGTTGCGCCCTATCATGCACATGGCCTGTTCGTTGTCCTCTACGAGTTGTGCTTGTGATGGGTCTGTAATGCGGCTAATGCCGGGAGGCACAACATAGTTGACGGGCTGTTTGTCGTAGTTCTCGTCAATGCTGACGGTAGAGACTTCGAACACACCGCCCGAGGAGGCTGATGTGGAGAGCGGCTGTTGATAGGTACGCCAATCGCCTTGTACGAGGTCGAGCGTGGCCAGTCGCAGGATGGTCTCCTCCTCGAATCCTGTCATGAAGATGCGCATGAAGCGGATGCTGGTGAAGTCGTTAATGCTGCCTTCCTTGCTTTCGTATTCGCGCAGTGGGATGCGGAAAAGGTACCAAGTGCATTCTTCCGTATCGCCGTTTCGCANCTTGACGCTTGCCACGCGCTTATCGGCTATGTGATTGCGTCCGACCACCATCTCGGCAGGGTCGATGCTGACATGGTATTGGTNATACTTCTCGTACTCGTTAAGAGTGTAGTCTTGGTTGATGTCTTCCACGTCTGGCGTGGACTTCCATGCAGTTTCGTAGCTCTCGTTGCTGGTCTCGGAGTCGGCACTGTTTCCTTGCGGCATATTGATGCGTTTGTAGCGNTCNAGCACGGTGCGCTGCAAGCTGTCAAGCCGGTGTCCGCGGTAGTACTGGTAGTTGTCACTGGCCGGGTCGTTGTANAGACTGTCGTATACTTCGGGGCGCACTTTGCCTGCNATGTCTTGCAGGAATTGCTTGTAGATGCCATATTCGCGCTCTTCATAGTCNTTCAGTCCGTTCAGTCCGACATCTTGGCGTGCACGGGCGCCGCTTTCGTTGTTGAAGGCATAGGTTACACTGCTGCTATTTGGCACTCGTCCCCAGAATTCTTCGGTATAGTATTGTGGGTTACCATCAGCGGGCATGCCNCTCTCAAAGTATTTCTTGCCGTCTTTGAGNATGTCCTCCGACACTTCGCCCANATTGATGTAGAGGTCGCCACTGTGGTTGCCGGGCAGGTTGTGCTTATAGATGAAGGGGTCCATCATCCAGAACTCTATGTATTCAATGTTCTGTGCCTCGAAGTCGGTGTTGTCAAGCTTGCGCATCATGCCTCCCCATTTCTCAGTGGGGTTTGTGAACTTGCCGTCGTTGTCAACGTCGGTGGAGAGGTTATATGCACCGCGTTCTTTCGGGTAGAAAGCCAAATTGAGTACGTTGAGGCTTGTAGCGCTGGTGTAGCTGTTCTGTGCTTTCTGTGGATAGAGTTCGCGCTCGTAAACTTCACGAATATAGTGATTGGAGAGCTGTTTGAGGTCGCCTTTGATGTGGCCGGGGGTGAGGGTACTGTTGCGACGGGTAAAGATAGGGTCAACGTAGTACCAAGCCAGTAGGGCACGGTTGTAGCCGTAGGCGGCATTGTTTGAGAGTTTGCTTTCGGCAAACATGCTCGGTGTGCTTGACATGGTCCAGTAGGTTGGCTGCGTCAGGCTGTTCTTGACACTGCTACTCTCGAAGTCATCAAGATAAGAGGCGTTGCCCTGTACGCTGTGACTCTGCCCGGCTATGAGTTGTGCGAACTCTCCGTTGAAGGTGATGAGGCTGGGCTGTGAGCACTGGACAAGCGGCAGTTTGTCAATGATGTTTGTCAACCATTGGCTTTCTTTTTTCCAACTGACGTGCATGCCCCATAATGTGTTTTTGAGCGGTTCGCTGCCCATGCTAACCTTGGTGGTAAGGGGCTGTTCGCTCAAGTGCATTAGTGTGCCGCCAATGGTGAAGTTCTTGTTGATTTCGTAGTCGGCGTTTATACCGAACATCGTTTTACGTTGCATNCCGTAGGTATCGTTACTCTCTACGGTAGCGTTGATGTTGGTNCCGGCGTCAATTAAGCTTTGGTTGATAATGGTGACGCGCCCCATGTTATAGTCAACGGTGTAGTCTGTGNTCTCGGTGAGCGTNGTACNGCCCGCGGTGACCACAACAGAGCCGCGGGCCACGTTTGTTACGCCGAGGTCAATCTCTGCACCGTTAGAGCCTTTGTAGCGGCCGGAGAGCAGGAACTTGTCGTGTTCTGCTATCTGTTTTGCCACGGTCTTTGTGCTGTCGTAAAGTTCGGGGAAGCAGTATTTATTGGCTAAGGCTGGGTCGCCAATCCATTTGGCGAGATGTTCGCCGAAAGGTTCTGCTACGGGGAATATAATGCGTCCCTTGCTGATGGTGTAGCCTTCNACGAAGTCAAACTGTCCGTTGGGGTGTGTATTGTTCTTGGAGTCCAGACGGTCCAGATTCATGACTTTGAGTAAAAGCGTGTTCTTGAAACGTTCCTCTGGCAGGTAGTTGAGATAGACNCCGGTGGAGTCGCTCAAGTACTTAATGTCGAGGCGAAACTTGTCGCTCACTACTTTTTGTGTGCCNAGATAATAGACGTTTTTCATCATCAGGCGCCAAGTGGGCAGAGACGGGCTGCCAGTGGTGCTTTTCAGCATTTTGACGAAGAGAGCCTGTTTATTGTCGGGTAGGTCTTGTGCGAACTCGCCCACCTGATAGGTGGTGCCCATGTAAGTGTATTCGAAGGCTATGGCCAAAACATCGTCAGTCTGGAGAGTACTGCCTAAACTGACGTAGCCAAGCGAGGTGTTGACAGTGTATTCACTGTTCGACAGCTTACGTGCCGCTTGCAGTTTTTCATAGTCAACGCTACCCGTTAAGCCTGCTCCATCCAGCGTGCTTGTGGCAAGTGAAATATCGCGAGCATCGGCATAGTTGGACAACAGGGTTTCGTAGAGACTGTTGACGCGGTTGGCGGGAACCTGTCCGCCCATGTTGGTCCACATGTTGCTGTTGAAGTGGGTGGGCTCGCCGAGATCGGCAAAGGCGATGATGTTTCTGTTGTTTTCTGTCTTGCCGCTTTTGTTCGTTACCCAAATTTCAACGCGTTTGATGTCAATGCCGCTTGATATGGTCGGTAGCGTTTCCATGTTCTTGTCGTAGCGCTCGCGGAAGAAATGCGATAGGAAGAAGTGACGGTTCTCCTCGTAGTTAGTGGCATTGATTTCGAAGTTGGTTGTTTGCGTGCCGCCTTTGCTGCTGGCACTACTGCTGGCACTCTTTTTCTGACTGATGACGGTCTGCAATTTCAGTTTGCCGAACTGCATGTCGGTGCGCAGACCGAACAAGCTGCTGACACCTGGCACAAGGCTGATATTGCTGGGGAACGACACGTTGCCGGCTTCGATGAGCTTGATGATTTCATCCTCCTTGCCGTCGTATTTGAGCTTGAGGTTTTGGGCATCATAGTCGAAGGTGGCTTGTGTGTTGTAATTTAGGTTCATGTTGACTTTGTCGCCAACCTTGCCGTTCATGCTGAAGTTTATTTTTTCATCGAAGTCAAGGCCGAAGGTCTGGCGGCGCGATGCCGCCAGAGCAGGATTGTCTACCTTCTTTGTGTTGACACCTAACTTAATTTCTGCGCTACCTTGTGTCTTGATTTGTACGCCGCCGGGACCGAATATCTTCTCTGCCGGACCAAGGTCGAAGTGCATGTCGGAAAAGTCGAATTTGCTCTTGCCGGCAGCATCGAAGGCTTCTTCGTTTTTNGCGCGCCANTANTGTNGCATGCTGTTTTGCAGTGACCACTGTTGGTATTCCTGTGCCGACATCAGCACGGGCGCGTTCAAATATCCCGTTGCAGTGCCGAGGGAGAACCCGGAGCGTCCGACCAGCAGGCTGCCCGATGTGGCTCCTGCGGCACCGGTCGAGGTGCTGTTTCCCGTTCTTTTATTGGCTGTGGAAGAGGAACTTTTGCCGCTGCCGCTCGTCGTTTTTCCGTCGGCATCAGTGCCCGATAGTGTGGTACCTATCATGTAGGTGTCATCCTTTTCGTCGTACACCACCTCCGTTTGCAGGTTGTCGGGGTCCTTGAGGTCGGCAGTTTTCTTGAGTACGGACTTAGCGTCGTCGGTACCAGTCTTGCGCACCGAGTAGCGTGGCTTGCCCTTTTTGAGGATAGAGTCGGCCGGGGCTGCCTCTTTAGCTGCCGTTATGATGGGGGATGGGCTTGTCGTGGCCAAAATGCTTATGCTGACCAAAACAACTATAAATAATGTTAGTTTGCGCGCGCTCATATGTTATATAATAACGTGATTGCTACGTCTTTTATTGTGTAAGGAAAACGAAATTCTATATTTTGCTCTTTGTTTTTGCNCGTGGAGGAGTNTNTNTCGCNTATATNTCNTACATTTGCAGTGCATTTGCAAAAGAGAAACACAGGAAACACTATGATAGAATATCTTAAAGGAAACCTTGCCGACCTGACGCCAACCCTTGCCGTTGTAGAGTGTCACGGAGTGGGCTATGGCGTGAACATCTCGCTCAACACCTTCTCTGCCATTCAGGGCAAGCAGGAAGTGAAANTGTGGATTACAGAGAATATCCGCGAGGATGCCTATCAATTGTGGGGCTTCAGTNCGCAATCCGAACGTGAACTCTTCTTGCTGCTGACCAGNGTTAGTGGCGTGGGAGCAGGCATTGCCCGCATGGTTCTTTCCTCCATGACGGTGACGGAACTGGCTGGCGTAATAAGTGAAGGCAACGACAAAATGCTCAGGCAAGTGAAGGGTATCGGTCCGAAGGCAGCGCAACGCATCATCGTTGACTTGCGAGACAAGATAGGAGTGCTGGGTATTGATGCCGCTCATTCGGTAGGAACCGTCGCTGCGGCGCCAGTGAATCAGGAGGTGATGGATGAGGCGGTAGCAGCTCTCTCCATGCTTGGCTTTAGTCCTGCGCCTGCTCACAAGGTCGTTCAGCAAATTCTGACCGATGAGCCAGAGGCGAAGGTAGAACGTGTCATTAAGTTGGCACTCAAGATGCTGTGAGTAGATNAAACCTCNATAGCCACGCTCGCATCCCCTGCACACAGCCTGATAANTATACATAATGCCAATTGATATTCCACTCATTATGCAGACATTCTTGCAGATAGCCATGAAGGCGGCCATTGAGGCTGGCGAAGAGATAATGCGTATCTATAATGACCCGTTACAGGACTTCGGCATAGAGCGCAAGGCAGACAACAGCCCACTGACTGTCGCTGACAAAGCAGCGCATAGTTGCATCGTCAGCCATTTGTCTCAGACGTCCATTCCTATCCTCAGCGAGGAGGGAGTGCATTTGCCTTATGCAGAGCGTCGTACATGGCACAGGCTTTGGGTTGTGGACCCTCTGGATGGCACAAAAGAGTTTATCAAGAAGAATGGTGAGTTCACTGTCAACATTGCCCTCGTGGAGGATGGAGTTCCCGTGCTTGGTGTCATATATGTGCCGGCNAAGGACGTACTTTANTGGGGCATTGTGGGAGAAGGAGCATGGAAGGAGGACGGAACAGGGCGGCAGCGAATGCCGCTGGCGCAGCAACGCGAAGNTTTCGTAGTGGTGGCAAGCCGCTCGCACTTGAGCCCTGAGACGGAGGTCTACATCAATGCCATGAAGCGTCGGCATGCTCTCGTGGAGATAGTGAACAGCGGCAGTAGTCTGAAGATATGCCTTGTGGCTGAAGGTGCCGCCGATGTCTATCCGCGTTTTGCTCCGACTATGGAATGGGATACCGCTGCTGGCGATGCTATTGCTCGGGCTGCCGGTGCCAAGGTGCTGAATGCAGAGACACAGTTTCCTCTGCTCTATAATAAGCCCGACCTGCACAACCCATGGTTCGTCGTCTCTCGCGAATAGTCCTGCATGCTGTTGCGGCAGCCGTTGTACCGTGTGTGCCAATGGCTGTCCTGCTGTTTTTTTCGCTTGCGTTTCATGCACAACGCAGTCCCCGCAAAGTGTGTCCGTCAGATGCCTTTGTGCAGGCAGGGAAAATGCGTTTCGTGTTGCACGGGCAAAGGTTACTTCGGATGCAGCGATGTGCGGAATGTGACGATAGTGTAGTTGTCTTTTCAAATGGTAAGCCGTTGTGGGCAAGTAAGGAAGGTGACTTTGTCCACATCTTTACTGATAGTATGGAGATTCGCTACTTGATGGGGAGTGCCCCCGACTTCTCCGAACCTTCTGATAGCCTATTGCGTGTTTCTTTTTTGCTTGGTAANCGGCGTGTGACGTGGTATCCCGGCAAGCACGATGCACTGAATCTACGTGGTGCGTTGCCTTCGCTTCAGGGACTGTCGGGCGATGATCTTTCCGACCGCCTTCCCCTTGGGTTGTTATCGCGTGCAGGCTGGAGCTTTGTTGACAATTCGTCCGATGGCCAGACAGACTGTTTCTTGCTGGCATATGGGCATGACTACAAGTCGGCGTTAGCAGATTGGCATGCACTGACGGGAAAGTCATCCTGCCTTCCGCCGCATTGGGCGCTTGGCTATTGGCTTCGTCAGGACAGCTTACGTCATACCGTCGAAGCGCGCCGCGCTCTTTTTTCCACGCTGAAGGAACACGACATACAGGCGTCGGTCGTCCTGACGGACAGTATATGGTATCTTTGTGGTGAGGATTCGCTCCGTCCGCTTCCTTTGGCATCGCTCGACAGTCTTTCTTGCCTTCCCTTCTCTGGCGATACATGGGCGCGCTGGAGAACCCTTGCTTGGCTGGTGTACTACAACGCTATCTCTGCGGGCAGCGGCTTGTGTCACGCGGTGCATAACATAGGAGGGCGCCTCCAGCTTGAACAGGATGATGCGGAGCTACAGTTGCGTTGGATGCAGGTTGCCGCCTTCATGCCTATATTCTATTCCGACATCACACCGCAGCCCGATGTGGAACGGCGTCCATGGATGTTCGGTCACCAACNACTGTTTCGTCATNCTATTGCGCTTCGCCACACCCTTCTGCCTTATCTGGAACAGGCGTGGCGGCAGGCTGCCGAGCGCGGTGTCAATGTGTGCCGTCCGCTCTATTATGAATGGCCGGAAAGGAACGAANCCTANACTTGCCGCGATGAGTTCATGTGNGGTGANACGCTGCTTGTAGCTCCCATCCTGCATCCCTCAGGCGCCAATGGCAGGACTGAGCGTTCCGTCTGGCTTCCGCCGGGTTTGTGGTGGGATGTGTGCCGTCAATGCCATCGTCGCGGCCCGCTTTTGTTCAGCGACAGCTATACTCTTGACGAGGTGCCATACTTCAAAAGGGAAGAGTAAGAAGGGAATCGCCCGATTAGTCCGATTTGCTTTGCGAAGCAAAAAAATGCCTGACATTGCTTTGCCATGTGCGGGGATTATTGTATCTTTGCACGCAATTTATAAATAAATAAGGTAAACAAGCTATGAATATATCCTACAAATGGCTAAAGGAATACGTTGATACCACACTCTCTGCTCAAGAGATAGCCGAGGCCTTGACCAGCATCGGCCTCGAGGTGGGCAGCGTTGAGGAGGTGCAGACCGTCAAAGGAGGACTGAAAGATCTTTGGGTGGCAGAGGTGTTGACCTGCGAGATGCATCCTAACAGCGATCATATGCACGTCTGCACTGTCAACGTGGGGCAGGGAGAACCATTGCAGATAGTATGCGGCGCTCCTAATGTAGCAGCCGGACAGAAAGTAATAGCTGCTGTTGTCGGAACCAGACTCTACGATGGTGACACTTGCTTTACCATCAAACGCAGCAAATTGCGTGGCGTAGAGAGTTGCGGTATGCTTTGCGCAGAAGACGAGATAGGCCTTGGCACCAGCCACGATGGNATTATTGTGTTGCCGCAGGATGCNGTTGTCGGAACTCCTGCCGCCGACTATTTCCATATAGAGAGCGATTGGCTCATCGAAGTTGACATCACCCCCAACCGTGCCGACGCCTGCTGCCATTATGGAGTGGCGCGCGACCTTTATGCCTGGCTCGTGCAAAATGGTTATCGGACCAGTTTGCACCGTCCGGACTGCGATGCTTTCAAAGTGGATGACGAAGCATTACCAGTCAAGGTGACCATAGCAGATGCCGACCTCTGCCCTCGTTATACGGCTGTCACTTTGACAGGTTGTCAAGTTAAGGAAAGCCCGGAATGGTTGCAAAACAAACTGCGTACCATCGGACTGCGTCCCATCAACAACATCGTCGATATCACCAATTATATCATGATGGCCTATGGTCAGCCTCTTCACTGCTTCGATGCTGATATGATAGAGGGCAAGGAGGTTATCGTCAAGACACTGCCTGAGGGCACGCCTTTTGTTACTCTCGACGGCGAGGAGCACAAGTTGAGCAGTCAGGATNTGGCCATTTGCAATGTCAAAGAGCCCATGTGTATAGCCGGTGTTTTCGGCGGCAAGGGAAGCGGTACCTACGACACCACGGTCAATGTTTTGCTCGAGAGTGCGTACTTTAACCCCACAAGCATTCGCAAGAGCGCCCGCCGTCACGGTCTCAGCACCGATGCAAGTTTCCGCTTTGAACGTGGCATCGACCCCAATGGCCAGCTCTATGCTCTCAAACAGGCTGCTATCCTCGCACGCGAATTGGCCGGTGCAAAGGTAAGTATGCAGGTGGTGGATGTCAATCCTAAGCCCTCCTCAGACTTCAAGGTGACCCTCGCTTACAGCTATGTCGATAGTCTTATAGGCAAGCACATCCCTGCAGAGATTGTCAAGCGTATCATCACAAGTCTGGAGATGAAGATAGACGAGGAGAGCGACACGGAACTGAAGCTGAGCATCCCTCCTTACCGTGTAGATGTGCAACGTCCGTGCGATGTTGTGGAAGACATCCTTCGCATCTATGGCTACAACAATGTAGAGATTNCTGNTACGCNTAAGAACAGCCNTACNNTCAAGACCATACACGACACCAGCCATAAGTTGCAGAACGTCATTGCCGAGCAGTTNGTGGGCAGCGGATTCCGCGAGATTCTCAACAACAGCCTTCAGCGTGGCGCATATTACGATGGTCTTGAAANCTACAAAGCAGAGGAGAGTGTCAAACTGCTGAATCCCNTCNGTCAGGATTTGAACACTCTGCGCCAGACTTTGCTTTTCGGCGGTTTGGAGAGCATAGCGCGCAATGTCAGCTATCGCAATGCAGACCTCCGCTTTTTCGAGTATGGCAACTGCTACCGCTTTCAGGCGGAACGGCGCTGTCCCGACATTATCCCTGGCATCAGCAGTAGTCGTGACCCCGAAGTCATCAAGCATATGCTCGATGCCTACAGCGAGGACTTCCACCTTGGCCTCTGGCTCACCGGCAAGAGTGTACGCGCTTCATGGGCACATCCCGACGAGGACAGTTCCTTTGCACAGCTCAAGGCGCACGTCCTGAACATCATTAAGCGCTTGGGTGTTCCCTTCGGCATGCTCGTTTTCAGCCAAGGAAATAGCGACATATACAGCGCCAGCATCTGCATTCAGAACCGTAGCGGCAAGACTCTTTGCGACATGGGCATCGTCTCCACCAAGCTGACCAAGGCCATGGGTATTGACGCCCCTGTCTATTTCGCCGACATACATTGGAACAAAATCCTGCGCATCATCAAAAACCAGAAGGTTACCTACAGCGAAATCAGCAAGTTCCCGGCCGTAAGCCGCGACCTCGCTTTGCTGCTCGACTGCGCAGTGCCTTTTGCCGAGGTGGAGCGCATTGCTTATCAAACAGAGAAGAAACTGCTCAAGGGCGTTAAACTCTTCGATGTCTATGAAGGCAAGAACCTGCCGGAGGGCAAGAAGTCGTACGCCGTCAACTTCATTCTTCAGGACGAGGCAAAGACCCTCAACGACAAGGCCATCGATGCCGTCATGCAGAAACTCATCAAGAATCTTGTCAGTCAGCTCTCGGCAGAGCTACGTTAGACGACGCGCGTCAGACACAGAAGAAACAAACACATAATATCAACTAACGAACCGGAAGGCAGGGACGACAGCCGAAGACTAAGCACAGTCCAAGAGCAGTACTTCCTTCCTTTCGAACAGCAATTACATCTATTATGGGAAGAGCATTTGAATACCGCAAAGCTACCAAAATGAAGAGATGGGGCCATATGGCCAAGACATTCACTCGGCTGGGCAAGCAGATTGCCATTGCAGTGAAGGCGGCAGGACCAGAGCCTGAAAATAATCCCGCACTGCGTAGCGTCATCGCTGTATGTAAGCGCGAGAACATGCCGAAGGACAACATTGAGCGTGCCATCAAGAATGCCATGGGCAAGGACACCAGCGACTACAAGAGTGTTACCTACGAAGGCTATGGCCCTCACGGCATTGCCGTCTTCGTTGATACGCTTACCGACAACACCACACGCACTGTGGCGGATGTCCGTTCCGTCTTCAACAAGTTCTCCGGCAACATGGGCACTACCGGCTCGCTCTCCTTCCTGTTCGACCACAAATGCGTGTTCACCTTCAAGAAAAAGGATGGCATGGACATGGACGACTTCATCCTTGAGATGATAGACTGTGGAGTAGAGGAGGAATATGACGAGGAGTACGACGAAGAGAAGGATGTGACCACCATCACCATCTACGGTGAGCCTACCAGTTTCAACGTCATCCAGAAGAAGCTCGAAGCAGACGGCTTTGAGGAAGTAGGCGGTGAGTTCACCTACATACCCAATGACACGAAGGACGTGACGCCAGAGCAGCGTGAGACCATCAACAAGATGGTGGAGAAGCTCGAGGACTTTGATGACGTTCAGACTGTTTATACCAACATGAAGCCCGAAGAGTAAGGCTTCGCAGTTCGCATGAATGTATGGATTTGGAAGTGAACGTACCGACAAAAGAGAATGGTGAGCAGCAGTTGCTCTATCAGACGAAAGGCACTTGTAGCAAGTATATAGAGGTAGCTCTGAAGGACGGCAAAGTGAGCAAGTGTCATTTCCATGGCGGTTGCGACGGCAACACTAAGGGGCTTTCCCAACTTGTTGTCGGCATGGAGCCGAAGGAGGTAATTGCACGTCTCGATGGCATTCGTTGCGGAATGAAGTGTACCTCTTGCCCCGACCAGCTTTGTCGCGCACTTGAGCAACTTGCCGACAGTTAATTCATAAAGAATTCCAAAGGGCGACGGTCCCTGTTGTTACAGACCAATCCCCCAAGCCTTGCAAGCAGTTTGCTTACGAGGTTTGGGGGATTGTTGTTTCAGGCATGTCCGGTCATTCTCTTCTCTCCGGAGGCGAATTCGGTCAGAATACGTCGTCAGGCATCTGTGTGCTTTGTAGGCTTGCAAAAGAGTCATCTGCTCCGAAGCTCTCTGCCAAACGGGTGGTTTCGGCCATTTCTTCTGCCGTCATCTTTGGCGAGACGAAACGGCCTCCCATGCCGCTGTCCTTCGCATCGGGCAGAGGGATGTCGCTCTCGATGTCGGAGAAGCGTGCAAACTCGCTGCGGAAAGCCAGCTTGATGTCGCCAACGGAACCGTTGCGGTGCTTTGCCACGATGAACATGGCTTTGCCGCGCCAGTCCACACCCTGTTCATCCTGAAATATCTTGTAGTATTCCGGACGATGGATAAAGCAGACGATGTCGGCATCTTGCTCTATGGCACCCGACTCTCGGAGGTCGCTCAGCTGGGGGCGCTTGCCCTCTATGCCCTCACGGCTTTCTACGCCGCGATTCAGCTGGCTCAGTGCTATGACGGGTATGTTGAGTTCCTTGGCGAGCCCTTTCAGTGCGCGGCTCACGGCGCTCACCTCTTCTTGTCGGCTGTTGATGTTCAGGCCGCTGGCATGCATGAGTTGCAGATAGTCTATCATGATGCACTGTACGCCGTATTCCTTGACCAGGCGGCGCGCCTTTGTTTGCAGTTCAAAGACACTCAGCGATGGTGTGTCATCGATGTAGATGGGCACGTTGTAGAGTTGTCGCACCCGCTTGTCGAGTTGTCCCCATTCGTAGGGAGCCAGCTGCCCGCTGCGCAGTTTTTCGCCGCTCAGCTCACTGACGTTTACCATGAGGCGCTGCACGAGTTGCTGGTTGCTCATTTCGAGGCTGAACATGGCGCAAGGTATGTGGTTGTCAACGGCCATGCGCTTCATCATGGACAGCACGAAAGCCGTTTTGCCCATGGCAGGGCGGGCAGCTATGATGATAAGGTCGCTGTTCTGCCAGCCGCTTGTTATCTTGTCCAGCTCTCGGAAGCCGGTTGTGAGACCACTCAATCCGCCTTCCTTGGCTTGTGCTCGCTGTATGAGATCGTAAACCTGGTTGATGACGGGGTCTATTTGCGTGAAGTCCTTCTTCATGTTCTTCTGCGAGATGGCGTAGAGCATGCTTTCGGCTTCCTGCATCAGGTCTGCCACGTCGGTAGTGGCATCGAAAGCCTTGGTCTGCACCAGGCTGGCAAAGGTGATGAGCTGTCGTTGCAGCGACTTTTGCGCAATGACCTTGGCGTGATATTCTATGTGGGCAGAGCTTGCCACCTGCATGTTGATTTGCATCAGATAGACCTCTCCGCCTGCTGCTTCCAGGTTCCCGTCACGCTCCAGTTGCTCTATGACGGTCATGATGTCAACAGGTTTTTGTTCCGCGTTGAGAGTTACTATGGCATGGTAGATGAGCTGATGACGGTGGTCATAAAAGCTCTCTGGCTTCAGCAGCTCTGCTATGCGTGCGTATGAGTCCTGCTCCACCATAAGCGCACCCAGCACAGCCACCTCCATGTCGAGGCTCTGTGGCTGCTTGTGCCCATACTGGTCTACCTGAGGCACTTCTACTATCTTTGTCGTGTTGCGGCGCTTTCTGCCTGATGTTTCTGTCATGTTTGTCGGAGCGTTTGTGTTGTGTAATAGTCTTGCAAAGTTAATCAGTTAATATGAGACGTGCAAGCATTCGCAGTTTTTTTTGCCTTTCTTCGGCACATAACGCAAAAGTCCCGCCTGCCTTGAATTTTATCAAGTGCAGGCGGGGCTTTCCTGTTTGGAAGGTCGGGACGTTAGTCTTCGTCGTTCCAGATGTCCCAGCCGGTGTCTTCCTTTGTCAGAGCCTCGCTGCCGTCAACGGTAGTGTCGATAATCTCCAGACTTGCGGCAATCATGTTTGCTGTTTCTGCCTGATAGATGGCCATGGCGGGTGTGCAATAATTCTTTTTCATATTTCTTTGATGTATTCTGTAAATAAATTATGTGTATGTCGCGATTTTGGGTTTGCAGCAGTTTCTGTGCCTTGAGGAGCAAAGCGGTGTTGGCTTTGTTTGCGAAGCAGTGTCGGCGGTCTTATTCCATGANATCCTTCGTGCCGCCGGTGGTCTGGAAGAAGGTGACCTGAGTGGTGGTCTTTTTGTCGAAGAGAATGTTGGAGAGCATCTCCACGGTGCCGAACTGCGCCNTGGGTGTTTCTATGTTGGCATACTCTTTGTCNNCGTATGTTANGCTGACTTTTGTGCGTGNGGGAACATTATAATATACGCCGCGTTCCATTTTTGCTTTCTTCTTCTCGGCTTCTTCCGAGGGGACCATGGCAGGGATGTTCTCCATCACTTTGACGGTGGCTGCGACGGGTTCGCCTGCCAGATTGTCGGCATCCACTATGCCCAGTTTCTGCGAGAAGCGGAAGAGGATGTCGCGGTTGGTCTCTTTCTGTGGGTCGTAGAAAAACGAGAAGACCTCAGTGTCAGTCTGTCGTGTGCCGCTGAAGAGTGATTCCAATGCAGAGGCTTGCTTGTCGAGCTGTTCGAGCATCAGTTTGAGTTGTGCGCCGTCCTTAGGCGTGTTGTCCGCTTCGCCACGGATGAGTGCGTTCTTGCTGTCGCGTATGTCGTAGATTTCCTGTGCGCAGAGTTCTGCCATTTTTGCCGTGCTGCCGGCCGTCAGCATTTCCTGCGTCATGTATGAACGGGCATTCTCGGGTGCTTTGCCCTTCTCGCCTTTCGGCAGTTCGGGCAGTTCTGTTTCCTTGGCATCGGTGTTGATGCTCAGCAGAAGCCCGTCGCGGCTGAGTCCGACAAGCGGTGCCACGGTTCGGCCTTTGAGCTTGATGCTGAAAGCTTTGTCTTTGTCGGGCTTGCCGAAGGGCTCGAGTGTGATGCTTTTCAGCGTCCATTGCACGCTTTGTTCGGCCGGGACGTTCTTGAGTCTCAGGAAGCGGTCTGCATATTTGTAGAAGTCGCCCGGGGTGGTGGTAGTCTTCTCTGCCACGATGGTCACGCGGAATGCCGTCCGCGGCAGGAAGTATGTTACGCCCTCTACGGTGCTGCCCGGCACGAAAGGAGCCACTTCTGTTTGGGCAGAAGCGCTTGCCATGCTCATGCAGAGCGCCAGAGCAGATGTGAAATGTCTCATGCGATAGATGATTTCGGTGTTTGATTTGTCCTGTGTGCGGAAGTCCGGAGTCCGGCTGTTTCGTGGCCTGACAGTCTGTCCGATGGCCGTGTCGGCGTGCATTGACCTACTTGTTTCTGTTGGCGCGTTGCCGGCGTATGTCGGCCTTCTTTTTGGCTGCGCCGCTTCCGTGAGCACCGGTGATGTACTGTTTCTTCTTTGCTTTTGTCTTCACCTTCTGTTCTCCCTTTTTTGCGCTACTCTTTCTGACTCCTGCGCTGAAGGTTATGCCGCTTTGGATTACGGCATCGATGTCGTCTCCTCCGAAGTGTGCCATAGACTAATGGTGGAAGAGGCGTACACCGGTGAATGCCATGGCGATGCCGTACTTGTCGCAGGTCATGATGACATGGTCGTCGCGGACGCTGCCACCTGCCTGTGCTATGTAGGCCACGCCACTCTTATGAGCGCGCTCCACATTGTCGCCGAAGGGGAAGAAGGCATCGCTTCCCAGGGCAACCTCCGTGTTTTGCGCAATCCAAGCCTGCTTTTCTTCGCGGGTGAGAGGCTCGGGCTGTTCGGTGAAGAACTTCTGCCATTCGCCGTCGGCAAGCACGTCCATGCAGTCCTCGCTGATGTAGATGTCGATGGTGTTGTCGCGGTCGGCCCGGCGTATGCCGGGCAGGAATGGCAGTGCCATCACCTTAGGCATCTGGCGGAGCCACCAGATGTCGGCCTTATTGCCTGCCAGACGGGTACAGTGTATGCGGCTTTGCTGTCCTGCCCCGATGCCGATGGCCTGTCCGTCCTTGACGTAGCAGACGCTGTTGCTTTGCGTGTATTTGAGGGTGATGAGTGCTATGATGAGGTCGCGACGGGCGGCTTCGGGGAAGTTCTTGTTTGCGGTGGGGATGTTGGTGAAGAGTGCGGGGTCATCGAGTTTCACTTCGTTGCGTCCTTGCTCGAAGGTGACGCCGAATACCTGTTTGCGCTCTATGGGGGCAGGGGTGTAGTTGGGATCTATCCGGATGATGTTGTATGTGCCCTTGCGTTTTTCACGGAGTATTTGCAAAGCCTCTTCGGTGTAGTCGGGCGCTATGACGCCGTCGCTCACCTCACGCTTGATGAGTAGGGCGGTGGCTTCGTCGCATGTGTCGCTCAGGGCTATGAAGTCGCCGTAGCTGCTCATGCGGTCGGCTCCGCGTGCTCGTGCGTAGGCACAGGCAATCGGACTGAGGGGCACCTTGATGTCATCGACAAAGTAGATGCGTGCCAGCGTGTCGGTCAGTGGCAGGCCAACGGCGGCGCCGGCGGGCGAGACGTGCTTGAAACTTGCTGCTGCGGGCAGGCCGGTGGCTGCTTTCAGCTCCTTGACCAGCTGCCAGCTGTTCAGCGCATCGAGGAAGTTGATGTAGCCGGGGCGTCCGCCGAGAACTTCGATGGGCAATTCTCCCTCTTCCATGTAGATGCGTGAGGGCTTTTGGTTGGGGTTGCAGCCGTATTTGAGCTGCAGTTCTTGCTGTGCCATATTATATTGTGCGGTTTGTCAATAGACTATACTTTCTGCGTGCAAAGTTAGCGAATTATTCCGAGTTATGCAAGTGTTTTTGCAAGTTTGATGGGCAAGGTGGCGCTTGTATGTGCCCGATGCGGAAAGTTATTGGGAGTTTGCAGCCGTTGTAGTCGGAATGACACACCGTGTCGTCTCGTATCTTTCGGTACGTTGTGTCGGTCTACATGGCGTGTCGTGTCGTCTCGCATGGCACGCTGCGTCACCTTGCCCGGACTGTGCGGAATCTTTCCCTGCGAGGGCGTGGTTTGCATCTTCATGCTGCACTCCCGGCAATAGTTGCTGGTGAAGAGGACAATTCACGCTGTTTTTCACCCGTTTCCTTGCCGATGTAGAGAAAAATTAGTACTTTTGCATCATAAAATACACGATGATGAAGAAGTTATATTTGTTTTCCATTTTAATGCTCTCTGCATGTCGGGCTATGGCATTCGACATTTCAGCTACCGTTGACATGCCCGAAGAGAACACTTGGGAACTGACCATTGAACTGTCAGGCAACGATGCGGACTTTTGCGCTTTTCAGTTTGACGTGATGCTCGATGGCTCCGGTGTCGTGGATGGTGAACAGGTGACGGCAGGCCCTGTGTGCGGCAGCCATCGGCTTGCCCTTGGCTGTCTGGAGGGGCAGGGGCACTACCGCATCGTGGGCTATAACATGCAGAACGCACCCTTTGACGAGCAAGAAGGAACTGTGGTGAGATTCAGAGTGACGGGTGCTCTCAGCGGTATAGCCATCAACCGGATACTCTTCTCCAAGAGCGACGGCACGGAAGTGGAGGCTTCGGAC
>WFLX010381973.1_pt1 | contig 18817 bp, 13 predicted proteins | sample 4967041 | NCBI WGS metagenome assembly WFLX01 (sample SAMN12857096, study PRJNA449069) | gut metagenome | isolation source: stool from male and female vole | host: Microtus ochrogaster | place: USA:Florida | collected 2017
CCATGGGAGACCATCTTTTTCAGGTATTGATACCGACAGAAAAGGTGGTCACTGTGCGTGGCGGAAAGAAGGTAATCAAAGAGCGTAATCTTTTCTCGGGCTATGTTTTTATTGAGGCAGAGCTTACAGGTGAGCTGATACACGAGCTCACTAACACCACCAATGTGATAGATTTCCTGCGCGGTCGCCAGAAGATGTCGAAACCCGAACGTCTGACGGAGGCCGACGTGCGCCGTATGATGGGTACTGCCGACGAGATGTCGCAGACACCCGAAAACGCCGTGTCATCATATATGGTGGGAGAGACAGTGAAGGTGATTGACGGTCCGTTCAATACATTCACGGGAGTCATCGAAGAGGTGATGCCGGACAAGAACAAGCTCAAGGTGTCGGTGAAGATCTTCGGCCGCAAGACGATGCTGGAGCTCGATACCTGGCAGGTTGGCAGAGAATGACCAAAGGCAGTTACGGGTCGGTGGTCGGCTCTGATTTGAGTATTCTGTTTTATTAATTTTATTAAGTATTTTCGAAATGGCAAAAGAAATTGCTGGTCAGATTAAATTGCAGATAAAAGGTGGCGCTGCAAACCCGTCACCGCCAGTTGGACCTGCGCTTGGTTCAAAGGGTATCAATATCATGGAATTTTGCAAGCAATTCAATGCCCGTACCCAGGACAAGGCCGGAAAGATCCTGCCTGTAGTAATCACCTATTACGCAGACAAGAGCTTTGACTTTGTAGTAAAGACACCGCCTGTAGCGATACAGCTCAAGGATGCCGCCAAGATCAAGAGCGGCTCTGCGCAGCCCAATCGCAAGAAGGTGGCATCAGTGACCTGGGAACAGGTAAAGGTGATTGCAGAAGACAAGATGCCAGATCTGAACTGCTTCACAGTTGAATCGGCTATGCGTATGGTTGCCGGCACAGCCCGCAGCATGGGTATCACTGTCACAGGTGAGTTCCCTGCCAATAACTAATAAAATTCAATCACTATGGGTAAACTTACAAAGAATCAGAAGTTAGCTTTAGCTAAGATTGAAGCCGGGAAAGCCTACAGCCTCGCCGAGGCAGCCGAGAAGGTGAAGGAAGTAACCTACACCAAGTTCGATGCTTCGTTTGACATTGACGTACGTCTTGGAGTTGACCCCCGCAAGGCCAACCAGATGGTGCGTGGCGTGGTGACACTGCCCCACGGCACCGGCAAGACCGTGCGTGTGCTTGTGCTCTGCAACCCGGACGCCGAGGAGGCTGCCAAGGCAGCCGGAGCCGACTATGTCGGTCTTGACGAATACATCACCAAGATCAAAGGTGGCTGGACAGATGTCGACGTCATCATCACACAGCCTTCAGTAATGGGCAAGGTAGGTGCCCTGGGCCGTATCCTCGGTCCGCGCGGCCTGATGCCTAACCCCAAGAGCGGTACTGTGACCATGGATGTGGCCAAGGCCGTGGAGGAAGTGAAGAAAGGTAAGATCGATTTCAAGGTCGACAAGAATGGTATCGTACACTCTTCGATCGGCAAGGTATCGTTCACACCCGAGCAGATGAAAGATAACGCACGCGAGTTTATCAATACACTCATCAAGCTTAAACCCGCTACAGCCAAAGGCACATATCTTAAGAGCATTTATCTTTCGAGTACAATGAGTCCTGGCGTTAAGGTTGATGTCAAGTCAGTCGACGCATAACTAAAAAAAACAGCACAACAATGAGAAAGGAAGATAAATCAACCATCATTAATCAGATCACTGAGGTGCTGCGTGAGTATCCGTCATTCTACCTCGTAGAGAGCGCAGGTATGAACGCAGAGCGCACGAGCCAGTTTCGTCGCGCATGCTTCCAGAAAGACGTGAAGCTGCTTGTAGTGAAGAATACCCTTCTTCACAAGGCACTCGAGGGTCTTGACGGAGATTACAGCGAGCTCTACGGAGCCCTGCACGGCACTACCTCACTGATGCTCTCGACAGTGGGCAACGCACCTGCAAAGCTGCTCAAGGACTTCATCAAGAAAGGTGACAAGCTCCCCGCGCTCAAGGCAGCGTACGTAGAGGAATGTGTATACGGTGCCGACCAGCTTGACACACTTGCATCGATCAAGAGCAAGAACGANCTCATCGCCGANGTTGTGGCTCTGCTGCAGTCGCCCGCCAAGAATGTCATCTCTGCTCTTAAATCAGGTGGCAACACCATCCATGGCGTCCTGGAGACACTCTCAAAGAAAGAGGAGGCCTAAACAATCAATATTAAAAATAAAACAAAACAAATAAATACTACAATGGCAGATCTTAAAGCTTTTGCTGAACAACTTGTAAACCTTACCGTAAAGGAAGTAAACGAACTCGCTCAGATACTCAAGGACGAGTACGGTATCGAACCCGCCGCTGCAGCAGTAGCAGTAGCAGCCGGCCCCGCAGCAGGTGCTGCAGCCGCTGAAGAGGAGAAATCTTCATTCGACGTAGTGCTTAAGGCTGTTGGCCCCAACAAGCTCAAAGTAGTGAAACTCGTGAAGGAGCTCACAGGTCTTGGACTTAAGGAAGCAAAAGACCTCGTAGACGGTGCACCTTCAACTGTAAAGGAAGGCCTTGCAAAGGCAGACGCCGAGGGTCTCAAGAAGCAGCTTGAGGAAGAGGGCGCAGAAGTAGAACTCAAATAATCTACCTGTCTGACAGGAACACAGGTTAAGAACCCCCATACGGGGGATTCTTAACCTTTTTGTGCTATAATTTGAGTTCACTACCAGAAGTTTCTTAAATCTTATTAAACTTGATAAATGTCAGTATCAAAAGATAAACCCCGCATAAATTTTGCATCGGTTAAAAATCCGTTGCCCTTCCCCGACTTTCTGGAAGTGCAGCTGAAGTCGTTCAAGGACTTCATGCAGCTTGACACGCCGCCGGAAAAGCGCAACAACGAGGGCCTTTACAAGGTGTTTGCCGAGAACTTCCCGATAGTAGACACGCGCAACAGCTTCGTGCTGGAGTTCATCGATTATTACATCGATCCTCCGCGCTACACCATCGAGGAGTGTCTTGAGCGTGGCCTTACCTACAGTGTGCCCCTCAAAGCCAAACTCAAATTATACTGCACCGATCCCGACCATGAAGACTTCAAAGCAGAAGTGCAGGATGTGTATCTGGGTCCGATCCCTTACATGACCGAAAAGGGCACGTTTGTGATCAACGGCGCCGAGCGTGTGATAGTGTCACAGCTCCACCGTTCGCCCGGTGTGTTCTTCGGACAGAGCACCCATGTCAACGGCACCAAGCTGTACTCAGCCCGTATCATCCCGTTCCGCGGCTCATGGATTGAATTCGCCACAGACATCAACAATGTGATGTACGCCTATATCGATCGNAAGAAGAAACTCCCNGTNACCACNCTNCTGCGTGCNATNGGNCTNGAGAGCGATAAGGAAATCATCGAGACATTCGGTCTGGCNGANGAAATCAAGGTCAACAANNCAAATCTNAANAAAGCAGTGGGCCGCAAGCTCGCCGCCCGTGTNNTGCGCACNTGGGTNGAGGANTTCGTAGACGAGGATACCGGTGAGGTATCGTCGATCGAACGAAGCGAGGTTGTGATGGACCGCGAGACCGTGATCACCGAGGAAGACATACCCGTAATCTTGGAGTCGGGCGTATCCACCATCCTGCTGCATAAGGAGAGCGCTACCGCCAGCGACTACTCGATCATCTTCAATACCCTCCAGAAGGACAGCACCAACACCGAGCAGGACGCCATCCAGTATATCTACCGGCAGCTGCGTAACGCAGATCCACCGGATGATGCGTCGGCACGCGAGGTTATCACCAACCTCTTCTTCTCTGAGAAGCGTTACGATCTGGGTGACGTAGGCCGTTACCGCATCAACCGCAAGCTCGACCTCGACATATCACCCGATGTCAAGGTGCTCACCCGCGAGGACATCATAGCCATTATCAAATATCTCATAGAGCTGATCAACTCAAAGACCGATGTCGATGACATCGACCACCTGAGCAACCGCCGTGTGCGCACGGTAGGCGAGCAGCTTTACAACCAGTTCGGCGTNGGTCTGGCACGTATGTCACGCACCATCCGCGAGCGCATGAACGTGCGCGACAACGAGGTGTTCCGTCCCATCGACCTNATCAACGCCAAGACAATNTCATCGGTNATCAATACATTCTTCGGCACCAACGCGCTGTCGCAGTTNATGGACCAGACCAANCCTCTGGCCGAGATCACCCACAAGCGCCGTATGTCGGCCCTCGGCCCCGGNGGTCTGTCGCGTGAGCGTGCAGGCTTCGAGGTGCGAGACGTNCACTACACNCACTACGGCCGNNTNTGCCCGATCGAGACCCCTGAAGGNCCTAACATCGGTCTTATCAGCTCGCTCTGCGTATTCGCCAAAATCAACGATCTCGGATTCATCGAGACACCTTACCGCAAGGTCGAGGACCAGAAGGTCAACCTCAACAACGATGAGGTTGTGTACATGACCGCCGAAATCGAGGAAGGCAAGATCATCGCCCAGGGTAACGCCCCGCTCAACGATGACGGCTCATTTGTCAACGACCGCGTCAAGTCGCGTCTTGACGCCGACTTCCCGGTGGTGGCACCCTCTGAGGTTGAGCTCATGGATGTGTCGCCGATGCAGATAGCATCAATAGCCGCATCACTGATCCCCTTCCTTGAGCATGATGACGCCAACCGTGCGCTCATGGGCTCCAACATGATGCGCCAGGCTGTGCCGCTGATGCGCAGCGAGGCCCCCATCGTGGGCACCGGCATCGAGGCCCAGCTTGCCGCCGACTCGCGCTCGCAGATAGCAGCCGAGGGCGACGGCGTGATCGAATACGTGGATGCACGTTGCATCCGTATCAGATACGACCGCACCGAGGAGGAGGAATTCGTGGCCTTCAAGTCGGCTGTCAAGGAATACAACATACCCAAGTGGAGAAAGACCAACCAGTCCACCACNATCGACCTGCGNCCGATATGCAAGCGCGGACAGCGTGTCAAGCGCGGCGATATCCTCACCGAGGGCTATGCCACCGAGAACGGCGAGCTCGCTCTGGGCCGCAACCTCAAGGTAGCCTTCATGCCCTGGAAGGGATACAACTACGAGGACGCCATCGTGCTCAACGAGCGCATGGTGCGTGACGATATACTCACATCAGTGCATGTGGACGAATACCAGCTTGAGGTGCGCGAGACCAAGCGCGGTCTCGAAGAGCTCACCAATGATATCCCCAACGTGGCCGATGACGCGACACGCGAGCTCGACGCCCACGGTATCATNCGTGTCGGAGCCCATGTGGTGCCCGGTGANATCATNATCGGTAAGATCACTCCNAANGGNGAGAGCGATCCCACACCTGAGGAGAAACTGCTCCGNGCCATCTTCGGCGACAAGGCCGGCGATGTGAAGGACGCGTCNCTCAAGGCCACACCNTCGCTCAAGGGTGTCGTNATCGGCACAGCCCTCTTCTCAAAGGCCGCCAAGAAAAAGAGCAANGCCGCCAATGCCCAGCTCCCCAANCTCGANGAGGAATANGAAGAGCGTCTCACCGAGCTCAAGAATATCCTTGTGGAGAAGCTGCTGACACTTACCGCCGGCAAGACATCGCAGGGCATCAAGGACTTTATCGGCAGTGACGTGATACCCAAGGGTGACAAGTTTACAGCCGCACGACTCAGAGACCTCAACTACGACACCATCAACCTGAGCAAGTGGACCAACGACCAGCACAAGAATGACCTCATACGTCAGACCATCGTCAACTACCTGCGCAAGGCCAAGGAGACAGATGCAGAGCTGCGCCGCAAGAAATTCGACATCACCATCGGTGACGAGCTGCCCTCGGGCATCATGCAGATCGCCAAGGTCTACATCGCCAAAAAGCGTAAGATCGGCGTAGGTGACAAGATGGCAGGCCGTCACGGTAACAAAGGTATCGTGTCGCGTATCGTGCGTCAGGAGGACATGCCCTTCCTCGCCGACGGNACNCCGGTNGACATCTGCCTCAACCCTCTGGGNGTGCCTTCGCGAATGAACCTCGGNCAGATCTTCGAGACNGTGCTCGGATGGGCAGGCCGCGAGCTCGGCGAGAAATTCGCCACNCCNATCTTCGACGGTGCNTCGCTCGACGACCTCAANGNCTGGACCGACAANGCCGGACTGCCNCGCTANGGCAAGACCTATCTCTATGACGGNGGCACCGGCGAGCGTTTNGACCAGCCCGCTACCGTNGGTGTGATCTACATGCTCAAGCTCGGTCACATGGTCGAGGACAAGATGCATGCGCGCAGCATCGGCCCGTANTCNCTCATCACCCAGCAGCCGCTCGGCGGTAAGGCCCAGTTTGGTGGCCAGCGCTTCGGTGAGATGGAGGTGTGGGCGCTCGAAGCCTTCGGTGCCTCACATGTGCTGCAGGAGATCCTCACCATCAAGAGTGATGANGTCAACGGCCGCTCNAAGGCATACGAGGCCATCGTCAAGGGTGATCCCATGCCCCGTGCGGGTATTCCCGAGTCGCTCAACGTGCTNCTGCACGAGCTTCGCGGACTCGGTCTGAGTGTCAAACTCGATTAATAACACCGACAAGAATACAATAAACATATATGGCTTTTAGAAAAGACAANAAGACAAAAGGCGGCGACTTCTCAAAGATCACCATCGGACTTGCATCGCCCGATGAGATACTCGAGAGCTCGTCAGGCGANGTGCTTAAGCCGGAAACCATCAACTATCGTACTTANAANCCCGAGCGCGATGGTCTCTTCTGCGAGCGCATATTCGGTCCGGTAAAAGACTACGAGTGCCACTGCGGCAAATACAAGCGCATACGCTACAAAGGCATCGTGTGCGACCGCTGCGGTGTCGAGGTCACCGAGAAGAANGTGCGTCGCGAGCGCATGGGCCACATCAAGCTNGTGGTGCCCGTGGCTCATATCTGGTACTTCCGCTCGCTGCCCAACAAGATCGGCTACCTGCTGGGTCTTCCCTCAAAGAAGCTCGATTCTGTAATCTACTACGAAAAATACATCGTTCTCAACCCCGGNCCGTTNGCCGAGGGNGAGAATCCCCTGCAGGTCAAGGATCTGCTCACTGAGGAGGAATACTTCGAGCGTCTCGAATCCCTCCCCAAGGACAACCAGCTGCTCGACGACAACGACCCCAACAAGTTCGTGGCCAAGATGGGAGCCGAGGCCATCTACGACCTGCTGGTCAACCTCAACCTCGACTCGCTCTCCAACGAGCTGCGCGACATCGCACAAAAGGAGTCGGGCTCTCAGCAGCGCAAGACCGAGGCACTCAAGCGCCTGCAGGTCGTCAACTCATTCCGTAACTCAAAGAAGAAGGGCCTGAGCCGTCCCGAGTGGATGATATTGCAGATGGTGCCGGTGATTCCGCCGGAGCTGCGCCCGCTCGTGCCCCTCGACGGCGGTCGTTTCGCCACCAGCGACCTCAACGACCTCTACCGTCGTGTCATCATACGTAACAACCGTCTCAAGCGCCTTATCGAGATCAAGGCACCCGAGGTGATCCTGCGCAACGAGAAGCGTATGCTGCAGGAGGCCGTGGACTCGCTGCTCGACAACAGCCGCAAGTCATCAGCCGTGAAGAGCGACGCCAACCGTCCGCTCAAGTCNCTNAGCGACTCGCTCAAGGGTAAGCAGGGACGNTTCCGTCAGAACCTGCTCGGTAAACGTGTCGACTACTCGGCCCGCTCCGTNATCGTCGTAGGNCCCGAGCTGAAGATGCACGAGTGCGGNCTGCCCAANGACATGGCCGCCGAGCTCTACAAGCCCTTCGTGATACGCAAGCTCATCGAGCGCGGTATCGTGAAGACAGTGAAGAGCGCCAAAAAGATCGTAGACCGCAAGGAGCCTGTGGTATGGGACATCCTCGAATATGTGATGAAAGGTCATCCCGTGCTGCTCAACCGTGCGCCCACACTGCACCGTCTCGGTATCCAGGCCTTCCAGCCCAAGATGATCGAAGGCAAGGCAATCCAGCTGCACCCGCTCGCATGTACGGCATTCAACGCCGACTTCGACGGTGACCAGATGGCCGTNCACCTTCCCCTTGGCAACGAGGCCGTGCTNGAGGCNCAGATGCTGATGCTCGGCGCCCACAACATCCTCAANCCCGCCAACGGCGCACCTATCACCGTGCCGTCGCAGGATATGGTGCTCGGTCTCTACTACATCACCAANCTGCGCCACGGCGANANGGGCGAGGGATCNGTNTTCTACGGCCCCGAAGAGGCACAGATNGCCTACAACGAAGGCAAGGTGACACTCCATGCCCCCGTCAGCGTGATGGTGGACGATGTAGACGAGAACGGCAACAAGATCAAGCATATCGTAAAAGACACCTCTGTAGGCCGCGTGCTCTTCAACCAGTACGTGCCCGAGCAGATGGGATATGTCAACCAGCTCATATCCAAGAAATCACTCCGCGACATCATCGCAGCCGTGATCAAGCGCTGCGGTATACCGCGCTCGGCACAGTTCCTCGATGACATCAAGAACCTCGGCTACTACATGGCCTTCAAGGGCGGTCTGTCGTTCAACCTCGGTGACGTCATCATCCCCGAGGAGAAAGAGGGNATCGTGGCCAAGGGATACGCAGAGGTAGAGGAAGTGATGAACAACTACTCTATGGGTTTCATCACCAACACCGAGCGTTACAACCAGATCATCGATATCTGGACACATGTCAACAGCGAGCTCACCGGTGTGCTGATGAAGCAGATGGCCGAGGCACAGCAGGGATTCAACTCTGTATACATGATGCTNGACTCCGGAGCCCGTGGTTCTAAAGACCAGATCCGTCAGCTNGCAGGTATGCGTGGTCTTATGGCCAAGCCNCAGAANGCAGGTGCCGAGGGNGGNCAGATCATCGAGAACCCNATTCTNGCCAACTTCAAGGAGGGTCTGTCNGTGCTNGAGTACTTCATCTCTACCCACGGTGCGCGTAAGGGTCTTGCCGATACCGCGCTCAAGACAGCCGATGCCGGTTACCTCACCCGCCGTCTGGTCGACGTGGCCCACGACGTCATCATCATCGAGGAAGACTGCGGCACACTGCGCGGCCTTGTCTGCACGGAGATCAAGAACAATGACGAGGTCGTAGCCTCACTGGGCGAGCGTATCCTCGGACGTGTGTCAGTGCATGACATCATCGACCCGCAGACCAACGAAGTGATCGTCGCAGCCGGCGAGGAAATCAACGATGCCGCCGCCGAGCGTATCGACAAGTCACCCATCGAGAGCGTTGAGATCCGCTCAGTGCTCACATGCGAGGCCAAGCGCGGTGTGTGCGCCAAGTGCTACGGCCGCAACCTCTCCACCAACCGTATGGTGCAGAAGGGCGAGGCAGTCGGCGTGATCGCGGCCCAGTCGATCGGCGAGCCCGGTACACAGCTTACCCTGCGTACATTCCACGTCGGTGGTGTGGCCTCGAATATCGCAGCCGTATCCACAATCACCTCNCGCTATGCCGGCGAGCTCGAAATCGACGAGCTCCGCACCGTCACCACTGACGAGGTGGGCGAGAACGGCAAGCCCGTAGAGGTAGTGGTAGGCCGTCTGGCCGAGATGCGCATCATGGATCCCAAGACCCATCTGGCGCTGACCACAGCCTCGATACCTTACGGCTCCAAGCTGTTCTTCAAGAATGGCGACACTGTCAAGAACGGNGACGTGATTTGCGAATGGGANCCCTTCAACGCGGTCATCGTGAGCGAATTCGCCGGTAAGATCAAATACGACAATCTTGAAGAGAANGTAACATACCGCGTCGANGTCGATGAGCAGTCGGGTCTTGAAGACCGCGTCATCATCGAGAGCCGCGACCGCACCAAGGTGGCCGAGGCACGTGTGCTCGACGAAAACGGCGAGGTGATCAAGGTCTACTCTCTGCCTGTGGGCGCCCACCTCATGAAGAATGACGGTGACGAAGTCAAGGCCGGTGAGATCTTCATCAAGATACCGCGTGCGGCCAGCGGCGGTGCCGGTGATATCACCGGTGGTCTGCCCCGTGTCACCGAGCTCTTCGAGGCCCGCAACCCGTCAAATCCCGCTATCGTGTCTGAGATCGACGGTGAGGTACACTTCGGCAAGATCAAGCGCGGTAACCGCGAGATTTCAGTAGAGTCGCGTGTTGGCGACGTGCGCAAGTATCTTGTGCCGCTGTCCAAGCAGATTCTCGTGCAGGAAGACGACTACGTGCGTGCCGGCACACCGCTCTCCGACGGTGCTATCACTCCGGCCGATATCCTCAATATCATGGGGCCGACAGCCGTGCAGGAATATATCGTAAACCAGGTGCAGGATGTATACCGTATGCAGGGTGTGAAGATCAACGACAAGCACTTTGAGGTGATCGTGCGCCAGATGATGCGCAAGGTCAATATCCTCGACCCGGGCGATACCAACTTCCTGGAGCAGCAGGTCGTGGACAAGCGCGACTTCATGGAGGAGAACGACCGCATCTGGGGCAAGAAGGTGGTGACCGACAAGGGTGACAGCGAGACTCTCGAAGACGGAGAGATCATCACCGCACGCCGCCTGCGCGACGAGAACTCNATACTCAAGCGCCGCGACAAGCGTCTGGTGCAGACACGCGATGCCGAGCCTGCCACATCAGAGCAGATACTCCAGGGTATCACCCGTGCGGCTCTCCAGACCTCGAGCTTCATCTCAGCCGCATCATTCCAGGAGACCACCAAGGTGCTCAACGAGGCTGCCATCAACGGCAAGACCGACACNCTNGAGGGTATGAAGGAGAATGTGATCTGCGGNCACCTGATTCCGGCCGGTACCGGTCTGCGCGANTACGAGCGNCTGGTAGTAGGCAGCAAGGANGAGNTNGACGGNNTNCTCGGNGACTCNGTNGAAGTNATGGATGTAGACCATGTAGAGGTAAAGTAACACCAATCCAATAAATAATATGCGCTCCGGGCAATCCTGCCCGGGGCGCATTGTTTTTGTTTAGGTGAAGCCCCCCGACCCCCTGAGGGGGGGAGGGAGGGGGGTGTCGATGAAGCTCGATAAATCGATAAAGAGAGGTGGTTATTTTACCTCCCATGTGTCACCGGCGAGCACCATGTCGCGAAGGCATGAGAAGCCTTTGCGGCCGCGTACGTCGGACACCTGGGCATCTACCGAGTCATTATATGTGGGAGCGTCTACGTCGCGGATTACACCGACTGCGAGCGGCAATGTGACACCGTCCATCATGGCAAGCTGCTGGTGCAGGAAGTTGGTGGGACACTTGGCGTCGTGTACCAGCACGTCGTCGATAGTGTAACCGTCCTCTCCGATGGTCACGGCCTTCAGGCCGAAGCCATCCTGCACGATACCCTTATCGAGATTCTTGCCGAAGAGCATCTTCTCGCCGTCGCGCAGATGTATGGTATGGTCGGCACGCACCTCGCGGTCGGTGATGGCGCTGTGTATGCCGTTGTTGAATATCACGCAGTTCTGGAGAATCTCCACCACTGATGTGCCCTTGTGGCGTGCTGCGGCCACCATCACTTCCTGGGTCGTGGTCAGCTCGACATCGATAGAGCGGGCGAAGAACTGTCCGCGTGCTCCAAACACCAGTTCGGCGGGCACAAAGGGGTCTTCAGTTGTGCCGTAAGGTGATGATTTGGACACGAATCCACGTGTGCTCGTGGGAGAATACTGGCCCTTGGTGAGACCATAGATCTTGTTGTTGAAGAGCAACATGTTGATGTCGATGTTGCGGCGCACGGCGTGGATGAAGTGATTGCCACCGATGGCCAGACCATCACCGTCACCCGAGATCTGCCATACTGTCATCTGAGGATTGGCCACCTTGAAGCCCGTGGCTATGGCGGCCGCACGGCCATGAATGGTGTGGAAACCGTAGGTATTCATGTAGTAGGGCAGACGCGAGCTGCATCCGATACCCGATATTACGGCCGTCATGTGTGGAGCGACGCCAACGGTCGCCATAGCCTTGTGCAGGGAGTTGAGGATGGCGTGGTCGCCGCAGCCGGGGCACCAGCGCACGTTTTGTCCGTTCTTGAAGTCGGCTGCGTTATATGAAGTCTCTTGCATTTTCAGTTGAGAATTTTGTTAACGCCGTCCACAATCTCTTTCACGAGGAATGGCTGGCCTTGTATTTTGTTGATGCGGCGTATGTCTTTGCCCGGGAATTTCTGCTGGAGGTAGTCGGCGAACATGCCGGTGTTNAGNTCGGCCACNATCACATTNTTATANNNGCCTATNACCTCGGCNGTGTTGGCCGGNAGGGGNTTGATATAGCGGAAGTGNGCGAAAGCNACCTTGGTNCCNTGNNCGCAGAGCTGCTCNGCGGCNGTGTANAGGTGACCGTANGTGCCTCCCCAACCGATGAGCANCGTNTCGGCNTCCNCNTCGCAGAGCACNTCGAGNGCCGGGATGTCGTTGGCGATGCGNGCCACCTTCTCGCGGCGGTCATACACCATCTTCTCGTGGTTGACGGGGTCAGTGGATATGGCACCTGTCTCGCGGTCTTTTTCCAGACCGCCGATACGGTGGGTCAGACCCTCGGTGCCCGGAATAGCCCAGTAGCGGGCCATCGATTCGGCATCCCGCATATATGGGCGCCATGCCTCGCGCAGGCTTTCAGGTACATATTTAGGCTTGATCTCAGGAAATTCATCATCATCGGGAATACGCCATGCGCTGGCACCGTTGCCGATGAAGGCATCGGTGAGCAGTATCACCGGAGTCATGTGCTCGATGGCGATACGGCAGGCCTCGAATGCCATCGTGAAGCAATCGGTGGGGGAGGCAGCTGCCACTACCGCGAGCGGCGACTCGCCGTTGCGGCCGTAGAGGGCCTGCATCAGGTCGGTCTGCTCAGTCTTTGTGGGAAGACCGGTCGAGGGGCCGCCACGCTGCACGTCGATCACCACCAGCGGCAGTTCGGCCATCACGGCCAGACCTATGCCTTCGCTCTTGAGGGCGAGACCCGGGCCTGAAGTAGAGGTGACAGCGAGATTGCCCGCATACGAGGCTCCGATTGCCGAGCATACGCCGGCTATCTCATCCTCCATCTGGCAAGCCTTCACGCCGAGATCCTTGCGTTTGGCCAGCTCATGGAGGATATCTGTAGCCGGGGTGATGGGATAAGAACCGAGGAAGAGCGGGCGGCCCGATTTCTCAGAAGCCATGATAAGGCCCCATGCCGTAGCCGTGTTGCCGCTGATATCGGTGTAGATGCCCGGGCGCGGATCCTCCGTCTCGATACGGTAGACCGGTATGGATGCGTGGATATTCGCACCGTAATTGTATCCGGCTTCGAGCACCTTGATATTGGCCTCAGCCACCTGCGGCTTTTTAGCGAATTTGTTACGGATGAAATTGGCCGCGCTGGCGATATTTCTGTCGAAGAGCCAGCACACCAGACCGAGCACGAAGATATTGCGGCATTTCAGCATGGCGCGGTTGTCCATGCCCGAGCCTTCGAGAGCGGCCTTTGTGAGCTTGGTGACGGGCACCTCCACGACATGGTCGTGGTCGAGTCCTACCTCCGCCACCGGATCATCTGTGGTATACAGCGCCTTATTAAGGTCGGCGGGAGCGAATGAATCAGTGTCAATAATCGCGAATCCGCCGGGTTTCAGAAATTTGACATTTGTCTTTAGGGCCGCGGCATTCATGGCGATGAGCACATCGCACTGGTCACCGGGGGTGTGTACACCCATGCCCACGCTCACCTGAAAGCCTGAAACACCGCTGAGCGAGCCCTGCGGAGCGCGGATCTCGGCCGGATAGTCGGGAAAGGTAGATACCTGGTTGCCCGCCTCGGCCGATACATTTGTGAAAATGTTACCTGCTAACTGCATTCCATCGCCTGAGTCGCCCGAGAATCTCACTACGACACGGCTGATGTCTTTCACATTGGTTGGTTTTAACATGATGGAATATTATATGTGTTATATGNTTAGTTACGTNTGATNAAGCGCAGAGGCATNGCNGCCCCNGCGGNTGCGAAGNNNCCGCNGATCNNANACCACCGAGCNGTNGACCATGGTGAGGCGCACGCGGTGGCGCNGCTGNGGTGCCGTCGAGCGGAGTCCAGCCGCATTTCGACACCACATCGGCATCTGTCACGGTATACGGCGAGGTCTCGTCCACAATCACCAGATCGGCGTAATTGCCGGGAGCTATCGCCCCCCGACCGTCTATGCCGAATATCAGGGCCGGATTCTGACACATGACGCGCTGCACGGTGATGTCACAGAAATGGTCGAGCATCCAGGGCAGCGAGAACTGTACCAGAGGCGCGCCCGAGGCCGCTGTCAGCGGTGAGCCCTCCTTGTCGGCCGGAAGGTGTGGGGCGTGGTCGGTGGCCACTATGTCGATCGTGCCGTCGGNCACNGCNNGNCGCAGNGCGGNGCGNTCGGCGTCNGTCTTCACAGCNGGATTCATNTTTATGCGTGAGCCACGGTCGGNGTANTCGGNGTCACACCACATNAGNTGGTGNGGNGATACCTCGCCGGTGATNAGNCGCGACTNNGTGTCGCCCTNNGAGATANGAGCGACAGCTCNGCGGCNGTGGTGATGTGGCACAGATGCAGTCNGTGGCCNTATTCNCNNGCCAGCTCGGCGGCTTTGCNTGACGATGNGANGCANGCNTNGGCCGAGCGNAACNCGCTGTGCATGCTCATCNNNGGCTCCTCATCGCCNTGGTCGCGGCGCCAGNNGGCNATATTGCTGTTGATGATAGCCGGTATCCTCGCAATGCGCGGCCACGATGGCCGATGTCTCGGCGAAAATGTGTCGCAGCGTGGAGTCATTGTCGACAAGCATATTGCCGGTCGATGATCCCATGAATACCTTTATGCCCGGCACTCGTGTGTAGTCGGCGGCCTTGAGTGTATCGATATTGTCATTGGTGGCTCCGAGGAAAAAGGCATAGTTGACGAGCGAATCAGCCGCTGCGATGTCACACTTCTGCTGCCAGGCAGCCAGTGTGGTGGTGGCCGGCCTGGTGTTAGGCATCTCAAGATAAGATGTCACACCTCCGGCAGCGGCGGCTTTGCTCTCTGATGCGATGTCGGCCTTGGCTGTCATGCCGGGCTCGCGGAAATGCACATGGCAGTCGATGACACCCGGTAGCACCAAAGCACCCCCGGCATCGATTACGGCATCTGTGGCAGGACAGGCGCCTGAGCCCGTTGCGGCGATGCGGTCACCATCCACCATAATCCATGAATCGGCGGCAGTGGCTCCGGCCAAACGGGCATTTATGATTGCTGTGGTCATTTTTGCAGGGATTGAGGCTTGCTGTAATCCGGAAATTTCTTGAACAGACTGTCGATGCGCAGCTTGAGCACACCGAATACTGCCTCACCGAAGATGCTCGAATTCATCTTTGACTCGCCCAGCACACGGTTGGTGAAGATAATCGGTACCTCCACAATCGTGAACCGGTATTTGTATGCGGTGAATTTCATCTCTATCTGGAAGGCGTAACCCTTGAACTGGATATGATCGAGGTCGAGAGCCTCCAGCACACGCCGGCGATAGCACACGAATCCGGCGGTGGTGTCGTGTACGGGCATTCCTGTGACCAGACGCACGTATTTAGATGCGTAATACGACATCAGTATGCGTCCCATAGGCCAGTTGACCACGTTGACACCGGTGCAGTATCTTGAGCCTACCGCCACATCCGCCCCTTGCCCGGCGGCCTCGCGCAGCCGCAGCAGATCGGCCGGGGCATGGGAGAAGTCGGCATCCATCTCTATGACATATTCATAATCTCTGTCGAGGGCCCATTTGAATCCGGCGATGTATGCTGTGCCGAGGCCTTGCTTGCCCTGACGGCTCAACAGATGGACACGACCGGGAAATTGCCCGATCTTTTCTTTCACGATTGCGGCAGTGCCGTCGGGAGAATTATCATCCACCACCAGCACATCAAACGGGTGGCTCAGGGCCATCACGGCGTCGATAATGGCGGCGACATTCTCCTTTTCATTATAAGTGGGAATGATGACAAGGCTGTCTGACTGGTTCATTCTGTCGTAGGAGTGACTTGATTAGTGTATNGATGCGCAAAATTACACAAAAAAACTCAATAACACGGATTGTGACAGCCGNAAGANATGAAAAAAATGGAGTAATCATGAACATTCAGCGCNGGCCGGNGTTCTTAATACAGAACACTAAAGAAAAATACNCTCAATATGGAAAAGNAAANCATAAAAGGTACACANACCGAGCACAACCTGCTCGCGTCATTCGCCGGAGAAAGCCAGGCACGTTCACGTTACACATTGTTCGCCCAGAAGGCGCTTGAAGAAGGCTATCACCAGATCGCAGCCGTGTTTATGGAGACAGCCGAGCAGGAGCTGAGCCACGCAAAGCAGTTCTTCTCATTGCTCGAAGGCGGCACAGTGGAGATCAAGGCCGGATACCCGGCAGGTGTGATAGGCTCTACCGTAGATAACCTGGCCGCGGCGGCCGCAGGCGAGCGCGAGGAGTGGAGCGACCTTTATGATACCTTTGCCAAGACAGCCGATGAGGAGGGATTCCCGCAGATCGCATTGCTTTACCGTAATATCGCCAAGGCCGAGACCATGCACGAAGAGCGCTTTGTGCGTCTGATGGAGAGGCTCAAGGCCGGTGAGGAATTCTCGTCACCCGAGGCTGTGGAATGGATGTGCATGAAATGTGGATTCACTGTGAAATCCACCTCGGCGCCCAAGCGTTGTCCGGTATGCGGAATGGACCAGGGATGGTTTGAGCGCAAGGCCAACAATTATTGAAGCTGAAACGTAATCACATAAGAAACACACTGGGGGTGGGTTAACCCGCGAGNCCCATTGGGANTCATNAGTCACCGCAGGAACGGNNTCCTGAACACCCGCCTCCCGAAACGAAAGCCACCGTCACCGGTGGCTTTTTGTCATATACGGCCTTCTCAGCCGAAATCGAGAGGACGGCGCTCAAAGGCGTCGATGAATGATCCGGATGTGGAGTTGTAGATCCCGATGCCGCAGCTGTCGGCGTAGGCGCGTATGTCATGGTATGCCTTGAAGGCGACGTAAAAGCTGTGTATGATCTGATGCAGTGGGTAGTGGAGGTAGGCGGTGTTGATACGCTTGAGCTCCTTGTCATTGTCTTTGTAGAAATGCGGCTGCACCGACATTACCTGATTGTCGTCGTTGACGGATATTGTCTGCATCCATGAGTGGTCGGCACCCACGATATAGATCTTGCGGAATCCCATCTGCACGCCGGCCATTATGGCGGCAATGAGCACGTTGCGCGGCCTGGGCATACCTCGGCCCGATGAATAGGCAACGCGTGTGAGCCAGCGCCATCCCTCTATGCCTACGGCATTTATCGTGGCTACGGAGATGTTGGGGTTGAGCGTCACTTCGTGGGGTAGTTTGCCCGAGTATCTTACCGGCACGATGAGTGTCATCTTCCAGTCTACTGCGGCAAAGGCCGTGTAAAGTCGCGACAGGTTGGGGTCGGTGTCAGTGCCGGTGAAAAAATGCGGGTCGGCGAGGATGTAGTATCTTGGTCTGATCTGTGTGAATACATCGGTTGATGCCGCGAAATTGACGGCCATGGTGATGGCGCGGGCGAGTTGGGCGGCATATTGCTCAAGGGTGCGGTTGAGCGACGGACCGTTGCCTAAGATTATGAGCGGGCGTGACGTGTCGTCGGCTGCCCCGCGGATTGAAGCCGCCCTTGTCTGGGTAATGAGTTTTACGATGCTTTTCAGCGACTGTCCGGTGGCAGCGAGTGTCTCACAAGCTTTGTTTATCATTGACATCGTGGATTAAGATAGAATCTTTTAGTGCAAAAGTAATTAAATTTTGTGTCAGCCGGATATTGTTTTGCTGAAAAATTTATAATTTTGTGTTCTGATAAAGAGATATGGCATCATCGGCTCTCATACAGATTGACCTGAATAAGGTGTTGCGGGATAAACTCGGCGACCGGGCGCGCTATGTGCCCGGGTTTGTAGTTAACGCCCTGTCGCGCATGATCTGTCAGGATCAGCTCAACGAGATGCTGCGCGTCAATCATCCGCTACGCGGTAAGGAATTCTGCAGAGGGGTGATGGAGCATTTGGGTATCACTTTGGATATCGTCAATCCGGAGAAGCTGCCTGCGCCGGACGCCCGGCGTGTGCTCATCGTATGCAATCATCCGTTGGGGGGGCTTGACGGCATAGCCCTCATCAGGATGCTCGGCGAGCGATATGGTGATGATATCCGCTTTGTGGTCAATGATCTGCTGATGGCTGTGGAGCCGCTCTCGGATGTGTTTCTTCCGGTCAACAAACACGGCGCTCAGGATAGGGAGGCCATAGCCGCAATCAACGAAGCCATGGCCTCGGATGTCCCGGTGATGGTGTTTCCAGCGGGTCTGGTGTCGCGGCGGGGCAATGACGGCGAGATACGTGATCTGGAGTGGCACAAGATGTTTGTGCTCAAGGCCCGACAGTATCACCGGGATGTGTTGCCACTATATTTCTCAGGCGAGAACACGTCATTGTTTTATGGGCTTGCGCGTTGGCGCGCCCGGCTCGGCCTGAAATTCAATATCGAGATGCTGCGCCTTCCTGCCGAGGTGTTCAGGAGCAGTGGCAAGCGTTATGCCCTGGCAGTCGGTGATCTGATACCGTATACCGAATTCCGTGGCGGTCGCGAGGCTGCGCGAGAGGCATCCCGGGTCAAGGAGATAGTTTATTCCCTCAAAGAACTGGTATGCCCTAAATGATAATTACTGAGTCATGAATCAAGAGATAATCCCACCCGTAGATACCAAGATGATAGAGGC
>WFLX010022094.1_pt1 | contig 18816 bp, 17 predicted proteins | sample 4967041 | NCBI WGS metagenome assembly WFLX01 (sample SAMN12857096, study PRJNA449069) | gut metagenome | isolation source: stool from male and female vole | host: Microtus ochrogaster | place: USA:Florida | collected 2017
CGCGGATAAACGCTATTCAAAATGTTTAAGTGTCAGTCCTCCAACATCATTCAGTGCTGAATGGCAATAGGATTGACACCGCAAAAATAGCAATTAAATTCTTTCCCCACAAATTTTCACCTTTATTTCAATAAAAATCCCGATGCTTAGAGGTTTGGGGGGCGGCGTTTGAGGCATGGCAAAGCCATGCTGCTACATTGCCGGGTGGGCTTTGCCGGGGTGGGGCGCATTTTGGTGGTGCATTATGGGGGTTGGGTGGTGAGCGGGTGGAAGATTTTGAGTAACTTTGNCGCGCAAAAATTTCATACCGTCATNCTCACAAAATTATTTCTCACATTNTTTAAAATAGGAGCGTTTACTTTTGGCGGNGGTTGGGCAATGATCTCGATTATCGAGAANGATATTGTGGACCGCAACCATTGGCTCTCGCGCGAGGAGTTTCTCGANCTCCTTGCCGTGGCTCAGTCATTGCCNGGCATTCTGGCCGTCAACATCGCCGCTATCGTAGGCGATAAGATNAGAGGCCTGAAAGGTAGCATAATGAGCGCCCTCGGCACAATCCTCCCCTCGTTTATCATTATCCTCATCATAGCCATATTCCTCACCCCCGACCTGATAAAAAACAATCCCATTGCGAGCCGCGTGTTTATGGGCATCCGCCCCGCCGTGGTGGCGCTCATCGTGGCTCCCGTGATTTCGTCGGCCAAGTCGAGCCACATCACCTGGCGCACCCTTTGGATTCCGGTTGTGGTGGCTCTGCTGATATGGTCAAAGCTCCCGGTGGTGAGCAACCCTATACTCTATATCCTCATCGGCGGAGCAGTCGGCTATTTCACCTATTCGCGCAACATCCGCAAAATCTCCGGTCAATCCTCCTCCGACTCCTCCAACTCATCGTCAACTCCCACTAATCCCTAAGCTATGATTTATCTCAAACTGATATGGAGCTATCTCAAGATAGGCCTCTTCGGGTTTGGCGGCGGTTATGCCATGCTCGCCCTCATCGAAAGTGAAATTGTCGGCCCGGGATGGATCACCCGCCAGATGTTTACCGATATTGTGGCTATCTCTCAGATGACCCCCGGCCCTATCGGCATCAACTCGGCCACTTATATAGGATATGTGGCTCCGGCCGAAAGCTCGGCGGCTTTTGCCAACCCGTTTTTTGGTATTCTCGGCTCGATACTCTGCACCCTCGTGGTAGTCGTGCCGTCGTTTATACTCGTGAGAATGGCGGGTCACATCATAGCGCGTCATCATGACAGCGTGGTGGTTAAGGGCATCTTCTCGGGTCTGCGCCCCGTAGTGGTGGGACTCATCGCTTCGGCGGCTCTGCTGCTTATGAACACCGCCAACTTCGGCACCGAGCTCTCCCAGCAGCTCATCAGTGTGGGGATATGTGTGGCCGCATTCGTGCTCGTTTTCTTTGCCAAAATCCACCCCATCTGGGTTATCGTCATGGCGGGAGTGGCCGGCCTGATAATATTCTGAATCCTGAGATATGACCTATCAGCAGACACTCGATTATCTCTACTCTCAGCTGGCTATGTATCAGCGTGTAGGCTCTGATGCCTATAAGCCGGGGCTTGGCAATGCCATTGCCCTCGACGATGCTTTCGGCAATCCTCACCGCAATTATGCCACCATTCATGTGGCGGGCACCAACGGCAAAGGCTCCACGGCCCACACCCTCGCCGCTGTGTTTCAGAAAGCGGGCTACCGCACGGGTCTCTACACTTCGCCCCACCTTCTGGACTTTCGCGAGAGAATACGGGTGGACGGCGAGATGATTGGCCGCGAGGAGGTGGTTGATTTTGTGGAGCGATATCTCGCAATGGGTCTGCCGGTCAGCCCCTCCTTCTTTGAGCTGACGATGACCATGGCGTTTGAGCATTTTGCCCGGAAGAATGTTGACGTGGCCGTGATAGAGGTGGGCCTCGGGGGACGTCTCGACTCCACCAATATCATTTCGCCGGTGATGAGTGTAATCACCAACATCTCAAAAGACCACACCGCGCTGCTGGGCAACACCCTGCCCGAGATAGCCCGCGAAAAGGCGGGAATCATCAAGCCGGGTGTGCCTGTGGTGGTAGGCGAGGCCGAGGGGGAGGTGCGTCAGGTGTTTGCCGACAAAGCCGCCCTCGAGGGTTCGGAAATAATCTTCGCCTGCGACAATCCTCCCTATTCATCTTTCAGCCGCGAGGAAAACTCAATTGACTATCGCGATACCCCCTTCGGCGACATATCTTCGCAGCTCACCGGCGAATGTCAGCCCAAAAACGCCGCCACGGTGCTGACTGCTCTCTCGCGCCTCTGCCGGCTCGGATTCAATCTGCCGCCCCGCGCCGTGGCCGAAGGATTTGCCGAGGTGGCTACGCTCACCGGCCTTGCGGGCAGGTGGATGTTGGTAAGCCGCCGGCCGATAACGGTGTGCGACACCGGCCATAACATAGGCGGCTGGCAATATCTCGCTCCGAAGCTCAACACTATGCCGGGGGTGAAACATCTCGTGCTCGGCTTTGTCAACGACAAGGATGTCAGCTCGATACTCGCTCTCGTGAAGCAGATCTCGCCCGTGAAGATTTATTGGGTCGCCGCGTCGGTCAACCGTGCGCTTGCCGCCGAGGAGCTTGCCGCCCGCGCCGCGCAGCTCGGCCTCACAGGCACCCCCTATCCTGACGTGGCCTCAGCCTATCAGGCCGCCCGACAAGCTGCCTCACCCGAGGACACTATCTTTGTCGGCGGCTCAACCTTTGTCGTGGCCGACTTCCTCGCTCTCCCCGAGCTGTAACAACAAATAGGGCGCACGANAAGTCGCGCGCCCTAATGCGGTTAACTGCCTGTGTGTGGATTACTTGCCGGCTCTGATAGCGGCTTCGATGGCGTTGAGGTCAACCATCGGGTTGTCAAGCTTCACCTGTCCGGCAAGATAGTCATTGAGATTGAACTCGTCGCCAAACTCCTCTCTGAGCATTTCGACGATGGCGAGCTTGGCCTCACGGGCCGACTCATAGAACAGTATTTTGTCTAAATCAGGCAATGAGAGGTCCTTACGTTTGAATGTCATATTAAACTTATCCTGACCACCTTTGCCGCCAATGCCGCCGGCATATTCGCTGATGTGAATAAGCTTTAGAGTTTCTTGGTTGGCTAACTCAACCTCATAGGTGTAACGGTCGGTTTTTATGGTGCGGTTTTCGGCGTCGAAGTCAACGGGAGCCGCTACATAAAACTCTTTGTCAAAGCCTGTCACGCGACGATAGGCATAAAGAGGCATCGACAGTTCGCTCGGGCCGGTAGAGACTGAAAACAACTCCAGGGGTTGCCATGTGCAGCCGTTATAGATAGTGATGTCGGTGGGCGCGGGTACCGAGATGCCTACCCAGTCATAGAAATTCTGTTCAACCCAACCGTCGTTGTTGGCATAAGAGAGCTGATAGAAAGAAAACGAGTCAAGAGTATAGGTGGCAGATTCCTGACCGTCCGACAGTCTGCTCATGAATGTCAGGTCGGCCTGCTGAGCTTCGTCGAAAGGAGCGGGGGAGTCATCGTTGCTACATCCGGTCAGCGACATAACGCATACCGCTGCCATTGCGAAAAGATTTGAGTATTTCATAATTGTGTGAAATTTTTAAGCGATAAAGCGTCGATAGCCTTATCTGTTGCAAATATATACAAATTTTTTTGAAATCACCATCCATCGAGCTTTTTCCGCCCAAAATTGAGGTTCATTCACTATATAGATGAGAAATCCCCCTCAATATTGCATGGCCCCTCACATTTTTTTTAATCTTTACAGATGAATTTTTAGGATGTTACTGAGCTTCGGGATATTGGAACAGTAAAAAGCAATTATTTACTTCGATTACTTTTTCCAATGTCGGCTTCTCAGGGTCATATTCACCTTGCGTATTGGCCCGATAGATTTTGAGGATAAAACTATCCCCGGGAAGATCCTCGATATTGAAAGTTGCGTCAACCTCACACAGGCAGTCGGCCAGATCAGATGAGGGGTATTCGATAACTTTTATCGTCCTGTTGTTAGAGGAGACCTCAACATTCACTTTCTCGAAATCGCAAGGATATTGAAGCGATTTGAAAACACATTCGGCTGTGTTGCCGGTGATTTTCATTTCAAAGATTGAGGAATTATCTCGTTCTTCAAAGCCGATACTTTTTGATTTAAGACACGGACTATTTGTGAGTTGGGAGATATACGGATAACTTGGGCTTAGACTCTCCGTAGTGGAGCATGCCACCGTAAAGATGAGCATTCCCGAGGCAATCACATTGTAGAATAGGGCTTTAGGTTTCATAGTTTCGTAATTTTTATTTTAGTTCTAAATTTTTTGGAGCAGGTAGAAACAACTCATCGAGAGGAAATCTCTGAGATAGGGAAGATTGGAGAGGAGCTTTGGCAGGAGCCGTGGTTTGAGACCAAACTTTATCTCATAATGAGGATTTATTAAATAAAGGCGTCGGTCAATTATCTTGAAATCTGAATGTGAGACCAGATTTTCAAAATGTTCGATTGTCGTTCCGGATGATTTTATGGAAATCAGTTCCTTAATACAATCTTCCTTCTCGCCGCCTGAAGATAGTAACCTTCTGTATATTCCGTTGGGCAGCAGATGAATATATGGGAGCTTGGATAGCCAACGACTATGACATATCTGCTGATGCCCGCCGAAAGGCATTTGCCATGCCGGAAAGGAGATAAAGAGAATCCCTGACGGTTTCAGTAAATAGCCTATCTTATCGAGCAGCTCTTTTTTGTTGCCGATGTGCTCAATGACGTCGTGGCAGATAATAAGATCAAAATGATTTCTGTAATCGTTGAATTTCAATATGTCGGCACAGATAAACTTAGCCGCGGTATGTTCTTCCTCGAAAAAAGAAATAGCTTCGTTTATTCTGTTTGAGGAGATATCAATTCCAACAACATCATTTCCGCGTTGAGCGAAAGGGAGGAGGTTTCCACCCTCACCGCACCCTATTTCGAGAATGTCGAGAGGGTGGTTCATATCAAGAAAGCCCTCAATATAGGGTATGAAATATTTTTTGCTCGTGTGAGCGAGTTCGCTGAAATATTGATGCCTGTCGGTATGTCTCTGTTGCATAATATTGAGGTTAATTCATCATATAGATGATAAAGTTCCCTCAATATTGCACGACTCGCCTCCGNATCCTTAATCTATCTCTGNTTNTCTAAGCAAATACATTCCTGAGAATATATAGAATGGTATTNTAAAAGATCGGGAACTCAGCAGCTGTTTCNCANAGCTTTAATTGCAATAATATATCTTCTCTTGTTGTATTGGCGGCNCAAAGCGCGATTGATTCCATCACATTCTTCCGATCTTCGACAAGAGAATTACAATTGAGATTTAAAACTTTTATCNCATCAACAAGNTTCTTCTGGTCNTGTGACAACAGATTATAATTAGCAATATACTCACCCCAATCNTTATAAGAGCCGTTGGGTAATATTTCTCCAATCAGATTATATTTAAACCTATCCTTACATTGAGGATCTGTAATCGAGCCGATAATTATCTGCTCACCTTTTGCTTCTCCACAATGTTGTGATTTTTCTTTTTGCCCTCTCGAAAATATGCAACAGGCAAAAATGTTCTTATATTCCAAATCAACTGATCCGTCTCCAGGATCCTTACTTTGCGGGTATAAATGCTCATTATGAGCCCCGGTTTCTTTGTCATCCTGATAGTGGTCGATACGTCTCTGACAATAGCAACAGATATTGTGCTGCTCTTGCCTCAAAACCTGATTTAATAATGATTTATCGCGAAATAAATCATAAGTTGCGGGCAATCCGGCTGATTGCTGAATTGCCTTGAAGTCTTTAATAACATCCGGTTCCTGACCCTTAGGAATATACCTCATAANGCTATCTNTGTGAGAATAATGAGTTCATCAGGTCAGCCCTTTGCAATTCTGAGTGATCTTTTCCCAATTGTTGATCGAGCTTTTCTCTTATTGCCTTAGCATCATCGGATAGCCCCAAACCCTGTTGAATTAAGGCATAGTATCTTGAAATTAACCCCTTAATATCACCAGGCATCTCCGAGGCGCCCATTTCNCGCAGAATATAATTCGCATCCTTACCATATTGTAAGGAGAAATCATAAACCTGATTATTGTCTACGCAAATTATCTTCCCCTTAGATAGAGATCCGACAACTAACGGTGCATGAGTAGATGCTATGAATTGGATTTTCGTGAAAGCATTTTGCAAATCGTTTACAACGCGCATCTGCCATTCGGGATGAAGATGCAGGTCAATCTCATCAATCAGGATTACACCGGGGGTGAGAAGCGGAGCGTCCTCACCTAAATGAGGATTCAACAGGTAGCATCTGAATGCTATCTCCATTACCATAGCGAACATCGACCGCACACCGTCAGAGAGCATATGATATGGCAACTGTCGTGATGGATTCTTTTGAATCATCACTAATTCCTGAAGCTTCATATCAAAGTATGCATCCTCACAATCATCCAGACAATTCATTAGGGATTGCTTCACCGCACCAAGCATAGGCGATGTTTTCCCATTCTGTAATTCCCACAGAGTCTCTGTAAACCAAATGTCAAGGAAAAATTTAACATTTGTGAGAGAATCCATGGAGTTGTAGTAGCCTCTGAGTCGGCTTCCATCAGGCTCGACACCTATGTCTCGCTTCTCTTTCTTGAACCTATCTGTAGAGAAATAAGCAACCAAAGGAATAGTGATTTTGCTGTCAACATCTCTAATTGAGGCTTGCATAGCTTCCGAAGCCTCAACCATCATCTTAGCATTTTTGGATGTTGTTTTTCCTCCATTGGTTTCTAAAGAGCGATACCATGTAATCTCATTTTCCTCAACTCCCTCGCGTGAATTTGGGGCAGATTTTTCTTTAAACTCAGGAATATCCGCTATAGCCCCCAGTCTTACAGGATACTGCATTTCAAGCGAGGCCAATCTGACATCATCTTTTGCAATGCTTGGGCTGGAAATTTTATCTGCCACCNTATCTACTTTTAAGAATAATGNANCGACCATTATTCTTAAAGCTNCAAGTATAGCAGTTTTACCCATACCATTAATACCAACGATAAGGTTAAACTGAGGATGGAAACACATACGTGCCTCTGCAAAACAGCGAAAGTTCTTAATGTCCAGAGATTTTATATTCATAATCCTTTGGAGATGGTTTTAATCTACAAAAGTACATAAAAATTCTGAATATACTAAGGTTGCTTATATTTTAACACTTGATACGTTAATGGTTATATGATATGGAAAAAGATGGTGGGGGTTACCAGGTGAGTTTGAGGCCGAGGGGGAGGGTGAGTTCGAGGGGCTTTTTCTCGCGGAGGGTGTTTGCCTCGGAGCCGGAGTTGAGGTAGTATTTAAACGAGGGCTCGGCGTAAATACTGATCGACGGAGTGAGTCGATATTCCACGCCAATGCCTCCCTCAATTGACCATTGAGCGGGTATGTGCAAATTGGTTTTTGTAATTGAAGGCATGGACTCGTAGGTCGACTTTTCAAAAACAGTAGATGTGGAGTGGAGAGGTATATCCAACACCGCGCCTCCCTGACCGTAAAGTGAGAATCGGTGGGTAGTAAGGATATTATAATTAACCTTTAAGGGAATACCGAGATAATGTGCTTTATGTATCGTCTCGGTGACACTATACCTGTTTTCCACGGTTTTGTCCGACCTGAGATAGGTGTATCTCAGTCCGCTCTCAATAGCCCAGCGCTCGGAGAGGGCTTTGCTGAGAGACAGAGAGAATGTCAAGGGCATATAATACCTGATGTGTTCGGTTTGTTCAGCATCTGCGGGGGGACTATTCGGGTCTCCGAGAGACAGATCAGGAGGAAGGTTTCGCGTGCTTGTATTAGCCGTAGCTCCGGNATANNCCACCGACAATGACCAGTCGCTCTCTTTAGCTGAACGGCTCGGCACAGTCGTTTCATTATANGCNAATANAGGCTCATAGGGATCGGTGTCGGGAATCATCGTTACAGAATCAACCTCGACACTATCTTGCGGAACATTGATAACGGTGCTTTTTTCACTCACGGTGTCGGCAGCAGCGTCGATAGCTTCGGGGATATTTGCCTGAGGCCGACGGTAGAGTTTTTGAGGTGTGAGAGATCTGGGTTGGTCGGCTATCGGCTTAGTGACCGCCGGGGAGGGGGTGCCTTTGTTGTCGGTCCCGGCAAGAGATGAATCCCGCAGGCTATTCTCAAGATTGGCTTTATTGAGAAGGTTATACAAACATATAGATATAATCAGCAGCAGTGAGAAAACACCTATACCTATGCGATAGTCATTTATCATGCGCCTCAACATCACTTTGGCGCGATGGAGCTGAGAGGCCGAGGTGAGATGAGAAATGCCGAGCAATTGAGCGATCTCTTTATGCGACAAGCCTTCGAGCACATTGAGCCTGAACACCTTATTATATCCTTCGGGGAGACGGTCGATAATGGCTTCAAGCTGTTCCCACGACAATTCTTCATTATCTCGCGAATCTGCCATTTGCTGCGGAATCGCTGTCTCGGAGAGCGGCACTGAGATGTTTTCAGACTGTTTGCGCAGATATTGCAGGGAGAGATTTCTCATTATTCTTGTCAGCCATGCCTCGGCCTTTGCCCCGTCTTTAAGCGATGATATAGAGGTAAAGGCAATGATAAATCCGTCGTGGAGAATATCCTTGGCAATATCTTTATCATGGATATACCGGTCTATCACTTCAAGCATTTGACGCGAGAAGCTGTTGTAGAGTTTACCAAAAGCATTGGTGTNTCCTTTTTTACAGTCTGTNACTATCGACTNGATATCCATTGATNNAAANGTATAAACTATTGATGAGCCAAACATAAAAATATTGCATCGCCCCGAGAAATTTTTTTGATGAGGGGGCGGACAGCCGGTGATCAGGAATTAAGGGAGAGACAACGTTGCGTTAAATAATGCTAAAAGGGGGAGTGTGGGGTGGAGAAAACGTGGGNGNNGGTAGAGTTTCTGAGCGGCAAAATCACTAACTTTGCAGCTCAATCGGTGCCACACAATGATGTGTGGCGGTAGTTCAACCTCTACACCATTCAGGTATGTCTCGAATTACCCTTCTACTTACAAATATCCTCAAGGCGCATGGTGTCAGAACAGCAATAGTGTCGCCCGGCGCACGCTCATCAACCATAGTCGAGAGTCTCGCTCAGTCGGCAGAGATAGAGGTGAGGAGCGTGATCGACGAGCGCTCGGCAGCCTTTATAGCCCTTGGCCTCGCCGAAGTGAGCCAAGAGCCTGTGGCCTTGGTATGCACCTCCGGCTCGGCGGTGCTCAACTATGCTCCCGCAATCTCCGAGGCATACTACCGCCACCTGCCCCTCATAGTCATTTCGGCCGACCGCGAAAGAATGTGGGTTGACCAAAACGAGGGGCAGATGATACGCCAGGCCGGCGTGTTGGCCAACATCGTGAAAGAGAGTTATGATCTCCCTCCGCTCAAACCTGAGGCTGACCTCAGCGGGGAGTGGCATTGCGACCGGCTTATCAACGACGCCCTGCTCAAAGCCATGAGCCGTCCGCGCGGCCCGGTGCATATCAATGTGCAGATTTCGCTGCGCCCCGAAAAGGAGAGCAATCTTACCTACCGCCGCCCCGAGCCCGGAATCATAACCGCCATGACAGCCGAAAATGAGCTTAAGGTGTCGCGGGTGAGGGAGCTGTCGCGTGAGCTCGCTTCGCCCCGCAAGGTGATGGTGGTGGCCGGATTTATGGCGCCCGACAAGCGGCTCAATCAGGCGCTGGGCAAGCTCGCCGCCAAGCCNAACGTGATAGTCATGGCCGAGCCGTTGNCCAATCTCCATAACCCTATGTTTGTCNACTCGGTCGACTCGGCCATTTATGCCCTTGCGGGCCGGGAGGGTGGTATTCCCGCCGAGGCTCAGCCCGATGTGGTGATAACTTTGGGTGGCAGCATATTGAGCGCGCCGCTCAAACGGTGGTTGCGTAAGCTCGAGGGCTGCCGCGTTATCAACGTGGGCCATGAGCATGGAGTTACCGACTGCTTACGCAGCCTCACAATCAATGTGGATACCGACCCGGGAGTGTTTATGCAGCAGCTNGCCTCNGCCATGCAGCCCCATCGTGAGCCAAGCAATTATTCCGACCTGTGGCAACATGCCGCCCGCAAGGGTGAGTCGCTTCTCGCCTCGGCCGTGGCCCGCAGTCCGTGGTGTGAGATGAAAGCGATGTCGGTTATCACAGCCCTCATGCCCCGTAACTGGAACCTTCAGCTCAGCAACGGGTTGACTGTTAGATATTTCTCGCTGCTCAACAATGGACGCTTTCACCGCTGCTCATGCAATCGCGGAGTGAGCGGAATCGACGGCTGCACCTCTACCGCCATAGGAGCCGCCTTAGCTTATAAAGCTTCGGCTACACTGCTTGTCAGCGGCGATATGTGTGCGCTCTACGACCTCGGCGCCTTTGCCTCGGTAGGCATGACACCCCGATTTAAGATGGTGGTGATCGACAACGGCGGCGGCGGGATATTCCACTTCTCCCAAACCACCCGCTCGCTGAATTGCGCCGGGGAGTGTCTCATCTCCCCTCCCGGCATGAAACTCCCCCTGGCCGAGCTCGCCAAAGGATTCGGCATGAGATATTTTGAGGCCACCGACGAAAAGGCTCTGCGCTCTCAATGGAGCGAGTTTGCCGCCGAGAGCCAACTGCCCGCGCTGATGAGAATAGTGACCGACGGAGCGCTCGACGCCGAACAGCTTTCGGAATTCTTAAACTGACTTTTCCCAAAACACGATAATATAATTCAACTATTGATATGAGAGAATGGACAACCATCAAGGAGTATGAAGACATACTCTTTCAGAAGTATGGCAAAATAGCTAAAATCACCATCAACCGCCCCGAAGTCTATAATGCCTTCAGGCCTCAGACCAACTTCGAGATGCTCGACGCTGTGGCTTATTGCCGCGAGTCTCCCGAAATCGGAGTTGTGATTCTCACCGGTGCCGGCGACAAAGCTTTCTGCTCGGGAGGTGACCAGCGTGTCAAGACCACCGGCGGCTATCTTGATGCCAACGGTGTGCCCCGACTCAATGTGCTTGACCTTCACAAAGCCATCCGTTCGCTCCCCAAACCTGTTATCGCCATGGTCAACGGTTATGCCATCGGCGGCGGCAATGTGCTCCAGGTGGTGTGTGACCTCACCGTTGCTTCGACCAACGCCCGCTTCGGCCAGACAGGCCCCAAGGTGGGAAGTTTTGNCGGCGGCTTCGGTTCGAGCTACCTTGCCCGCTGNGTGGGTCAGAAAAAGGCGCGTGAGATATGGTTTCTCTGCCGCCAGTACACCGCTCAGGAGGCTCTCGAAATGGGCATGATCAACACCGTGGTCGANCCCGANCGTCTTGAAGACGAGACAGTCGANTGGGCCGAGACCATACTCAAGCGNAGCCNNATGGCGGTNAGAATGATTAAGCGCGCCCTCAANGCCGAGCTCGACGGTCAGCATGGCCTCATGGAGCTTGCCGGCGACNCCACCATGCTCTACTATCTCATGGATGANGCCCAGGAGGGCAAAAACGCATTCCTCGAAAAACGAGATCCCGATTTTGATAAATTCCCCAAATTCCCCGGATGAATTTTAAAGCTACAGTCAAGAAATATATCCTCACCTACAAGGTGCCGGCGGTTACGTCGCGCGCTGTGATGACTGAAAAGGAAACCTTTATCCTCACCGTCAGCGACCCCGACGACCCTTCACGCAAGGGGGTGGGGGAGTGCGGCCTGTTCAGAGGCCTGAGCTGTGACGACATTCCCGAATATGAGGAGATGCTCAACAAGGTTTGCAAGGCTCTCAGACGCGGAGCCCAGTTGCCCGATCTGAGCCGTTTTCCCTCGATATTGATGGGCCTCGANACNGCGATGGCCGACTTTGACAACGGGGGCAACTTCATTCCCTTTCCCTCTGAGTTTACCCGTGGCGAAACNTCGNTGATAACCAACGGTCTGGTATGGATCAGCAATCCCGACCAAATGGTCAAGAGCGCCATGCTCAAAATCAAGCAGGNCTTCAGGTGCCTGAANTTTAAGATAGGGTCAAACAACTTTAAGGATGAGCTCGAGGTTATCGCCCGCATACGCGACGTTTATTCCCCCGATGAGCTCACGATACGCCTTGATGCCAACGGCGCTTTTTCGGGCAGCACCGAGGCGCTCGACAAGCTCTGCAAGCTGTNGCGCTATGGCATTCACTCGCTCGAACAGCCTGTCGCCAAGGGACGCAAACGTGTCATGGCGCGGGTGTGTGCCCTCTCGCCCATACCGATTGCGCTCGACGAGGAGCTGATAGGGGTTAATCCCGACAACGACGCCGCCAAACTCCTCGCCGACCTTCATCCCGCCTATGTGATTCTCAAACCCACGCTCTGCGGAGGATTCAGAGGCGCGCGACAGTGGATCGACGCTGCCGCCGACAAAGGCATAGGGTGGTGGGCCACCTCGGCGCTCGAATCAAACATCGGCCTCAACGCCATTGCCCAGTGGACCGCTACGCTCGGCGTGGGTGACCAGCCGCAGGGTCTCGGCACCGGGCAGCTCTATCGCAGCAACTTCCGCACACGGCTGCGGCTTAAGGGTGAACAGCTTACTTTCAGAGCCAAATGAGCAGCTTTGTTGAGCAGTGGCGCGACGGCTCGTCCNCTGTCGATGCTCACACCTCAGGNTCCACCGGCGCTCCCAAAGCNATAAAGCTTCTCAAAGCCGACATGAGAATATCGGCCGANGCNACCAATAGATTTTTTGCTGTCGACAGCGGCTCGCTCCTTGCGTGCCCGCTGTCGGAAAGCTATATAGCGGGCAAGATGATGGTGGTGAGAGCAGAAATTTCGGGCGCNCGNCTNGTNATGGAAGAGCCNTCCCGCACCCCCCTGAGCGCCCCGCTCGGGAGGGATGTCGACCTCGCGGCCATAGTGCCTCAGCAGATTGAGGGGTTGATCAAGTCGCCCAACCGCTTCCGCCACATAATCGTGGGGGGAGGGCCGGTGTCGCCCGTTGAGGAGAGGATGGCCCTTGAACATTCGCGGCTCACCGGCGCGCAATGGTGGATGACCTACGGCATGACCGAGACCTGCTCGCATGTGGCTCTGAGGCGTTTCGGAGGCGAGCTTTATGAGTGTCTTCCCGGCATCACGGTCGCCACCGACAGCCGCGGCTGCCTGGTAATATCGTCGGAAGGGAGCTCATGGAGCAGCGTCACCACCAACGACCTCGCTCAGCTCGTTTCGCCCCGCTCCTTCCGNTGGCTGGGNCGCATCGACAATGTGGTTATCTCGGGNGGTAAAAAGCTTCANCCCGAGNTGATNGAGCCGCAGATAGCNCCGATAGTTGCCGGGCGACCGTTTTTTCTCACCGGGCGCTCCTCCGACCGCTGGGGTGAGGAGCTCGTGATGGTGATGGAGGGAGAATTATCCCCCCGGGAGGTGGAATCGCTCTTTCAGAAAATCAAAGACACCCTGAGCCACGACTCCGCTCCTAAAGCAATTATTCAGAAAAAACAGCTTCGCCGCACATATTCAGGTAAGTTAATCCGCGAAATTTAAAGAAATTTAGTTATTTTTGCGCTGATTATGCGCTGTCGTCAGCCGGCGGCATAGTCTCAAAACAATCGGAAAACTGCCCGCCGTTGCCCCCAATCAGGTCGCCCCGGGCGCAAAGCTAATTATTATACTCAAATGAAAAGGTTTATAATCAGTTTCTTAGGCTCTCTCACAGCTCTCTGGATCACTATCATCATCTCGTTTTTCCTCGTGCTGGTGACTGTTGTCGGCATAACCTCGGCCTCGGGGAGCAGCATCAAGAAAGTTGATTCAAAATCGGTGCTTGCCATCTCGCTCGAAGGTGTGGTGGTTGACCGTCCCGCCCCCACTTCGTTTATGGCAGCTTTGTCGGGGGGCTTTGAAAACAAGAGCATAGCGCTCAATCAGCTTACCGCCGCTCTCGACAATGCCGCCGACGATGAGCGCATAGAGGGTGTGTTTCTCGATTGCAAAGGTCTCACGGCAGGCATGGCTCAGAGGCTCGCAATTTCCGACGCACTCAAAAAATTCCGCAAGAGCGGCAAGTGGGTCTATGCCTANGGCGACAACTACACCCAGGGCGACTATTATCTCGCAGCCACAGCTGCCGACTCGGTTTGGATCAACCCTGTGGGCATGTTGGATATCCACGGCCTCGAAGCCACCACGCTCTACTTCAAGGAGCTGCTCGACAAGCTCGGCGTGGATGTGCAGGTAATCAAGGTCGGCACCTATAAGAGCGCCGTCGAGCCGTTTATACTCGATTCGATGAGCAGCGCCAACCGCGAGCAGCAGGAACATTTCCTCGGCTCGATATGGAACACCGTGGCCGGAAACATTGCCGAAGCCCGCTCGGTGAGCGTCGACACCGTCAATGCATGGGCCGACTGCTATTCCTACACCATGCCGGCCGAATGGCTCGTTGACAACGGCATCGTTGACGCTATCCGCTANCGCCAGCAGGTATTGACCCGCATGGGCGAGCTCACCGAGGCTGAAAAAGCCTATAAGCCCAAAATGGTCTCTCTGGCCGACTATGTCAATGCCTGCGGCCTCACCTCNGGCNCCAANTCAAAGGATTCCGACAAGAAGAAAAAACAGATCGCCGTGCTCTATGCCGTGGGCGACATCACCGAAGACGCTACCGAGGGAATAGCCTCCGAGCGCCTTGTGCCTGAAATCTACGATCTGATCGACGATGAGAAAATCGACGGCCTGATTTTGCGTGTCAACTCGGGTGGCGGCTCAGCTTTCGCCTCCGAACAGATATGGCAGGCCCTTCAGCAGTTTAAGGCCGTTACCGGCAAACCGTTCTATGTGTCGATGGGCGATTATGCCGCCTCGGGAGGTTATTACATCTCGTGTGGCGCCGACAAGATTTTTGCCGAGCCTGTCACCCTCACCGGTTCGATCGGCATCTTCGGCCTTATCCCCTCTGCCGAAAAACTGCTCACCGACAAGCTCGGTGTAAACAGCGGCACCGTGGCCACCAACGACACCCGCTCGATAACCCTTTTCAAACCGATGACCGAAACCCAGCGCATGAANATGCAGGCCTNTGTGGAGCGCGGTTANGAACTCTTCACCTCGCGTTGCGCCGAGGGNCGNCACATGTCGGTCGACTCGATCAAGGCCATTGCNGAGGGTCGCGTGTGGGACGGAAAGTCNGCGCTTGAAATCGGCCTCGTTGACAAGCTCGGCAGCCTCAACGACGCTATCGCCGCAATGGCCGGGGAGCTCGGTGTGCTCGACGATGAAGATTACTACGTTCAGGAATATCCCAAGGTTAAGCTCTCATTCTTGGACGAGATTCTCAGCGCCGGCGACATCATGAGCGCCAGGGCTATCGAAACCAACCTCGGCCCGTTGGCTCCGGTGGTGCGCTCGGTCGAGCAGATGAGAAATCTCGACCCGATGCAGTGCCGCATGGACTACATTCTCATCAACTGATAATCCCCCCTTTCCCTCCGCGACATCCCTATCCATGCCTAAACTCTACAACTTCTTGAAATATACGCTGCTATGGCCTGTGTCGAAGGCCTACGGGCTCGTGGTGTATATACGCAACAAGATGTTTGACAACAATATCCTTAAGCAACACTCGTTTAAGGTGCCGGTTGTGGTGGTGGGCAATATCGCTGTGGGAGGCTCGGGCAAAACGCCCCACACCGAATATATCGTGTCGCAGCTCTGCCATGACCGGGTTGTGGGAGTGCTGAGCCGCGGCTATAAGCGCAAGACCAAAGGGTTTGTGCTCGCCCGGCCTGATTCCCACCCCGAGGCGATAGGCGACGAGCCCTATCAGATCTACCGTAAATTCGGGGGGAAGGTAATGGTGGCCGTGTGTGAGGACAGGGTAACCGGCATCAACCGTATGCTCAAACTCAATCCCGATCTTGAGATTATAGTGCTCGACGACGCTTTTCAGCATCGCTATGTCAAGCCGTCGGTGTCGGTTGTGCTCACCGAATATCTCCATTCTCCCTTCGACGACGCGCTGTTGCCTTTCGGCCGTCTGCGCGAACCGCTCCGTGCGCTCAACCGCGCCGACATTGTCGTGGTGACCAAATGCCCGGCCGATGTCAAGCCGATGGATTTCAGGGTGTTTAAGGAGCAGCTCAATCTCTATCCCTATCAGAAACTGGTCTTTTCGACCTACGACTATCTCGATCCCAGGCCGGTGTTTCCCGACGCCGGGGGAGCGATGGTGCCGCTCGAATCGCTCACCTCTGACGATGTGCTCATCTCGCTCACCGGCATTGCCAATCCGCGTCCCTTCGTGAGATACCTGCGCACCTTCAATGCCAAGGTCAAGATACTCCGCTTTGACGACCACCATCAGTTTACCCCCGCCGACATGCAGGCTGTGGTGGCCAAATGGAAATCGGCCGGCAACCGCCGCAAATATATTCTCACCACCGAGAAAGACGCCGTGAGACTCGCCGACAGCGATTGTTTCCCCGCCGAGCTCAAGCCGTGGATTTTCTACCTGCCCATCGAGGTGAGGATCTTGCCCAACAGCGATGTGGAGCTTGCCGAGGGGATAACCCAGATAATCCGCTCGAAAATCTAAGCGGCGACCGCAATGCGGTGAGCCGTTTCACTATAAAAATTGTTATATCAAAACCACTTTATATCTCATAGCCATGTTAGAAAAAATCAAACAGACCGCCGATTATATCCGCGCCAAAGTCTCAGAAGTGCCCGACACCGCAATNATTCTCGGCACCGGACTGGGTGCGCTGGTTGACCATATCTCCGACAAGCAGTTCATTCCCTATTCGGAGATACCCAACTTTCCGNTTTCGACCGTAGAGGGCCATAGCGGAAACCTNATNTTCGGCAAGCTCGGCAATCGCCCCGTGATAGCCATGCAGGGTCGTTTTCATTACTATGAAGGTTATGACATGAAGCAGGTTACATTTCCCGTGAGAGTGATGAAGGCTCTCGGTGTCAANACCCTCTATGTCAGCAATGCCGCCGGCGGAATGAACAAGGAGTTCCGCGTGGGTGACATCATGATCATCACCGACCATATCAATCTCTTCCCCGAAAATCCGTTGCGCGGCAAAAACTACGAGGAGCTCGGTCCCCGTTTCCCCGCCATGACCGAGGCCTACAGCCNTGAGCTTATCNCCCTGGCCGACAAGGTTGCCGCCGACAAAGGGATAAGAGTGATGCACGGCGTGTATGTNGGCACCCCCGGCCCCACTTTCGAGACCCCTGCCGAATATGAATACTTCCGTGTGATAGGCGGCGACGCCGTGGGCATGTCGACAGTGCCCGAGGTTATCGTAGCCAACCATGCCGGCATCAAGGTGTTTGGCGTGTCGGTTATCACCGACCTCGGCGGCAAGGATGTCACCGACGTTCCCACCCATGAGGAGGTGCAGCTCGCCGCTCAGAAAGCCCAGCCCTATATGATGGAAATCATCAAGGAGATGCTGGCCCGTTAAACAGAATTTATCTTAATCGACCAAAGAAATAAAACTATGGAAATATCTGAAATAGGGGAGTTCGGCCTGATAGACCGCCTCACCAAAAATCTGCCTCATTTCAATGAATCAACCCGTAAGAGCGTGGGCGACGACGCCGCTGTGATGAGCTATCCCGAAAGCGATGTGCTGGTAACCACCGACATGTTGCTCGAAGGGGTGCATTTCGACCTCACATATATGCCTCTGAAACATCTCGGCTATAAGGCTGCCGTGGTCAACTTCTCCGACATATATGCCATGGGAGGCACCCCGCGCCAGATCACCGTGGGCCTCGGCATCAGCGCCCGTTTTAGCGTGGAGCATATCGAGGCTCTGTTTGCCGGCATACGTCTTGCCTGCGAAATCTATGGGGTTGACCTCGTGGGTGGCGACACCACCGGCTCCCATTCCGGCCTCGTCATTTCGGTGACCTGCATCGGCGATGTGGCCAAAGGTCAGGCCATAGGGCGCGACACTGCCAAAGACACCGACCTGATATGTGTGTCGGGCGACCTCGGCGCCGCTTACATGGGCCTGCAGCTGCTCGAACGCGAAAAGGTGGCATCGGCCGGCGACAAGAATTTCGTGCCCCGATTTGAGGGTAAGGAATATCTTGTGGAGCGTCAGCTCAAACCTGAGGCACGCCGCGACATAATCGAGGCACTGCGCAAGCATGACATTCACCCCACTTCGATGATCGACATCAGCGACGGCCTCTCGTCAGAGCTTCTCCACATCTGCAAGATGTCAGACACCGGTTGCCGTGTGTATGAAGACCGTATTCCTATCGACTATCAGACCGCGGTGATGGCCGAAGAGCTCAACATGAACCTCGTCACCGCAGCCATGAACGGCGGCGAAGATTATGAGCTGCTTTTCACCGTGCCCCTCCACCTCCACGACACCGTTTCAAAAATCGACGGCATCAAGGTGATAGGCCATATCACCAAACCTGAGCTCGGGTGTGCGCTCGTGACCCGCGATGGCACCGAAATTCCCCTTCGCGCCCAGGGCTTCAACCACATGGCTCCCGTAGAGGAAGTAGATCCCGAAGCCGGCAAGAGTGCCGGTGAGAAATAACTTCTCCTCTCTCCTCACCTTTTTTTGACTTCTTACCAATCTGTTTCATATTTTTATATAATAATACCATGTATCGCCACGATAAACGAATCGTTATTACCCTCGATGCGGGCGGCACAAACTTTGTGTTCGGCGCAATGA
>WFLX010095504.1_pt1 | contig 18816 bp, 20 predicted proteins | sample 4967041 | NCBI WGS metagenome assembly WFLX01 (sample SAMN12857096, study PRJNA449069) | gut metagenome | isolation source: stool from male and female vole | host: Microtus ochrogaster | place: USA:Florida | collected 2017
TCCAAGTTTTGCAGCAACTATATTGGTTCTCTGGAATTTTCTTCTCGGTATTTTATCATAAACTTTCTGCCCACGGGGTGCATATCCATACTCACGGTCAATACATGAATCTATACCTGTTTCGTCGAAATATGCTATTTTTTCTTTCGGAATATCTTTTATTTTTTCCTTATATTCCTTTACTTTTTCAGGATTTTGTTCTTTATAACATAATGTCTTTTTTTTCGTGTGATTCCATTTCTTTTCAAGGCTTTGCTTACTGCCTACGGGCAACAAACCGATATCTCTTCCTGTGTATCATCAGGATGTTCCGCTACATATGCTTTCAGCTTTTCCGGGTCTATTTTTTTAAAACTCCTGTTAAAGGGTTTGTTTGATAAATCACCTGTTTCTTCATATTGTTTTACCCATCTGTGTACCGTGCTTTTTACTACTCCGAACACTTTGCCTGTTTCTTCATATGTATGTCCTTCTTTTTGATATGCTACTGCTGTTTCCCTTAAATCTTTACTTTTACTTATATTTTTATTATATCACTTTTCTGTTCCTTTGTAAAGTAAATTGACTATAATTGGTATTTCTGACATTTTAAATCGAACATTGCATATGGTTCGAAATCCATCCTTTCCGTTTCTTATTTTGAGCGATTTTGATTTTAGTGTCTANTTTGAAATNCTAATTAGTGAANTATGNAATTGNATGAGATAAGAAAATATAAAGAAANCTCTACNATTATTCAAATCTTTAGGGTTCAAATTCTAACAATGTATCTTTACAGGATACTCTCGACATAAGATTCGATAGTATTGTCAACCTGCCGTATAATCTCACTAATTTCATTAGTTTTAAATAGTGAAGTTTTAGAATAATCAAATGATTTATAATTATGAATCTTTTCTTTGACTTTTAAAAAGTATAGTGTAATTTGTTTACAGATATATACAAAATAAGCCCGACCAAGAGTACTATCTTCTTTTATCAAATCCAAATCTGCAATAATATCATAACATCTGTTCTCTTCTTTCAAAAACGCATTAATGACTGAACATTGACGCATCATTTCATCAGTTTTGTCCTTCACGCGCTCAAATAGTTGAGAGTAGTTTTCAATAATCTCATTAATGCACAAATTAGGATTTTCGGTGAGCAATATCATCTGCATATCAGCATATCCCTCTTTAAATATAAATCGTATACACTTTATATCTTCAGTTACCTGATCTAAGTTACTAAAATACTTTTGCAGATTGTGGTACACGTCTTCACATATTAGTTTGTATACAAATTCCTTCAAAATGGTATCGTTCGATAAATTGACATTATCAATATCAACAAAGAATTGGTCAAATTTCATAACATAGCTCGTAATAATTTCGCTGTCAAAACACTTTGAGAATACGTCATATAAGATTTTGTTTATTTCTATTTCACCAAAATTAGCTAATTTATTTAGCAGAAATGAATGGAAATTTTCCTGTAATTTATCCATATAATAGTAGTTGTTTATATTATTAAAAAAATCAGATTCTTTTATCAATTCAAAAACTTTATCAGAAAATTTTTCTATAATTGAAGCTATATTATCAACACCGTCCTGGTTCGAAAAGAGGTCAGAATCAAGGCATCTTTTTATTAATAGTGCTATATAGCATTTTATAAAATGGAAAGCTCTTGTTTTTCTGAGATCGTTATCTTGACCAACATGATGTGCAATCTCATGGGCAAGAATTCGAGTCGTATCAGTTACATTATATATGCTTCTTTCGTTTATATGAATAACAAGTATATTTAANTNATTATCAATATCGCAATTNTCTGTGATAGACTCAANATATATATCTTTTTTNATATCGGGNGTGATGANGNATACATACTNGTTGTNTNANTGTNCATTTNGTGCCTTANCCATCNCATTCGCAATAGAAGTATAATATGCTATTAGCTTTGGTGGAACGTCAAAAAGCATTAACTGATAGGGATCTGACATGATGAATCTTCGTTCGCTGTGCATAATACTTGAATCTAATGTCAAAATGCTCTTATAAAAAGAATTTGATATATCTACCAGATCTTCAGCCAAATCCTTGGCAATATTAGCTTTCTTGGTGGAGTTATTTTTCGAGTTGTCGCAAAACCTACCAATTATCTTTTCTTTTATATACCTTACAAAATACATATACGGCTCAATATAACATACGCTATTGTATTTTGAAAATCCTCTTTTTAATGTTGTACTTATAGCAAGTCCGATTTCGTTAAGCATCAGCTTTATCGAATCAACATAGTCTGTGTCTCCACCATAAATTTCAACTAATTTGCTGAAATCTATAGAACGGATTTCTTTTTTATAGATATCTTCAAATTTACAGTATAAAGTAGATATCTTTTGTTCAGGAAATTTGGTTTCGCATTCTTTCGCAGTAAAATCACCTGACGGCTCACAGCCAATATGAACACGTGAGGTGATAACATCATTTCCGTGGAGTCGTTTGCTCATTTCTGACAATTGATGCCATGTAATGCCTTTGTATCCAGACAAATGATCATATCTCCCAATGGTTTCCATTCTGAACGAGCTCGAAACATTGGATGCGACAATATCCTNTCCACTAACACTGACAAGAGCATTAATGTTGTCTGTTGCGTTTGATTTGTCAATGTCCTTACNTTTATATCCATAAATAGTAGTGATATCATGAACAGCAAAATGTTTATCTATCAAAAGAATGAATCTTATCTTTTCAAGTGTTTTCAGATAATCTTTTAACTCCGTTTTTTTACCGTTACAAATCATTACAAAGTCGTTATGGTCGAAAGTATGAAACAGTCTCATGCTTGACTTATCAATGATTTCCAATATTTTCATCTTTACCACTTCGTTTACACTTGCACACTTATCCAATGCCGCAGATGAAACTATTTCTTCTCTTTCACTTTGTGACCAGGAAGGAACATTTATAAATGAAATAAATACAACACTTGTATTGTTAATCTCATTTAGAAAATCATTATAAGAACTTTCTTTCTCTCCATCATCGGCAGGTAGAGCGATAATACCTTGTTGGATATGTAAACCATTGTCTATCGTTTTTTGCCTTGATTTTATCTCTTCATTATAGCTTGTAACAAGCAGGTCTTCTGGATGATTATCCAATGAATTTTCAGACTTACTGATCACTTTCAATTTAATCCAATCGTAATAGCACTCCGACTTGAATACGCCCACAACAGAATCATCAATGGATTCGTTTGCACCTTTTCCTAAAANCATTAGCAGAAAATTTTTNNTTGTNTTACCTCTGTAAACTTAATATTAATTTTTTAAGCNAAGAACACTTGTTTGCGCNCTTNGCTTAAAAATTAGCGATTNATCTTTATCNTTTTTTGTAATNGGTGTTAGTCCATTTTGTTTTTTCGTTTCAACCGTTTTCACAGACTTAACAGTATCGATTCGGTTACTATCGATAAAGCAGGATTTTTGCCTGGCTTTCCTTTCGGTCAACCGATAAACTGGAAACTCCAATTTACGTTCGGATGATATTACTTTTAATCGCAACATTTCTAAAAATTTCTCCTTTTTCAGCACTGCTTAACAAGCAAACGCTGTTATTTTATAAAGAGGTACATCTATACATACCATCTTATCATAAGTATACACCAATAGCTTATTAAAAATCAATTGTAATTTTTAACGAAAATATCCCCGAAATATATTGTAACTTTTGTACATTTTAACTATATCCAGTAATTATATAACTACTGTCCACAACATAGTGGCATATGATTTTATCATATGAATTTCAGAATATGTGACTTTTTCAAAATCAAGATAAAAACAGCATAGTGTAAAAAAATTAACTTTATTTTGCTTAGGTCGTAGATAATGATTATTTAACACATTCTAAATCTCCGTCATCGGAGAAAACTACTCCTAAGCAAGTAGATGGATTTTTTTTATTTAAAGAGTTAACGTATAGCTTAGTGGAATTATAACGCGATCCTCTAGCCAGCGAACCTTCACACGATTCATCAATATAACCATCATAAATACAACCATATGCGTAACAATTCAGATTAATATCTAAAATGAGTCCACCATCAACCTTTGCAAACTGTGGAAGACATTCGATCAACTTGTTGCATGGCAGTATATTCTTGCCCTTAAATCCACGCCCTGCTTTACATAACCGATTTGCTTCATTCTTAGCATCATCATCTGAATTAAAAATCACAAAAGACGTTCCATGGTTCTGATCAACAACGTGATGGAGAATGTTTTTAAATTCAACCATGTTGCTTTCTAAAGGCGAATAATCAAAAGAATGTAACACTTTGTCGATCATCTTGTCCGAATCACTTGAACGATGATTAAACTCACAGAATGCGACTTTATAATAATCAAATAAGTTGAAATTCTTACATCTTGCTGACCAGTTTAAATAACCAGATATTTCAATGAAATAATAATCAGTAAATAAATCGTTTACATCAGATTCGCTAACGATACCCCTAATATAATATTTATTATTATAGTATCCAAGAACGAGAACGTGTATATTATCTAACGATTCCAAAATCTTTCTAATCAATCGTCTGCTATCGTTGTCAAAACAGATATTCTCATTATCATATAAAAAAAATATTGGATAACGATCAATATTATTTTCAAAGGGCAAAAAGACAAGTTTAGCATTACATTTTTTTCGCTCGTAATTCTCACAGGATAAATCAGTAATAAGATTAATATCTGGAAAGTGAGGAAATAATTTTATGTATTTAATCAAATTGGTATGTAAATGCTCCTGTTCACTTCTACTTAGTTTTATGTTTGTATTATCAGGGAATACTATATTACGTATATATTTGTAGAAATTGTCAATATACAACATCTATTTGCCTCCATGCATATATTTGACATTTACCAAAATGGTAATGCCATAGTTTATATCAATTATAAATCACCTTATTCCAAATAGCAAGTGCTTTTACAATATTTGTGTAATTGCCGTTAATTGTTGTCATTCTGAGAAACTGTTCATATATAAACAGNTTGTGGATTTTTGAGCATAATNTTGACAATATGAAGNAAAAATCNTCAGGTATATTGACACATGNCAGANGNTTCAATANANTAGTTGGCAAAATCAACTTAAAAACGNTCGTTGATTTCTATGTAAACAAGNTCTGAATGAAAAATTGCAGATTAANCCTGAATAGGNTTGTTATANAAATTGNNAATCAATATAATATACAATTATCTTCATTCNTAATCGTGAGGCGNAACTCATTCNGNAAACTTTGATNTATCTTTAATATCGAATTCACGAATTTACCCATACGCTGTTAGAAGTGTTCTCCACGCTCTGAGAGCTGCCGAACCAACCGCTTTCCTTAGCGTAATGTGTCAAACTTACACGGTAATAGTAACCGCCTTTTACCGACACAGCATAGTTATTGAGATAGTAACTGCTGCTGTCTGATTTCAGCAAATCATCATTAGGCTTTTCCTCGTCCCAATGGACACCATCGGAACTATGTTCTATGGAAATATCCTTGTAGCCAATTGATTTCATTATATCATTACTCTGTGTCGTTCCGCTGATATATATTTTTTTTGATGAAGTAGAAGCAGATATTGTTATATAATAACGGCTAATCAATCCTGCTGTTCGTACTTGATTGCTGTCTGATATGCTTGTGTAAACATTGGAAGCTGCCTTTACAGGCATTATAGGAACACTGTATGTTAGTACACTCGCAACACATAATGCTAATGCTTTTTTATTCACTTTTAATTTCCTCCTGTCATTTTATTGAAGCTACTATTTTTTCACATTCGTCATAAGGTACATCAACAGAAAACATAAAAAATTCTGTTTTACCTTTTAAATACATTATGGTATATTGGTTATCTTCCTTTGAAACTATTGCCGAAGAACCATTCACTTCCGTTTCGGAAATATTAAAATGGTCACTTGGAATACCTATTTTCGGAATTTCATTATGATATTTTGAGAAGCATAAACTAAAGTTTTGTGTACCGTTCCAAAATATAAACATAACAGTATTTCCCACATCCTCATTAATGTTTGTGCTAACTTCTGTCAGCACAAACCCCTCCGGAATATAATGGGGCGTTTCAAACTCAATATCATATTCGGCAAGTTTGGCAATGAAACCGTAAGGGTCGTCCTCTGATGTGGGCAGATAAATTTCTTCTTTCGGCTTGCCAAAGTCAACGGCAAAACCGCCTTTGGTAAATTCTATCAAAGCCGATACAATATTCATATCCCGAGCCGCCACGGACAAACAGTTAGCCGTAAAGATGAGTACGAAACAACACAGTGCCGGAATAAACCTCTTGAATATATTCACAGGCTTTTTCGCTGCCCTATCATATCTCCTTATCCGCTCGTAGAGCCTGTCTGTATTGTGCGGAGTATAATCATCTCCAGACAGCTCGGAAAGCTGTGATGTAAGCTGTTCTATGTGGTCAAAATCACGTTTGCGAAGCGGCTTTGACGTTTCCCTGTCAAGCTCGGTCTTGATATAGCTGTACGCTTCCACAGTAAACTCCTTGTCGACGTTTATTTTATCTGCAAGGTCTTTCATGGCTTTTTGCTCCTTTGTTTAATAAATGTCTGAAAATACCCGATTTCTTTCAAGGATTTTCAAAAAAAGTTATTTTTGTATACTTTCACAAAAATCACTTTGCGATTTTGTTTGTTTTGACGGCATATTTTTCAAGTTTTTTCTTTATCCTGTGGACACGAATATACAGGCTGTTCATGTTAAGAGCGTTTTTATTTGCCACTTCTTCACGTTCTCCGCTGTAATAATCGATTAGTAATTCAAGTTCGTCCACAGTCAGACAGTCAAATGCACTGTCGGTTATTTCGGGAAAATTGCTCTCCGCTTCTATTTCCTCGTAATCCTCCATTGGAAGAAAGGACGGATTTTTCCGTATGTATACCTTGATTTCATTGTCCGCTGTACGGTAAAGCCACAGCTTGATATTCTCGCCCATTTTCAGACGGTTACGCTTGCGGTAAAGAATAAAGAAAACCTCTTGTGTAACGTCCTCTGCTGCTGTCATATTGCCGCCGAGCTTATATTTGCAGTAATTCAAAATTACTGTATAATATCTGTTTACTATTTCATCAAACATTGTTATGCTCCTTTTGTAATAAGAAGTTGAAATGTCATATTATATATAAATGTCGAAAAAATGGGATTTTCTTTCATAAATTTTTAAAGTAAATATATTTTGTAGGATTAACCAAATTTAACTGCTATTTTTTGTTAATTCTGCAATACGATAATTATATCAATTAAATTGTCACATGATAATACTTATTTTACCAAAATTAAACGAACATATCAAGTCTGAAAACAATAAAAAATTCCCCGAATACGCAACCGCAGTGTGCATATTCGGAGAAACGTTTTATTTTTCATTAAATTATACAAATACATTATTTCTGAACTTATTCCAAATATCCTTTAGTCTGATTGAATGCAATTCTTTCGGATATATTATTCTGTGAAATAGTTCTGTCCATCTGTTCAAGAAGAAACCGTGAACGTATCTGCGACATTTCTGTCTGTGCTTTCATAATGTCAATCAATCCGGATAAATCTTTTGTTTCTCTGGCAATTTCAATTGCAGCTTTGGTTGCATCCAAAGCAACATCTAAATCACGCATCATAATAGTATAATAATTCTGAATGTGTAGTATTTTTAGTTCATGTTCCTGATTCATCTGCGTCAGAAGAATTTCTTTTTTGGCTTGGATTTCTGCAAGTCCGATTTTCAGACGAGCTTTAATTTCAGCACGTTTTGTTTCTTCCTGCTGTTTGCAAATATTATATTCTTTTATAGAATTTGTGATGTTATTTACAGCACCGAAAATACCCGAAATAGCTGCTGATGCAGGGTCTGCACAAATTGTAATATCACTATTCTTATTCTGTGGTGTATCTTCACACTCTGTATATGATACATCAATATATTCCTTTTCCATAATCTTTCACCTTATTTTCCGAATAGTTGTTTAACATAGGATTTATAGAATTGTGGATATGTATCTTTCATAGTGTTGACGGTTTGAATAGCACATTCTGCAAGTGGAACATTGGCTTCCTGAATTGCCAAATCAAGAATCTGCATAGCCTGCTGAAATATCTTGTCATTCATATTTCTGAACATATCAAGATATAAATCTGCTAATTCTCTGTTTTGTCTCAGATAGTTCCGATATAATTCTGCCTGTACACAGTAAGCCTCACAAATGAGAATATTTTCAACACTTTCCAGAACGCTTTTACCACTGGAAACAATATTCTGCTGAATTAACTGAAAATTCATAACGTCACCCAATCAGCCAGACAGCATTTTCCAATGACTGATTTGTCATAGCAATCTGCCTGTGAATATCTGTATACTGTTCTGTAACCTGATACTGATTATCAATGAACTTTGTAGAAAGAGAATCAGCAATCAGCTTTGCAATCTGCTGTAAACTACTTACACGTTCTTCCGTATTGCTCTGACTTATATTTTCAGCAGTTTTACGGAACTTGTCCATAAGCTGTTCAATCTGATTTTTTTCATCACTTATGAAATTTGGAATTTCCTGTACNNCGTACTTTNCCTNTNTTAATNCGTCACGCTTTNCTTTCATCTGTGCTTTNTACATTTTAGNCTGCTGCATATTCTGTTTGGCTTCATAATATTCTTCTGACGAAATATTATGAAACAAATCTGAAACCGAAGGCAATACCCATGTAGCAAGCGCACGGTCTACACAGTCAAGCTGTTCACTCTGTGTAACAGCACAAGTTTCCAGATTGATAAAATCCACTTTTAATGACAGCTTCAAATCACTGTGCTGAGAATCAAGAGTTTTAAGAATACGGTTTATTTCATCTAAAACTTTCTGTTTCCAGCGTACAAAATCCTGCATTTTGTTTTCAACTTTCATACACGCATAGGCAAGATTGCCATAAGCTTCCTCATAAGCACGCTGACCTTCGCTGACATACTCACGAGCCTGATAATTCCATTCTGCAATCTTCTGACGCTTTTCGTAGTTATCCTTTGCCTTGTCAAAAAGACCCATTATCAATCACCCCTCTACAAAAGATGAGCAGGCAAGACCATTCGGGTCAACAACTTTCTTTTTTCTTTCACAGTAATTATCTTTTGCAAAAATGGTTCCACTTTTGTAAAAACCAAAGTACTCGCACTCATAGCAAGCATGAACACCTGCTCCGTCTTCCGGAACAAAGTTACTACAAGTGCTGTCACCTTCTGTACTTCTGCCTGTTTTTCTGCACCTTCTGACACTTCCCATTGGGTCATAGTAAAAACAGTCCCAACATTCTCTGCCTTCTGCCATAATAAAAAACCTCCTTTATTTTCTTAATCTTCCACAAAACTGGAGCATACATAACTGCTTGNATTTGAANTNCTNTTGTNATGATAGGTGCATNTACCGCCTGCCNATCNNNNTTTGAAGTAAGTGCAATNATAACAACAGCCGTCAGAATCTTCCTTAAAATANCCACACGNNGGTTTATCATATNCNACGTCAATANTCTGTTTGTTNCAATGCTCCNCATNCTGCCATCNCNAACNGCCACTCGTACCGCAATATATGCAATCGCCACAGGTTTTNCCCATNATTNCCACCTCTTCTCATAAAATATTNTACAATGTGAGTNACCCATTATATTCGAATCTGGAGCAAGAGCCACCACTTTTACTAACCCTTTTCCCTGTTACACAACAACATCCTTGTCTATAATATGCGCAGTCCCCACATTTGCACAGAATTTTTCTGCCTACACTTGCTAATCCATACTTAAGAAAATTACTCGCAATTTCTGAAGAAACATCTAAATCTTTTGAATAGTGTTTTGCCTCTTCAAATAATCTTTTATATTCTGCACGTTCTGCTGAAAGTTTTTCAATCAAGCTATCATCATCATACCGAATTGCATCTATTGTATGATTGACAACAGAAAGCAATTTTTTCTCTGCCTTGATGATTTTACTATTTTTTTCATTTCCATATTCTGAAGGATATCTAAAAAATTCCCATACAAGGTCATATGCTTCATCATGAATAGATTGCAATTTTTCATTATGACAAAAGCGAAGTTCATATAACGCCTGTTCAGCAGAATTTACATCTGTGTAGCAAGCAGGCGGAAAATCCTTTTTTCTTTGCTCTTCTTCCTTTTTACGTCGTTCTTCTTCCTCTTTACGACGTTGTTCCTCTTCTTTTTTAAGACGCTCTGCTTCGAGCTTTTCCTTATTCTTAATTGTTTCAAATTCTTTACGGAGTGCATTAAATATATCACGGACTTCTGATAAACGTTCTAAAAGCTCCAAATCAGACATATCATCTGCATCATCAATAAGTNTTTCAAGAGAATCTTCACAACAATACAAAAGATTCATTGTTTTGGCAGGATACTTATTATTTTCAGTTTCATGACTACGCTTGAGTTTTGTAAGTTCATCACTAAGAGCAAAAATACGTTCAATGATAATTTGTCTAAACAAGCCAGAATAATAAATATCTATCAATTGTTCCAATGNAGTAGTNGNCTTCTGCTCNGAAAGNTTCAATAAATCATTNNTTCTTCTGTTTTNTCCAAANCCTGNATTAATTTTTTNTGCCTCAAAGTCTGCAATGNTCATATGCATATATTTCTGACAAGCCGTTTCCTGCAACTGGTTGACTTTTATGTAAACAGGGTTCTGTTCCCAGTATTCTGCACTGGCTTCCTTTACAAAATTTCCGGAACAGGAAATAATTTTATACAAAAAGCCAGTCACTTTTGAAATAGGCCACCCAATAATAGAGCCTATAATACTCCCAATAATAACACTTTTCAAAGAAAGTCCAACACTTATTATATAAAGAAGAAGAATAATACCACCAATAGTAGTGCATACTTTTTCTTCCACTTCTTTTACTTTTTTTGAATCAACAGAGGAGCTATTATTATTGGAATCTTTAATGTGCTTTAACACTTCCAAATAATCATTCAGCTGCTTAGACGCTGTATCTGAAGGCTTCTGAGATGAGCCACATTTACTACAAAATTTCGCACTGTCTGGCAATTCACTACCACAATTTTTACAAACCATATTAAAGCACTCCTACAAAATCAACTCAGTTTTCATCTCAAACTAAAAAATACTTCATATCAGCTATTATATCATAAAAAATATTATATGTCAATACTTTTTAGTATTATTTTTCAAAAAATTTAATCTGACCAAATATGGTCAGACAAAATTTATTTGTTATTCTGTCAGGTCAATCAGCTTCAGCATAATGTCAGCGACTGTCTTTAGCTTGTCATCAGGCAGACGTTTAGCACAGTTCATAATCATATCCATATAAAACTTTCTGCTTTCTGTATCTTCGTGACGTATAGTATCATTAAAAAACTCGCTGTAACTCAGCCCCAGAGCCTCAATAATCTTATCAAGCGTTGTCATCGTGGGACTTTTCAAACCACGCTCCAAATGTCCGAGAAACGCCGGATTGATACCTGCCAACAAAGCAAGTCTTTCCTGACTCATTCCACGCTGTAAACGATGATAACGGATTCTTTCGCCGACTTTGTTTTCCATAAGATAATACCTCCAGTATCTTTTAGTATTATCTTATGATGTCCAGTTAACAAGTTCAATATACAAAGGATATTTATATATAGCACTTTTTAGTATATATTTATTATATCTTCCTCCGAAGTTTCTGGATTCAATCCAAATAATTCATACAGTCGCGTTAACAAGTAGCCGTTGTGCGGAATATCATCAAGTTTTTCTGCCTTTTCATATTCTCCGATACTGTTCAGAAAAACAGCAAGTTCACCGCTGTAATAGCTGTAAATCAGTTCATCAATGCTGAAATTATGTTTTAAGTCAAGCAGATTATTCAGTTCATTTCCAAGCATTTTCATGAAATTCATTCTTTTCTGCCTATCAACAGCCANTGAATCGCCATNACCGGAACTGTAAGCCANNCGAAAAACAAACCTGCAATTAANGTTTTNATGAAGTAATTGAAAGCGTTAAATGTATNGACAGCTTCAAGGTGCATCANATGATACTTCAGATAACCAATACTTTTGTANCNTAAAAAAGCATATAAAAGAACTAAAAGCATATTCTTTTCCTCCGTAAAATGANTTGTAAGTTGTCCTCTTACAAGTTTATCATANCATATTACCGGAAAAAAGAATACCCCAAACAGTTACCGGATTTTATTTTTTTCGGAACTATTTTACAGAAAATACCTGAAATCANTCGTCAGGATTCTGCGATTGATGTCCTCCATAAAAATACATAAATATAGTTCTGCATACTGTAAGGCAATTTTCTTATCTTTGCACATTCTCGCACCGCCTGCCGACTGATACAGTTTTTCACAATATTCCGAAATATCCGCTCCTTTCTGGATTTCCCATATCATATCAAGCCAGTCTGTTTCATTCAATAAAATATTCTGATATGCAATTTCCAGCACAGGCTGTTTTTTCGCTATGTCTTTGGGAGTTTTCAGAGATATTCTGGTAATAAGTTGTGTTGCCATACGTTCAAGCGTCATGGGAATTTCTTCATTCGGCTCGCAGTTCTCATAATACCATTCATTTAGATTACTCAGATGTGCAAAGCAGTAATCAGAAAAATCAATATCGGATTCGTCCTGATAATGTCGCCGGAGCTGGTCATATAATTCAAGATATGACTGATAAGTATCAAAATTCTTGCCGTTATCTGTTTTTATTTTGTAGTCCGTTCTTTCAAAGATATTCGCAAAATTCGGACTATAATTTTTCCGGTCTGTCATCAGCTTATGTTTTCTGCTGAATACCGCACTGTATACATAAGGTTTTATAGCTTTCAGTTCCGGACAGGAGTTGACTTTTCTAACAAGTTCGCCGATATTTTCAAGAAAGAAATTACTTTTTCTACCTTTATACAGAAAATCATGCTGTAAAGCCATCTGATACAATAACACCTGTTCTTCGGAATCTGTTTTTTCTGCTTCTGAAATTTCAGAAAATCCGGATAAACTTTCCAAACGTTTTTTATAGGTCTTTTCCATTCTTATTGCTTTAGAAAATTTTTCTGCATTGCCGGACTGCTCCAGCCAACACAATATTTTCTGTTCTTCGTCTTCCATGTTTCCGAATAATAAACCTTTTTCCGTTGCCAACGCCGTATAAATAAACAGCAAATCTTCATTCTGATTTTTATAAATCAGTCTGTCCAGTTCTGCAATCATAACACTTATATTATCACTGCAAATCCCATATTTCCGCAGTAATGCAAAAAATTTTTCCCTGTACACATCCGCCTGCTCCGAAGCATTTTCCATTGTCAATCCATAATCCTGTAAAATTTCTTCCGTTGAAATATCGTTCTCCGCTTCTTCATCAAGCCAGTGCTGTAATTCTTCATATTCATTCATGACAAAACGCCCCTTTCTTTTTCTATACTACCACAAAATCAGCTTTTTGTAAACTTAAAACAGTTCGTTTTTTTCCTTGATATAAGAATCGTTTTACATCAAAAAAGTTCTGNGACTACCACNGCANGTNGNNTCANAATATGCTGANTTTGTGAGAANGCACGGAAATATATAGCTCTGTCTGTTTATGCACATTGATTCTGAAATTTATTCTCACAGCAAACCAGAATAAATATGTGAAGACGTAAGATTTTCATATTTACAGACATCGCAAAAGTGCCTCTTTCCGTTCATTTCTGATATTTAAATTATACCACAAAATCAAAGAAAAGTCGTATCCGCTCAATAACTCAATGACCAGTCAAAGAAGTACCAACGGACTCTATAGACGAAATGAAAGAAGTTACAGTCTAATCTAAACTGTGGCTTTTTTAATCTTGTTTATGGAGTTTCTTATACCTTTTTAAACTGCTCGCTATATTATTGAGCGGATACTTTTAGGTCAAAATCAAGATATAAAATCACCAGATATAAAGTCTGTTTCAAGCCTCATATACCGAAAATGTCCATCAAAAAACCGCTTGTGAAGATTATATTTCTTCTACAAGCGGTTTAGCTTTACCTTCTATATCTCAACCAAATAGCTCCATTTGACTGAATTTTTACATCTGATAAGGAGAACTCCTGCATAGCACTCTTTTCAAAAATCGGTTTACTGTTTTCACCGGCAACAATCGGAGCAACAACAAGGCTCAGTTCGTCCATCAGATTCTCTCGTTCAAAAGCACCATTGATGATACTTCCACCCTCAAGCAACAGCTTTTTGATTCCGAAAATACTGTAAAGCTTATTCAAGGCAACATTCAAATCAATATCATCTTTGCCCGCAAAAATATAGGAAACTCCTATACTACGGTAATAAGCAAGCACTTCTTTTGAAGTATTTTCACATAAAACCTCAATAATATGACAGTCATCATAACCTGGGTCAGAATCATGAATCCTGCTGTCCTTCCAACCAACTTTGCCATGACGGTCAAATGAAATAGCATAATAATTATGCTTCTGAGCAATAAAATCTTCACATGGAATTTCAGCATTTTTGAAAGCCGTCAAATCAGGCTGAAACCCATTTGTAAAGCTCGACTCCATAGTCACTCTGCCACAGACAAATGCATCACCTTTCAACTGCCGATTAATCTCATAATAGTTTTCACTGACTTCCAAAGCCTTTGCAGAATTAAGAAAATCACCAGTAACCTTGCTGTCAATCGAAGTCACCATATGGCAGATGATAAACGGACGGATTCCGTGTTTTTCAATCCACTGTTTCGCATAGGAACAGCTTGCTGTAATCTCACCGCCACGCTTGTTGATTTCACTGATTGCCATTTGCACCAGCTTTCCTGCAACTCCCTGCCCACGCAGGCTGTCATCTACAAATGTTTTTTGAATATTATAGACGTTTGGGGATATTTCAGGAAATGTGATGTTAGCAACTTCCTTTTCATTATCATNCATANANCTGATTTTAGTGTAATATATTTTGTAGTCCATCTTAGCCTCCTGTCAGTNTTACGATAGTATATTCATGTTTCAACGCCTTTGTAAGTTTGCCAAAAACGTCACTTGTCTTTATCTCTTTCCCCAATCTGCCGCTTATATCGGCAGGTCTGCCCTTTTCCACAGTCATAATGTTTCTCCATTCTTTATGTACTCATACAAAGCGATTGCATGATGAATTGCAAAGGTTGTGTGGTATTTATAGGCTTCCAGGTCGGACTTTATAGTAGTAATCGCCGTATTAACATAGCCGGGATTTTCTTTTTCTTCCTCGTAGAATGTAACATAGTCCCCCTCGCTGCTTTCGTTCGCCTACACGGCGATTTCCAAATTGCAGTCATTCTTTTCTATGTAGTAGAAAACAGAATTTTCCGCATTGTTCTGCACTCCTGTCACCAATTTCTCGACTGCATCTGCACTGTCTCGATACACCATGAGTATCGTATCATATGCAATCTGCGTGATAGAATCATAAACGTTTCTTGTGATTCCCTCGTCGTCTGTATAATCATACTGGACAATCCAGAACGGAAGACAATAGGATACTGACAAATTTTTAGACTCCGCATATTGCTGTGCAGTTTCGATAAATTTCACTTGTTGGTATCTCGCTTCATTGTTATTTTTCCAGTTAAACTCCGAATTTGTCCACACCTCAACATCATAAGAAACTCCAGCTAATCTTGCATCATAATCAACCAGACTGTTATACTCATCAACTTTGTCGAAAATATTATAAATCGCCGTCTGGTAGCTATCCTCATATAACCACGTATTTTCACCGGTCAGCAGATACACTTTCATGTTCCTTGCATAAGCGTTTTTTACAAAGGTTTCCATCATATCCTTACTTTTTATCAGTTTATTTGCGCCAATAGAATAGTAAATTTCAGTAATATCGTAAAATTCCATTGCATCTAAAAATTCATTCTGCTTTTCTTCATCGTCATCAATTCCGTATAAAGAGGCTTTTGTTCCTTTCCAGTACCATGTCGCAAAATTCATTTTTGTCTCTTCATTGACAACATAAACGTCCATTTCAGTAGCATTATAAAGATATTTGGTATCGCTGTTCAAACCGAGTTTTTGATTATTCACGAGATAAAACCGATCTATTGAATAATCCAGAGGACGACCCATTTTGTCCTCAATTGTACTTTTCAAGTTTCCTGCAATCTGATAATTATACTCCGATTTTGAAATATAAGCATTCCGAACAGCATCTTCATAATCCATGCCAATCAGCGAATCCAAGGGATTATGCGTCATTTTTTGAATCAACGCTTGTTTCATCATGCAAAAATCAAACACATCAAGCCTATCATCCTCACACAAGTCCCCTGCTTTCCAATCTGCAAATTCCATATCAGGAACAGCAAGCAGCCACTTCTGAAACAGCACCAGATCGGCAATATTAAATTCTCCGTCGCAGTTGACATCACCTGCAACAGGCTCATGCTGATCCNTATAGTTCAGTCTGTCATTTTTATCTGTTTCANCTGCGTATGTCTGNNTNACNGNAAANGCAAAGGATGCCAATATANATNCTGAGATNACAGNTAATATTTTTTTCACNNATATATTCACTCCCATANTTTAAATTTCNTTNAATCGCTCCTTCAATTTTGTATTCCGTTTCGTAACAGTAATATGTTTCACTGCATACGATATAGCTTTTTTCGTTCCNACAAGCACCAGCATTTTCTTNGCTCTCGTAATNCCTGTATANATCAGATTCCTNTGNAGCATTACAAAATGCGTCATCATCACGGGCATAACAACTACAGGATATTCCGACCCTTGCGATTTGTGAATCGTAATCGCATAAGCCGGCACAAGCTCGTCAAGTTCAGTCACATCGTATTCAACTGCACGATTATCAAATATAACAGTCAACCTGCGGTTTTCAAAATCAATTGATGAAATGATACCAATATCGCCGTTAAAAACTTCCTTGTCATAATTATTTCGTATCTGCATGACCTTGTCATTTTGTCTGAAAGAACGTCCTGCACGATACAGACATTTGTCGCTCGGATTGATTGCCTCCTGCAATAAAATATTCAGATTTGCAGCACCCACAACTCCTCTCTGCATAGGCGAAAGCACCTGAATATCAGACGGTGCAGTATGACAATATTTCGGCAGCCTGTACTTCACAAGCTCTANGATTTTTTTCGCCGCAAGCTCCGGTTCTTCCTCTTCGATATAGAAAAAGTCCGTATTCCTGCCATTGCTCAGATTCGGAAAATCACCTGCATTGATTCTGTGTGCATTCATAATAATTCTGCTTGACTGNGCCTGNCGGAAAATTTTTGTCANCCTGATTACNGGAAACTGNTCCGAATCAATGACGTCACGCAGAACNTTTCCTGCTCCTACGGACGGAAGCTGGTCAATATCACCCACAAGAATGAGCTTCATGTGCAGTGGAATTGCTTTCAGAAGTGAATTCATAAGAATTATATCAATCATGGAAGATTCATCAACAATCAGTACATCACCGTCAAGCGGACTGTTTTCGTTTTTCTGATATCCTTCCGGAGGCTTNAANTCAAGAAGCCTATGAATCGTTTTTGCCTCCATGCCCGTTGTTTCCGTCATGCGTTTTGCAGCACGTCCTGTCGGTGCTGCAAGCAGAATACGNAGNCCCATAATTTGCANAACNNGNATAATNCCNAGNGTTGTNGTNGTTTTTCCTGTNCCNGGTCCNCCTGTCAGAACCATGACTTTTGCGGTTACCGCCTGCTGGATTCCCTGCGCCTGAATTTCATCATATTCAATACCGATTCTCTCCTGCAATTTTGGAATATTCACTTTCAGATTTGTATTTATACGTGCCGGAGAATCATTCAACAGCTTTAATCTACGTGCCACACCTGTTTCTGCCATATAAAACGGCGGAAGATAAATTGCCCCGTCATCAAGAATCAAATCGCTTGTGTTCAGGATTTTTTCAAGTGCATCAGTTACAGCTTCCTGCTCCGTGCCGAGAAGTTCTGTACTTTTGGCGATAAGCTGCTCTTTTTCGGCATAAACATGACCTTCGTTCCCCAGCTGATTCAGCGTGTATAAAATTCCGCTTCTGCAACGTGTAAAGCAATTTTTCTCAAATCCGAGTTTTGACGCAATGCTGTCCGCAGTCTTGAATCCGATGCCCCATATATCATCGGCTAATTTATATGGGTTTGACTTCACAATCCCGATACTGTCATTGCCATATGTTTTATAAATTTTTGCAGCAAAAGACGTGCTGACATCGTGACCTTGCAGAAAAAGCATGATATTTTTGATTTCTTTNTGCTGTTCCCAGCTTTTCACAATCATTTCCACACGCTTTTTNCCGATGCCATNCACTTCATTTAATCGTTCCGGAGTGTCCTCAATAACTGAAATGGTATCCATACCAAACAGATTCACAATTCTTTTNGCNAACTTCGGACCNACGCCTTTTATNAGNCCGCTGCCGAGATATTTTTCAATTCCGAATACAGTAGCAGGAACAGTTTCNTCCCACTTCTGCGCAATAAACTGACTGCCGTATTTCTTATCGACTTTCCAGTCNCCCTCNATTAAAAGAANCGAGCCAATATTTGCGTCAANCAGATTNCCCACNACCGTTATGAGTTCATAATAACCTTTTACAGCCACACGCAGCACACTGTAGCCGTTTTCTGGATTCTGATATGTTATTCTCTCTACTACTCCTCGAATGTTTGTCATATGTTTCTACCTGTTATTTTACTCTGAT
>WFLX010374801.1_pt1 | contig 18811 bp, 12 predicted proteins | sample 4967041 | NCBI WGS metagenome assembly WFLX01 (sample SAMN12857096, study PRJNA449069) | gut metagenome | isolation source: stool from male and female vole | host: Microtus ochrogaster | place: USA:Florida | collected 2017
AGCGGATCGTACGCCTGGACAACGAATGGAAAAAAGCCGAGGCCTCAAGCAAGGACAAGGCCCAGCTTGAGGCTCTCGGATTGCCTATTACGTAATTCGGACTCCGAATTGTGGTTTAATCCATTAGAAATCATCAGGAAAGTTTATCGGATCTGTGGGACTGCCCGAAATCGGATTTGATGCTGATTTTGCTCCTGGAGTAGAAATAGGGTGGAGGTTAGACGCCGACTATCACAACCAAGGATTAGCAACAGAGGCCGCTAAGGCTGTTTTAGAATTAGCAAGATCCAAAGGGCTAAAACGATTATATTCATTCACCTCTAATAAGAATATCCCATCAGAGAAAGTGATGCAAAAGATAGGGATGACAAAAGTCGAAGAGTTTGAACATCCAAACTTACCCGAAGACTCCCCATTGCGCCAGCATGTCCTTTATCAGATAGATTTATGAATTAAAGATTGGTATAATTCTAATCCCACCAGGTTCGCATAAAGTAAAGTCGTAATTTATGGTATAGGTGCCAAGCCTTTTCAACCCTCAGATGAGATTGCCATAATGCACCGCTTTTGGGGTCTGTATACTCAGAAATATCCATCTTACAGAAGCGTAAGGAATTCTTATAGTTTACATAAACAGGAATTGTGTAGTAGGAATCAGGGTCATCTACAATTTCATACANNTCGTNATCATCTTTGCTCTTTACAAATTCNAGATCTTTACCTACATATTNGCTGCAACCATCTTCNTCNATAATGTCTAACANACGTAANGCAAGATTAAGACGCTCTATGTCNCTTTCCGCATTAAGATGATTATGGAAATGGGCTATAGAATCACGTACCCGGCTTATCTGATGCCGTTCAACAGCAAGGATGCTTGAATAGTCGAAGTCGTAGATACGTCGGGACACATTGAAATAGGAAAACCATCTCCCGATATTCTCCCAGAACCTTCGTACCCTCAAGTCTTTGATACGATAGTATAGCCGTGTTATTTTGTCTTTCATTTTAGAATAACCCATTTACCTGTTTTGTCTGATCCTTCTCTCTTAATGAAGCCAAGTTTTTTTAGTTCTCGGGTTGCTCGTTTGGCTGTAGATTCGGAAATATGGAATAGCTCCATAATTTCTGAATGTGTAATCTCCGGNTTGNTNAGAATGGCTGTATATATTCTCTGAAGGGAANTTTTCAGATCATATACCGTGTCATTCTGAGAATTTACAGTGTCATTTTGGGAAATTACAGTGTCATATTAGAGATTTACATGGAATGGGTCACGATAGAGTAGAGGTAGAACTTTTGATAGTGCACCTGATCCTCGACTTCGGAAGCCAAATAAGCCTTCAGGTCCTCATCAATCTGTATGTCAAGATTCCTATCCATCATCCTCCAATTTAGTCTTTATCCTCGTAATTTTTTTACAAAATTAACGATTTTATCCCTACCATCATGAATTTTCTCTATACTTTTTCCAGTTTTCTCCCCACACTATGATGGCTTATAAGGTTAGGGATAATGTCTTTCATCTCTAATTTATAAAAGAGATTTTCTTTCCCTCTCCTTATCAAGCTGAGCATAGAGTTCCGGGCGGAGCTTTCGATTGTATTCTTCAATCTCTTTTATCCTCGGAGAATCAAGAGGTATAATTTCATAATCTCCATCCAACCCGTGACTGCGCTTCCTCTCGGTCTTAGGCATATTGGCGTAATGAGCTTCTAACAACTGACTAACTTCGTCACGTGTTATTTCGCCCTTTACGTTTCTAATAGCCAAATCCAGTAGAAACGCAGAAACTTTCAGCTCTGCAGCGCCTTGAAGTCCAATACTGATAAGCCACGCATCCGCTTTCTCTTTTATCTCCAAGTTATCGCTATGCGACAACTCCACCAGCTCTTTATATTTTTCTTCGTATGTCATTTTTTCATGTATGATGTAGCTACCTAGGAATCCTCGGTATTTGAAATATCCGATTGATTCAGTTGTTCCCATTTTGGAAATAGCTCACACTATCCTCCTTTCCTCAATCTGACAGATCAGAAACTCGGCTGCGCTATTCCGTATCTCAAACTTTTTTGTCATTGCTTTATTCATAATCGTTTTTGATTGCCACTTTTATAACGTTGTCGTGGAGGTTTTCAAACAGGTCGTAGGCCTCTTCGATTTGTGAGAAGGAGAATGTATGGGTAATCAGCGGAATTGTGTCAATCTTGCGCTCGGAGATAAGTTGCAAAAACCCATCGCAATCGCAGCCGTCAACACCTCCGGTCTTGAACGTCAAGTTCTTGCCATACATATCCGGCAACGGCAACACTTGCGGTTTATCATATAGCGCCACAATAGTGACAATAGCATTAGGACGAGCACATTCGTAAGCCATGCGGAAAGTATTGTCAGTTCCGGCAACCTCAATCACGCGGTCAGCACCACCATGTTCGGAAAGCTTCAAGGTTTTCTCAAGACAATCCTTCGGCGAAACAACAATCACCTCGGGATAATGTTCCTTTACAAATTCCTGACGCACCGCATCATTCTCACTGACAATAATCCGTTTCGGGTTATAAAGCCTCACGCATTGCAACGTGCATAACCCGGTCGGTCCGGCGCCGATAATCAGCACCGTATCATCTTCGCTAATCTCCGAAATCTTCGCTGCCCAGTATCCTGTGGCGAGAATATCACCACAAAACAAAGCCTGACGGTCAGTGACATTATCTGGAATCTTTGACAGACAGTTGTCGGCAAACGGTACACGGACATACTCCGTCTGGCCACCGTCTATCCGGCAACCCAACGCCCATCCGCCGTTGGGATCAGTGCAATTGTTGACCCATCCATACTGGCAGAAGAAACACTCTCAGCAGAACGTCTCCACGTTCACCGCCACGCGGTCACCCGGTTTGACTTTCGTCACCTCCGGCCCGACCGACTCCACCACGCCGACCATCTCATGCCCGACAGTGATGCCCGGCAAAGCACTCGGCACAGTGCCATGTTTAATATGCAGATCAGAAGTGCAGATACTGCCAAGAGTCACCCTCACAACAGCATCCTTTGCGTCCATGACCTCCGGCTTCGCCTTCTCCGTCACCGCAAACCGTCCTTCCTCAATATACGTCAATGCCTTCATAACTCTTTCGTTACAATTTCTATAGGCAGGTGATCACTCAGAGCCAACCACTGCCAACGTGCATGAATAGTCAACTTTTCAATATTTTGCGGATTGGAGAAGCAATNGTCAATGNGAAAAGGTNTATCGAGATNACNGTAAAGATAGAAAGTCGGGACTTTCTCNTCTCCTTGNTTNTCTCCAGTCTTGAAATGATAGATATCCTCAATCCCTATCTCTTGGAGTTCTTTCACCATGATACTGTGTGTCTTGCCAGTACGGATATTGTCCTTGTCAAAGAAAACATTACTATTCAAGTCACCGATGATAACATCATCAGTTAGTTCTGATTTACAAGCATGAATAAAATCGCAGAACTCTTGAATATATGGATCACAAGCCCATGCGCCCACAAGGGTAAAACTATCGTTGATTCGTACCGGTAGAAAATAACGGTAATCCTGAGTCTGCCAGTTCAGAGGTTCTATCTTAATAGCCGGATTGGGAGAAAAAACCATTAGACCTTTGAAAGGAATGCCTCCAGTCCAAAAACCATTCTTCACAAAGTCCCGATATTCCGAATCTTTGCACGTCTCAGGATTCTCGCATTCTTGAATCACATATATGTCAGCATACAGTTTTGCAATATCCTTATATTTTTCGCGAAACTTGCAGTTCGCGTTCCAAGACACAATCTTCATTTTGTTTGTCCGATAGTGGAAAATTTACAATTTTAAGAATTACGATGGTCTAATTTTTCGGTACTTTGACAAAATATCAGCGACCACTTTTTGTCTTTGACATAATTTCTTTTTTAACTTCCGAGAATAGCTATATTCTTTGTATGAAAACACTATTACCGGGACTCCATCATTTGGAAGAGCCTTCCGTCGAGTTCCGCTTTGATATTCAATCACAATATTACGCACCATATAATAGGCTTCGACGTTCACAGTTACCGACTCATAATTCACAACATAACGATAGGAAAACTGTCTTAAAGACACTTCATCCAAAAATTCATCGCAAAGGCCAAACACATAAGTCCTGTCTGAATTTTCCTGACCTTTGGGAATTATAGCTTTCATTCGCTTTGGCGATATTTCTTTGAAAACATTCTTTGCATCAGCGCATTCATCATCATCAAGAATTTCCAGATCGTCTTCAACGAGATAGATTTGATTTTGCAAGAAGAGTTGCTCATCAACCATCTCTTTAGACCATGGAAAGTCGCCACCCTCAGCTAAAGGGGGGATTCAAGAAGATTCCGTTGACTTTCAACTGCTTCTAAATAATCCTCAAGGTCTTTTTTGTTATTATTGGTCATATTGCTTTTTGGGTCTCAATGTGAATGGCTACTATAAGACACTGTATAAAGTATACCAGAATAATTCTTTTTCTGATTGTATAGATCCATATCCATTTCCCAATTATATGAGAAGTCTTTGTCTGTTGCCTCTGCGTTTTCCGAGCCAAGGGGTTTCCATCCATTTGAAACCCCTGCGTCTGGCCTAATGCACAGTTCTTCATCTTTAGATTTGATAGTTAGGCAACGTTCGTGTTCAATGTATCCGTCATCACAAATTTCCGGTTTTATTCCGGTCAACTCATTTAGCGCGTTAACTAAGAATACATTTCTTACGTCATTACTTCTAAATGATTCTCCTATTTTTGTATTGGAGTTTGAAAACTCTCCTCTAACATTGGGTTTTGATACATATATTTTCAATGAGGAAATTGTCAATTTGTATTCCTTTTTAATCTGTTTCAAAAGATTTGCCAGCAGCATTATACCAAGTGGAGAGAAGAGATACCGATCGGAATATTCAATGCTAACTTCTTTCCCGGAGAGTTTTGATTTAATTATCCTCCAATCCTCCGCCTTATGCAATAGCATAATCTTGAAGAATGTTGACAGACTACAATTATCTTTGATTCGCGTATCGAACATTATTGAATCATGTTCGCGAGACAGCCCTTCCAAAATATTATTAATTGGAAGACATGCAGATATAGTTACTGGGTATTTGAATGATGAATAAATATCTCCCTTTCCCCANCCTTCTGATAACNNGTNCGTTATTGATTTTCCAAAATATGTTTTTACNTTTCCATCNTTAAAACGCTANGGAAAGCAAAGGAACAATCCCATGTTCGTGTAAAGGAGAGTCGTATGTTTTGAAATCATACTGCAATAGTGTCGGCAATACTGTCGCACGTGTCTCAACTGAACAAGTCGTTAGATCAATTTGGTCTTTAATCGCAAATGACACTGAAACATCTGAAAGCGTAAGTTCCTGAATCATTCGTTTATATCCAAAGTTCTCCGGATGCCAAGTGTGATACTCATTGTCCACGAATATTGTCATTCGGTTAATGTCTTTATTACGTGAAAGCTGAGATATTTCTGTGGTAAAATCAGTTGTCACTGCTACGGCATCAGGAATATACATAGCAATCTCTATGGGTGCTTTTCGAGAATTGAGTTCTGTAATAAGCCAATCAAGGGCTTTATGGCGATTAAGATAGTTAAGATACCATTGTGATTTACGATCAATCAAACACTTTATGCATGAAACTTCACAATCGCATTGCGAGAGTGCCTTGAATGACATTTCCAAAACCTTTTCTCGATATTCTCTGAAAAGCGTTGAGTAACCGGCACCACCAAGAGCGGTATCATAAATGAATATGGAATGCGCCCCCGGGTCATAGCCAAAATCTACCTCCCCCTCATTAATGCCCAAGAGTTCAGTTAATTTCCTACTTAGAATTACACCGAGCGAATAGAGTGTTTCTGTATCTTCAACTTGATTGTTTTCGTTATCAAAAAATTTCAATTCAACGAAATCAGTCTGATAACGACCAACCAAAAGGACATGTCTTCTAATGCTGCTTCCATTGGCTTCTCCACCCGGACATGGCGTGCCGGTAATTAAATGCTTATGACCTGCAAGTGGAGTTTTCCCAGATGTTATTTCTGATTCGTATTCCATTTTACCACAATATGGGCAGAAAGCATAACCATAATTGAGCCTCCCTCTATTGTAAAAAAGTATCTCCGACTTAGATGAAGAGTTCCGCACTATCATCTTTGCAGAAGATGTTTTCTCTTCCCATTGTTCCATCTCAAGAAGAACAGGTTGAATTATATTCATCGCCACTCTGGAGTTCATGTTTCTTGTAGGCTCATCATTCCATGCAACGGTAAATGCAGCCGGTTCCACGACCTCCGTAAATCGCGAATTTTCGGTGGAGACGCCCATATCTTTGAGTCCATGCATTGAATCCATTGTTCCACATTCAGGGCATCTTGTCAAGGCCGATCCATAATTAATGGTTGTATAGCCACATCTATTGCACTTCTGGATGATATATCTTGCGGTGTTGTCGTCATATTGTGTCTTTAGACGAATGCCCGATGGAACATAAATCCATTCGTTTTTTACCACTTTATTTCCCGGTGCATACGAGGAAATTGCTTGACTTAAATGTAACGTAGGGAAGTTACCGTCTTTCTTTAAGTCAAGAGTACATTCCACTAAACCTGTAGGGATTCCAGCACTTGGTAGAAAAGAATTCTCTGCCAAATACGTAAGAAGTGAAATTTTCAAATAATTCTCTTTTTGCCTTTCTATTGCTTTTATCGCGAGGGAATTCCCTCCAGAAGTTCGCGCAGTATTTATAGACTTCTCTAATGTATCGATTCGAGCCGCATATAATTGAAACACGGATATTATATCAGATTTTGTGGAATAGACAGCATCCGAGATAGCCGTATTATGGAGACACGTACCTTTTACAAGACGTACATATGAATTTTGTAGGCAGTTTTCCTGACCGCTTATTATTTTGTCGATATAAACAAGGAATTGGTCGTAGAAGGATATTCCATCGTGTTTGACAAAGAAATCGCGAATATGAGCCGTAATAGCTATACTACCGCCTTGATAGGAAACGAAAGATGCAAACACGAGGGAGTTAACGTGACGCTGAACCAACTGCTTGCTTTCTAATCGAAGTAGAGGCGTTTCCGTAATGTGGGTTATCGGGTATGTAGGATTGTTCCAAGTCATAACCCCAATTGGATTGGGCGCACAAAATGTGAGTGCAAGGGCTTTAGATTCACTTCTTCTTCCGGCTCGGCCGGCGCGCTGTAGATAGTTAGAGGATTTCGGCGGAACATTGTTCATTACCACCTCAGAAATACCACCAATATCAACACCCATTTCCATTGTAGTTGAACACGAAAGAATATTCAAATGACCGGCATTGAATTCCTTTTCATATTTCTCCAAATCTTCACGCGATTGTTGTGCGGAGTGTTCTGCGGAAATGTATATAGGTTTTTGGGCAAACGTCCTTTGGGTTATGTTGCTGAACACACCCAACTTTGATTGCTCCGCAAAATTATCCCTAATCCATTCGTCAAGGTTCTCATCTGAAATAGAACCTGTCTTGAATGGGAAGTATGGAAAATCAAATTTATTTTTTACCTTAAATCTATCAAAGTTATTTCGTCCTACATATCCATTCATTCTAGGGCTATACCCGGCAAACACTGTATCCACAATAACATTGTCCACAGGGCATACCCAACCTCTTTCAATGAGTTGAAGTTTANCTTTTGGACNAAGTAAATCAAGNATNTATCNCTGATTGTCTGAATCAGTAGANTCCATAATGTTTGAGGTTATGAATCTCCACGCCTGATTCAAGAGACTATCAATTTCGCTCACCTTTTCGTCATCAAATTCGTCCACATCATCATATCCTAACGCAGCACATAATAATAGTACAAGTCTAGACTGATCTTCCTGAATTTTGCCACCAATCTCTGACTGCTTTACGGACGGCCATTTTATGGTGGGTTTACCATTAATTCTGACTTCTGAATGAGGGGGGTATATAGATTTTGTGTATGCTCCCTGGGTGNGATATTTATTATACTCNCCGGAAATCATATAATGTCGNNCTCCACGAATTTGATAATCAANACATATTTTTAGGANATCTTGCCAATCACTATCTTTCAGCCCCTTCCTTAAAAGGATTGATGGACATTTAGCCTTCCTTAAATCCGGATATGTTAATCTAACCAAACNCAATGTCTCCANAGAATTTNCTCTTTTGGGTATNCANCCGAATTGGTCAACCATCAATGCTTTCAAGTAGANATTGGGATTGTCTATATTTTTTGTACGCNTTGCCTCTGTTAGGTGCTTGAATAGCTTACGAAGGTCTGAATTATTTTCAAGTATATGGCTTATATCACTCCATGATGTTTCGGCTGGAACCGGTATTATTTTGCTTCCATTCTTTTTCTTTTCGTAATCGTCAAGCTGAGTCTTAAGTAGTGGAGGTATGGAGGCTCCCAAGGCTTTAAGTGCAAGGTATGCTTGTTCTTCCTCATCGGTCAAACCACCTTCCTGCACCCCGTCTAAGCGTATATCAGCCAATTTATGGAATATAGAAGACCTGATCCATGCGCGTTCAACATCCTGATTCGCCCCCATAGCGGAACGGGCAGAACCTTGTCTGTTATCTGTGAATGTGATATATTTCTTACCATCATAAAGGATTTCGGCATCATTTGTGTTACCCGGTTCCGCATGGTCAAGAAGTAAGGTAGCTAATATGCGACCTAATTGTGTAGAACTGGCTCGCATATAATTGAGATTTAGGATTCTGTTTCCACAATGCGGACAAAGGTCTGCATTTCTATCTGAGTGACGAAGTGATTTGTAAACATTTTTTTTGTCGTCTTTCTCAGATGCAATCTCCAAACGACTTTTCTCCATATTAAAAATATGTGAGAATTCCGATGTCTTATGTCGATAACATTTACGTTCAGGCTTCGCAAGATAGAATGGAGTGAATCCATCTGCTTCTTGTGTGTGAATTTCCAGATTGTCGTTTTGACCTTCGGCTATTATATTTTCTTCCTCTATGAGGTCTTGATTGGTCTCATAAAATGGATTGTTATCCAAATCCAGAGTGTTAACGTGCATCCTATATCCTTTGGACGTACTTGTTTCACCGACAACTATTGCGCCTCCACATGACGGACAAGTTGCAACCTCCAACATCCTCGATTTACATTCAGGGCAATTAGTGGTTTGGTATGTCGTGAAACTGCCGAGTGAGGTACGGTGATCTTTGTGTTTTGTACACTTGGAGTTTACACACGCATACAATCCGCTGATGGAGCGAATAAAAAAATGCGCACGAGTAGGCAACAAGGCCGCAGTCTTGCCATCTGCATTCAAAGACTCGATCTTGTCACCGAGTGCATCAATAAGTTCAAGCGACTTTATTAAATCTTTTGAAATACTTTTGTCAAGTGTTCCTGTTATTACTTTGGTCGTAAGGACAGGAAAGTTATTCAATCGATTCCTAAGATTTATAATATCGGTTAGAGTTAAATTGATTCCAAATCTTTTATTTAGATTTGATATGGCTTCAGAAGCTCTTGTTACATCCATATCTGGAACAATTCGCTTTCCTCCGATAACAACTATTGACTCTAATGGCTTTCCAGTCAACTGAGATACAAACTTTTTAAGCTTCAGTTCTGTATTAGGATCTTTTTCATCGCCAATGGTGGCAGAGGTTACAGCAAAGTTGACCTCATCAATGGTCACCCCAAAAGCGTCCAGTACTCGACGAAGTTGTAATGATAGTTCTGCGGCAGAAGAACCGGTATATGTGTGCGCCTCATCAAGAAGTATCCATTTCAGTTTACCTTGCGATGTCTCAAGTATCGGCTTGTCTTCAGCTCTGACAAGCATATAATTGAGCATAGTGGGATTGGTAAATAATATTTGAGGAGGATTCTTTCTTATTTGTGGACGTGTGATGAGCTGTGGCAGGTACTTGTCTGTGAAGGTTTTGGATTTCTTTTCCTTTTCAGTATCGCCATTATAAATTGCATATGTTATAGTTCCGGGGATAGCCTTGCACCAAGCATCCATACGTTGCTGTTGACTTTTCATCAATGCATTTAAAGGGTACAAGAAGATGGCTTGAACACAATCTTTTTCATTCCGCTGTGCAATATCTTGAAGAACCGGTATCATAAAACATTCTGTTTTGCCTGATCCGGTACCTGATGTCACAACAATGGTTTTACCTTTTCCAGACAACATTTGTTTCCAACTTTTTGTCTGGTGTTTATATGGATGCCTGTCTTTTGGAAAACGAAAATCCTCCGGTACTTTATCAGAACTGAGAGCCTCCATAAAACCAGAAGTCAGTATTCCTAATTTAGAAAAATGCTCTTCAAATGTCTTCTTACTTTCCTCCCATGGGAAAATGGACTGGAAAACCGGTTCGGCAATCAAGGGTTCTTTTTCCGATAGAATATAACGCATATACTCTTGCTCTTTGGCTTTCCCTCTGAACCATAGAGAAATCAGTGAATCTATCAGCATTTGTTGCGCTGATGTATAGAATTTAGCGTAGTTCATCTTTTTACTTCTTTTTAGGATTTACAATGAGCCGAAGGGTTTTGATAAACACTGTGCTGTAAACCTCTTTAAAATACCTGCGGTAAAAATTGATTACCCGAGCATTCGCTTTTCCATCTTGGGAAAAGAGATCTGTGGCATTTTCTACTTTAGCAGTATTTTCCGCAGCACACATGGCAGATTCCAGCATCACCCTATATGAAACAAGCATTTGCTGTTTTGCATAATAAGTGCCTTGAAGATTATGCCTGATAATAGGCAGATCAAAGTTATTATCTGATATGCCATGTATTTTAGCTTTATATTCATTTATCTCCGAGTTATGGAATGACGCACCTTCTCCAATCATATTTTGAGTAATGTAGCGAGCAAACTCAGCCGAAATATCAGGTGAAAAGGATGTGTCAAATAAATCAATAAGCAATGAATGCAACTCAGAGAATCGTTGTTGAATAATATTCTGCAAGATGGAAGGTAGCTGAGCCATCATCTCAAAGATGCATTCACTCCATACAGAAGCTGGAATCCAATGGAAAGCAGTTACAATTTCTTGTTCAAATGACTCGATGTCTTGTTTAAGAATTTCTGAACAATTATTCATCCACATGGCTAACACAAATTTTACAAGTAATTTGGGCTCATTCCTGATGATTTTAAAACCACTATGAGTGCTGAATGGTATATCGTATTTAGAGCATATCTCAAACATACGACATAACATCCTCCAATGGTTGCCCAAAATGTCTTCATCATTCAATGCATTAGTCCAATTTTGCATAGCATGGAATGCAATCGCGTTCCTTTGGTATTTGTCGTAGTCTATAGCCTCAACATTGAAATATTTAGGTACAATACGGTATTTCGCCTCCGGCCCAGAGAATATAATGACCTCTTTATGGTCATATCCTATCGGGAAGTGAAAACAATTAGGATTTTCATCACTCTTCTCAAGTTCTATTGGATAGAAGTTTTCAATTGATGTATTTTCATCCAAAGGAAGAGCGTAGATAGATCCTTCATAGACAAACTCTTCGGGATTTTTGCCGAACGGTCTGTAAACAATTATTTCACCATCCGTTATAGATGATTCCAACACGTAGCGTCTTATTAATATCTCTTTTCCCGAAGTTTTGAGCGTAACTGCGCTACATCTGTCAAAGCTGTTGACACCATACAAGTTAAACGTCCTCAATATTAAATCGTGGTAGTCAGACAAAGTCACCATGCCTTTTATGACTTTGCTCTGAAGATGTTTTACCTTGTCGGTGTCATCTATTTTGTCAGATTTATATGAAACATCAATGACCCTGCTCCTATTGCCATGACTTAGAACATAATAATTTGACAAGTTTGACAAGGAAACAATGTGGCCGTTACGTAGTTCTTTCCCATTAACATCGGTTATGACAATCCCATCGAATGGTATCGCCAATTCGACCCATAGGTTGGGATTCCCTTCGCTGTAAATTCTGAAAGCACAAGTTGTAGGGTACTTTTTTTCTCCCTCTAGTCGCGAAATCTTCCATTTTGCGGAATCCAGAGTCTCAATTTCAAGGTTAGGGTTGTTTTCAATCTCAACACGCATTCCCTTTGAATCTGTGCAATAAATTTCAGTAGAGAATACAGACTCATTCTGAGATTTGAATTCCAGCTTCCCAATGTAATAGAAAGTTTCAATCTCAAAATTGCCGTCAGGAAATATCACCTTTATGTCAATAAGTCCGGGAGCAAACTCAGACCATTTCNCTAACTNTTTCCAGCCTTCTTCCTTATGCGCTCTTACTCTGTAATAAGTTCTGAAGTTGGCTATTTTTTCACGCTCTTCATTATATACATATATAGTTGGCGTATATGTCATTAACTTATAATTCGAGGATTCTACCCATGATATGTAATTGCCTGAAAACTCTGCGATGTAGGGCGTGAATTTGTTTTCNATGTCAGCCTCTTCTCCTGTATCATTNTTTGACAGATGAATGGAGTCTGTGAATCTTGAAATACGTAAATGTTGTCCTGAAATTTCTATATCTTCAAACACACCGGTAGTCCATTCTGATGAAAATAAAACAACATTTTCTTCAGAATTGGCTGTCTGGCTTTTTGCATAGATGTCACCATTTTGCTTTTGGAATAATTGAGGAGAGGAAAAGTTAGGGGGATAACATCCTGCAACTGTCAAGAAAATACGGTCATCATTATCGCATCTGACCTTAACCTCAATTACCGGTTCTCCTTTCCATGCTATATCTTTAGCGAGTCCAACAGAAATTCTCGTATATGTTGCGCCCGTTATCTCTCCGAAGTCATCTTTGTCTATTGACTTACGTACATATTTAGCTACTAAAACGCCTGCGACAAAAACATCAAAAGAATAACAAGAAGAATAGTCGAGCCCGGGTATTGAATTTGAATTCAAACCCTTTACGGCATCCATATTGAAAAGCAATGAGCCAATCTTATCTTGGGTTAATTGCAATTTCCATTGGATAGACAACGGCCGAGTCCTACGCTCTTGCTTACTGCGTTTATACTCCCGTTTCAATGAATCTGTCAACGAAGCAAGAGATGATGAATTGGAATCATNATACGGTAGNAGATTGTTGTCTTNCAAAATTATGGCATGGGCAATTTGGAAAGCAACATNATAAATATTATCGTTTTTATATGCTTTGNTAAGGTATGAGATACAATTNAACTGCTGTATTATGGAAGTATCATANTTGTTCCAGTNAATATTTATTGAAGACAGTTCCTTTACCAATCCTGAAAGAAATCTTTTAAAACTTCCAAATTCATTATCAGAATGCTTGATATATTTAACCGGCAGTCCACCTTGATTCAATAAGGTACGGAAATATTCAATTCCCTTTTGAGAGTGAATAAAAGTATATTTGTACTTTTTAAGGGCAGATCGAGCTGCATTAAAGAGGTCTGTAGAATACTTTACAGGAAGTCCTAATCCGATTGCTACATCTTCTTTTGAAGGGATACTCCCTTGATAATCACGTCTCCACCACTCAGCATAGCACAACGCAGACTCAACACCATAAAGAGACAGTGCATATTTATAATCGATTAAGCATTTTTTTAATGCATCNTATTCAGCCTCTGATAATTTTAACTTCCAGAGAGGTATATTTTCAGGCAAATCTGCCATTCCACGAGATTGGAGAATCTCGTGGAGCGCAATATGTGGGTATGCTGAGTTATAATATTCCATATCAATTAGAAATTATTCATTTCGAGGTCGGTGATACTTTGGGCTGTGAAGTAGGCGTATATGGTCACGAGGATATGTACTGCTGCTTTCAGCTCATCTTCTGTAAATTCCGGAGCGCTGTGTGCTTCGTCATTGCGCCATGCTCGTACCTTATCCAGATAATCCCGGAATCGGAAATATCTCGAATCAGTAGTATGCTTTAAGCGGCGGAGCGCATCATGTCCATATATACAGTCGGAGAACTGTGTCCTGTCAACTGCACCTTCGCGTGTTGTTAGCTCTCTATTGTTGATAAGATAGTAGAGTTTCTTCAGGAATGGCTCAAATATTCCGACGAGGATGTTGAAGTGTGCGCGACGGTCAAGCTCAGTCAACCGGTCGTTGCAGAGAAGATGGTTGAGGGAATTTTTAAGAAGGTCGTTGCGGTCAAGGCGAGAATAGATACGGCTGATGTCGCCATTCTCACCGTCTTCCTGAGTGAACGCCAAGAGAATGTTGCGGACATTCTGTGTAAACCCGTCGAGATAAGTTTTGAAATTGTCAGCAAGCATCTTCGGCTGGGCAAGAAGTTTGTTGAGCGATAATCCGGAGGTATTAAAGAATGTGAGTCCGTTGCGACGCATCAGAGCCATCAACATCACTTCCTTCTTCTCATCAGGAAAGTCCTTGTACTGCTGGAAAAGCTCGTCATCGCGGTCTTGCAACACGCAGTCGAGTCGCCGAAGCAGAGTGAACGGAAGAATTACGTTCTCTACTTCGGTATCGTAATACACACCACGGATAATTTCCTTGATGTTCCAAATCATGCCTGCCAGTTCCTGTTCTGTCATATATTGGAAGGTATTTGTCTATTCCTAATGCAAAGTTACTAAAAATATGTTCAACTTATTTGAACTTGTTTGATTAATTTGTTGATGAGGAGTTTTTGTCTCGTCTTTTGGGCAGAATTTTATAGTCGCCCAAAGGAATATATGAATCAATTTGAACAGCACCNTTTTGTCGTTNATCATAGATGGAGNAGGGTGAACTGTGTGGTCTAATTTTAAATATCTCNATTTCATCTCNATTTCTAAGAGATTGAATNTCCGCAGAACCANAATAGAATCTTCCTCTTATAAGGGTGACTGTATCGTGAATTATTTCACGTTTTCTCCAACTATGACTATTATCGAAGGTCTCTACTGCTTCGGAATACCAAGCACATAAGTCCATTGCTATATATGTAAGACTCATAATAATATTATCATTGCCGACCGCGCTTACATATTCATCTGCCTTAAGTCGTAGTTTCTCAAATTTATGGGAGCCATCTTGAGATAAGTCTATTAGAAAGCCAGCACAATAGGCGAGCATGGGAGGACAATAGAAACTTTCCCATTCGAATGTAGACTCGTCATTACGTAAAAATCTCTTTAATGAATTGATTGAATCAAGTTGTTCCGGGAAAAGGCCCCTTTTCTTTCCATCTTCCAAAATGGACTCTACAATTTTTCTGAGAGCGTTAAAGTCATCTTGGGGTCTGTGCAACCCTTGATTATTTTCGGCCTCATGTGCAAGAAGAAGCCGAAAAAGGGTTTCTTCATTCTCCGGTATTATCTGAGATTTATCTAGCACAGTTTTATATTTCTTNCTTATACGATAAGATGGGGAGCTGATTTCATCTACATCTTTAGGTATTCTTTCACATAACTGTTTAAATTGGTCTTTTGTGAAAATTCTATTTGAATCATTGAAATAATCCAATTCCCCATCTGTATATTTCTCCGTTATAAAGGGCCCTCTGCCTGTATAAAGGAAAAATGGAATATCTTTATTGCTGGCAGACATACTATGAAGTACTTCTCTAACAGTTGTAAATCCTGACATGTCTCTATCGCTTGTTGGCAGACAATCCTTTCTGTTGAAATTTGCGTCTGTAATAACAGCATCGATTTTATGCTTATTTTCATCAAAGCGTAAACGGAATTCATCTCCTGTGGTTGCAGTTGCTATCACAGCTATGTTATTTTTCTTGAGGAAGGTCTGCTTTAGAGGCTCTCTTATATACTTTTCAACTTCGTCATCAGCCCATATGGCGTTATATACAGCTTTCGGCATTGTTGTAAACGTTTAATGATTCAACACTAAGTTTCGGGGCAGGGATTAGTAATTCAATGATGGTCTCCCCGTCAGCGTTGCTTGAAAGATTGAGGTATCCGCCCATCTTTTTCACAATCGAATATACATGATAACCGCCAAGCCCGGTTTTGCCACTTGGCCCTCCATGTCTCCCTCGTTTTGCGTAATCCTCTATTGTAAAAGATTGAGGGAAGGGCAAGCCATTATTTGTTATGGCTATGCAAACATATGGCTTATTTTGATGATTAACCGCGCTTAATATCAAGGAGACACGATTATTCTTATTGAACTTTTCACCGAACCCATGACGTTCTGCATTCTTAAAAACTGCATCAAGGGCAATCTTAAGCAATGTAGTGTCTGCTAGCATCATTGTTTCGGTTGATTCCAGCTGCGATTCAATCTCTATTTTAAAGGATTGGTGAGTAATATTCGTCCAACTCTTTTCAAATTTTTCCAAAAATGGTATCACTTTGATTTCTTCTAAAACAGAAGAATTTAGCGAAAAGTCTGCGCCAACAGTTTGAATAAGACGTTTGAGATAATCAAAATTATCTCTGAGTTGCATGATCCAAACCTTTACTGTTTGTGAAGTTTCTTCATCTTCAAGGGCGCCCAACAAATCGCCAATGTTGGAGAATGGGGTATTGAGCATATGCGAAAGGTCTGAAACTGTTTCACGAGACTCCAATCTTGCCAACTCGTCTTTCAGCAACTGTGCTTTCTTGTTCTTAAGAGATTTTAGGGTTAGAGAAACCTCTTGCTCTTGAATAACCTTATAAGCTGGTGCCAAAAGCTTTATCGTCTGGAGATATTTTGCTAAATCGCGAGCTCTCCGCAGTTGCATACCTGAGTAACACTTTGCCAGATTCCTGAACTGATTATTATGGAGTAGAGAAAATATGGCATAGTCAAGTGCAATTGGGGAGTCATCTCGCAAGATTAAAGGTATTTGGTTAGAATTAGCATATACTGGACAATCTGCTTCAAGCTTAACAATTTTCATCGTGTCATTCAGAAACGAAATAGCTAAGTTGACCGGCTCGATTGATTTCCTATAAGACTGGTTGTCAGGTGAACCTTTCTCCTTTCGATTTTCCATAATTTGAAGATAGTCTTGGGAAAAGTCAGTCGGTTTTAAAACGTATCCTCTATCAAAAGGTTTACATAATGTCATTTGAGGAATCCTAAAAACCTCGTCAAACCCAAATTCTTTATATCCTTCAGGTATAACCTCTTTATATGTAGCATACATAGCTGGTGAGAAGGAATAATCCTTATCGATTATTTCTTGTTCACTGCTCCAATACACGAGTGATGTGGTTGGATTAAGGTATTGGTTTAAGATAGTAGTGTAGTCAAGGATATTTTTCTTTTTATCTTTAATAAAGTTTGTGGATCCATCAATAAATTTAACGATGCCGTCCTTCTTGTCCTTGTTCAGTATAAGGATAAGTGTGTTTATGGCTGTCCCATAAAATATACCTGATGGCAAAGAAATAATGGAATCAATACAACAGGCTTTTGTTAAAGCTTCTCTTATTTCAAGATACCGGGGTGTAAAACCTATTCCAGCAGGCAATACGAAAATGCCTGTTCTGCAATTCTTGTTCTCCAAGAATCTCCAAAGAAGATAATCTTCAACTGTATGAGTTTTATGAGCCTTTCCTGCAAATTCCATTTCTGCCCCCATTTGCTTCAACATAAATGGAGGTATTGAAATCACTGAATCGCAATCTTCTGGAAAGGAATGGGTCATTGGATTCCCTAATTTTATTACTTCAGGAGGGAAACCATAGGCATCTAATCTTATTCTTGTAATGGCTGCATTTGCAAGATTCCACTCTTCTCCATTGTATGAGGATGATTCAAGATGGAGAGCGAGGGTGCCGTCCTTTGGGAAAGGATTATAGACCGTGCCAATTGACAGTGTTGCAGCAATCTTACAAACTAACTTAACGACATTTATTGGCAATATCGTCTCCCATGCAATTCGCCCAATATTATCGACAAATAATTGGGAAATATTCTCTATTACTATCTGATATTCTCTTTCTGAAATTAAGTCAGAAAGTTTAGAAAGAAACTTCTCAACATTCTTGCCTGACCAACCCACGAATGCCGGTATAATATTAGAAACAGGATAATCTGATATTACGACATCTTTCAAATGGCGTCCGTTTTCACTTATTATGGAAATATCTGAAACTTTAGAATTAGTATCGTAATTGAAATATACACGATACCCTTTATGTAAACAATAAAGAATGTAATATATGGCTCCGAATGATTGCTCATAATTGCCATATACGCGGAACATGTTTACTAACTCAAATATGGATGAGGAGACGTTACTCATAAATAATTCGTTTTTATGAAAACCAACATTGGTTTCCGATTACAAAATTATAAACGATTAGTTCAATCATTTTGAACCTATTCGTAATTGTTACGCATCCTTTCGATTCGCTCCTTCATTTTCTCTCTTAATGAAATAGGTTGTTCTATTGTAATAGCCTCTCCATAAGAGAGCAAGCATTGTTCTAACTCATAATTTGGAACCACTTTTATTTTTATAGTGACTGTGGCATCATCCCGGTTAACGACAGACTGGCTCCAGTGAAGTGCCTTCGTCTCAATATAGGGATAAGTATCTTTGGCCACCTTGATAATAATAGGCTGCTGCTCAGCATTTGTATGTGATACCCCTATTATATCATCGAAATAATCTTCGTTGAAGTCGATTTCTTTATTTTCCCGATATGGATGAGAAGAAACGGTGTTGATAGATATGATTCGGTCAAAAGCGAAATTTGAAATTTTTTGTTTATCCTCATTGAAGCCTAATAAAAACCAACGGTTATTATATTCTTTGAGAAAATAAGGATGAACTATTAT
>WFLX010090264.1_pt1 | contig 18809 bp, 28 predicted proteins | sample 4967041 | NCBI WGS metagenome assembly WFLX01 (sample SAMN12857096, study PRJNA449069) | gut metagenome | isolation source: stool from male and female vole | host: Microtus ochrogaster | place: USA:Florida | collected 2017
CAAAACAAGCGATGAAGAAAAATTTAATAGGAGGCTTAGCGTGAAAAAGCGAATGATATTTCTAATCCCGGTGATAGTGTTCATCGGGGTTTTAATTTTATTCAAGACGGTATTCTTTATAGGCTTTGTACCGTCGGCATCTATGGAACCTACACTGAAGACGAACAGTGTAATATTTGGCACACGAGTTTATGGCACATTAAAAGAGGGCGACATTATAGTTTTCCAACATGAGGACGACGTTCTGGTTAAACGCATTGTCGGTGTTGGTGGGCAAGAGCTTGAAGTAGAAGGAATAAATTACACTGTACCGGAAGACTGCTATTTTGTAATGGGTGATAATAGGGATAATTCTTGGGACTCTCGGTTCTGGGAAGATCCGTTCATAAAAAAGAGCAGTGTTATAGCAAAGTTGTGATAGAGCCGTAAAGCTCGTTGACTTTCGGCCTAAAATATGATAGAATTCAAAACAAGGAAGGTAATCAAAATGACTGATAAAAAATGTCCGAATTGCGGAACAGAAAATAAAGGTCTTGATTTGGTTGAAACTCAGGGTATCTATATTTGCAGCAATTGCAAGAAAGTAATTGATGCTGCAAATGATAAGATTTTAGATACCGATCAACCCGAGACGGTCAAAAAAATAACTAACTAAATTCATTTAATATAAAAGGGAGCTACGTTGTTTCGTAGCTCCCTTTTTTTGTTTTATTCATTTATTTCAAAAGCTAGCCAAATGGCCCCATATGTGCTAAAGCTAAATTTATTGCCACAATCATTTTCGGCAAATCCATTTCTTATCTGATACCGACCGCGCAATGCTTGCCTGAATTCAGAGTCTTTAGAAATCGGTTCTATCCATATCGTGTTATGTGAAGTAAGAGCATTGAATGATANTGGAATGCTCGTAACAGCTGGCGATTCCTCGAATAGTTCAGGGCTGAGTTTCTGGACCTTTACTTTCGCAAAAGAAATCTGTGAACCGTCTGNAAAAATCAAACAGCTATTAGGNGCATTAACGAGTGCCCANCCGATTTCCGGTACCCAAACCGGNTTACTGTCTAACGTGGGTAAAATTTCAATNGGTATGGGAACGGTATGGTCCGCATTCAGTTCGANGTCTCTNCCGAGCAAGTAGTCNGTNGTNACNCCGTANANNTCGGCAGCTTTCACNAGCATATCNAGAGAAGGGGATTTNCGTTCGCTTTCCCATGCGCTGAGTGTTGGCTGTGAGACNCCGAGNNNTTGNGCGGCATCAGTGAGTTTTATATTCTTTTTTAACCGTGCTTGTTTAAATCGTCTCATGACAAATATTATAGCATAATACTTCCGAATTTTCAAGCTATTGGCTCTGATCCGCTATAAACGATTTTATTCGACAAAATCAGTCATAGGAAATGTATTGTCATTTACTTTATAGTGTGGTATACTGATTGCATAAGTTTCTTTATTGCAATAGGCAATATAGTATCAGCGTTTCAAAGTGTCTGTCGCGTACAGGCATTTTTTTGTTTTCTAAGCTGAAAAGCAACAAGGCATTCAGAGAGCATAAGCTCTTTGAGTGCCTTTTTATATATATCTCAGAAACTGAAAGGTTTCTATAACTTTATGTTCCGGGGATATCGAAAGGTATTCCCGTTTATTATATAAAAATCTACTAAGGAGGTAAAACCATGACACTGTATTTAACAGTAAAAACCGATGTCAAAGACCTGATAATCGACTTCATCGACGTGCAGTTAAAGTCCGGAGAAACCGTGTCGCTCAACTGGAAAAGAAGCTGGGTGCAGCGCGGCAAAAACGGATTTAGTACGGAATTTGAAGGCGTTTGTTTCAATGAACATTTGGCAACAGGGCAACTCGACAGGTTAAAGAAGATGCGCGTCAAAGAGGTCGGAATGTATTCCGATGAGCACGGCGANGGNCAGTATTCTTTAGCAATCGAAAGAATGGAATTCTANGACAACAATAAACGTCTGGTATTNCGNAAACCGTATAAGACTGATATGCAAAGTCAAATTCAGAGNGTGGCAATGCAGCAGCTGTACAACAAATTTTTAGCAAGTTCTCGGAGGTAAATATGGAAGGACTAAAAAACAATGATTTCGACTATACATTGGTGATCATACCTTTTATTGCCGAAATCATAGCTGCCGATATGCCGGATAAAGTGCGNGAGCTTCGCTTTAATGCGATATTACAGTTGCGATCCAGACTGGCTTTTTATAAAGAGCGTGGGTATATGGAAAAGCTTATATGTGCTATTGCAAGGAAGAGGGCTGAGATGATTATGCGTACAACGTCTAAAACCGAAATGGAAAAAGTAATGAGCGTTCACTGTCCGCACTNTGATGGAAATAAATTNGTTCCGGACCAGTATAANGTGCCGGAAGAAGAAATGATATCATGGGCTGAAACGTCATTAAAGGCTCCGTTAAACGATATCGGATATNGGCGCTATGCAGAACTGTTCGGACAAATCTTTCCTGAGCAGGCAAAAGAAATATTCAATTAGGAGAAAACAATTATGGCAAAAACAAAAGACTTAAAAGAATGCAAGAAAGCGTTTCAAAGCGCNATAGCTGCAAACTTTGACGGTATGTGGTTGAAAGACGACTTCGTGGAGGAATTGGTTGAGCAATATGGATTAGAGAGCCTTCTTTATCTGTGTGCGCTGACTATTCGCAACCACGACTGGGATGGACGCTATTCACGTAGAAATAAGGAGTGGGCCAAGTCCATTGATATTACCGAAAATGAGTATGAGCAGCGTGAACTTGAAATGAATACTCATCCGGCTGTTCTCGATGGCGTAACCGATATTCTTCTTAAAAGGAGCGGACGATGACAGAGACATCTAAAANGCTGGTTATTGTAGTGCGCAGAGGAATGGTTGATTCCGTCTATTGTAGCAAGGATATCTCGTTATCCGGCGNCGAGGTTATTGACCTGGACTCGACGGATCCGAGCGAAATGCGCAGAAACAAACTGAGCGCAAAAAAAGCNAAAATGCAAATGCGNCAAATTTATTAACAGGAGGAAGCACAAAGTGCGAATAAAACAATTTAATAAAGACTCGATGTCTTACAACTGTTGCGGAGCTTGTTTAAAGCTCCGCATATCTTTTATNGGCAAAGCAACTGAAAGCNGGAGGTGTATCTATGAAAAAGAAAGTTGATTGGATAATAGCTCTTGAATGCAACGGATGTAAATGCGACGTATGCGGTTTAACGGAATACAACTTCATTGACGGTTTCTGTAACGCACATACATATGGCATGTTCAAATACAGGCATCCAGAATTTCAGTTAGTGCTACATATGGACCACAAAATGATTTTGTATACGTTGAANATGTTGGGTTTACAGGTTCAGGCTGGACGCACATTCAAAGACGGTGATACTATCGATGACTTATTTGAAGGCTACAAAGCTCTCTTAAAGGAATTTGAGTATAACGGTCNGAAGATGCTGAGAGTAATTATTCCGGATCCAAACCACAAGTTTCCCAACGATGAAGGGTGTCAATTGGAATACAGNTATCAGGCATTGCCNATTGANGATTTGTACAAAAAGGATCCCGACTCACANAGGAGGGANAATTAAGAATGCTNAGAGAAGAAGTTGAAGTATGTCCNTACTGCGATAAAGAAATTACAAAGANGTGGGACGTTGAGAAGAACGGCTATCAAGTAACCTGTCCGAACTGCGGGAAAAAGATTATGCTATGCGACGCTTGTCTTCACAGCGAAGACAACGAAGTTATGCGCTGCAATTGGTCAGAAGAAAATGGGTGCTTCAGACATCCAAAAGAAAAATCGAAAAAATCAAATTAACAGGAGAAAAACAATTATGGACAAAAGAATGGAAGGCATTTACGAAAACATTAAGAAACACAAACTCACACCGGATTCGGCGTTTATGTTTCACTGTACGATGTGCGGCGACTGCTGTAGAAACAGAGAAGATATTCTGTTGAATCCCCAAGACTTATTTAAACTGGCAAGAGGATTAAACATTGCACCTCAAGACGTCGTGGAGAAATACGGTGAGTCTTATTTGGGTTCTTCTTCGAGAATGCCGATTGTAAGACTGAAACCGGTAGGATTCGATAAGCATTGTGCTTTCTTGGAGGGGAACAGCTGTGCAGTGCAGGCATTCAAGCCTACAGTGTGCGCAATGTTTCCTATCGGACGCTTTCGTGAATACGGCAAAGATAAATCCGATGAGATTAACTATATGTTTAACGCTCCAAATTGCGGGGACAAGCGCGAAATTCATACGGTTCGTGAATGGCTTGCCAGCTACGGAATTCCCGAAAACGACGAATTCTATCTTAAGTGGACAAGCACTCTGGAAACCTTGTCAATGTCGCTCGCAAAGCTGGAAAAGTGCTTTGAATCTGAAACAATGGATAAGATTTGGACACTGGTATATTTTTTTCTTTATCTCAATTATGATACTGAAAAAGAGTTTATGCCGCAGCTCCAGAAAAATGCTGATTTTGTTATTGGGAACATCAAGAATCTCGAAGATAAGAAAGGCGGTGGCAACTAATGGGCTCGGTTATATCTGAAATGAAATGCCCGCAATGCGGAGGNGTAATGACCACCGATTACTATTATAAAACTGATGAGGAATATCGGATTTGTAGTAGTTGCGGTAAATATGAAAGTTGGACCGTTATAAGAGATGCTGATGGTAAAGCTGTTCTTAAGAAAAACGGGAAGGCTANGTATAAGCATATCAATCACAAAGGNTATGGGTGTGCACACATTGCTTTCACGGATGGNATANCTCAAAACAGTTGCTTTTCAAGTCCTATACGGAAAAAGGATAAGGATGAATTCCTTCGGATACTGGATTCCGAAGGGGTTGATAAAGAAGGAAGTTGCCTTTTGAAGTGGGACGAAAGAACAAAGGCTGTAGTTCCAATCTACGGTCAAATACCAAAATATGAAGAATAAAAAGGAGAAATAAAATGGCAGAAGAACGTAATCAATTCCAAATCACTCGCAAAGACGCAAAGAATTGTTTCGTTGAAAGTTTAAGCGATGCATTCGATATCGGNAAGATTCATCTTGTGTTTGCTACATACGACACAAGTAAACCGGTAGGGCAGCGGCAGACAAATAACATACCCATTTACATAACGGTAGATGAGTTTCTGGAACTGCATCGTAAGGTTGTTTGCGGCGAGTTGCGGTATATTATGCAGAACAAAAAGAAAAATGCCGACAGCACACCGTTATATCAAAGTCTCGGCGGAACGTCGGCGGAACGTCTGGCAAAGCAGCAGCGCTCACGTAGCGATGGAATGAGTCAGTCGCGTATTGTGCAGCTTGTATGCGGTTCTAAAGTTGATTTCTTGCTGGTTGCNGAAAGCGGTCCGGGAGCGACGAACGACAAAGGNTTAATCGTCCCTAAGTTCGGNAATAAGCCTGAAAACCGTGTTGCTGTAGGTATGACGTTTGAATCATTTGCAGAACTCATACTGACAACGTACATTCACTATTCGGCGTGGCTCAGCTCTTTCTATATGCGGAAGACAATAGTGGAAGCAAAAAAGAAACAGAGCAGTACTGCGGATGCGTCATTCGATAACGATGACCTTCCATTTTGATGTATAACTTAAAATACAAGAGAATTAGGCATAGCGTTAAGCTATGCCTTTTCTGTTGTTTTTTCCGTGGATGCACTAGGCTACTATCCTTNGAGATATAGATATTTTTTATGTCTGCAATATTTAATCCGTTGAGTTCCATCCGTTTTTATGATATAATGACTTTACGATAAGCGGTAATTTATAGGAGTAGACTATNTTTTTGATTGCAAAAGACAGAATGTTGAGAAGCAGATTATCNNNATTAAGGAGTAAAGATTATGTTAAGATATTATTATACTAAAGAAAAAGACNGACTTTACGTCTATGACAATGAAAGCGGTTATTTTATGAGATTTAACGAATACACTAAAAAGTGGGAAATTCCTTGTTTTTCGTTTATGCAAGTTGACCACGACCATGACGATTTAACTGTAATTTCCGAAGAGGCTGCAAGAAAAATTACAAACGGCGCAAGCTTTGAAGAAGATTATAATAAATTTCTTTCAGCGATTAACAGTGTTCGGAATTCAGAGAATAAAAAATAAAACGAATTCTTTTTTGATTGCAAAAAGAGAGATAAATTTCAATTTGAGGAACATTAATGAAGAAAATACTTTTTTTGACAAGTTCACCGTTTACAAAACGAGGCGGTCCGTTGAATGATCGTTATGGGTTCGTGGACAGACTGAAAAAAGCAACTCGGCAAAATCGGAATGCATTATTTATTACAGCGTCTCCCGATGATTTTGATGAAACGAAACAATTTGCCGAAGGGTTTCGGTGGACGGCGGATTTTTCCGGTATTGAATTTGATTCTTACAGGATTTTAGATGGACAAAATCAAAATTGCGCAGAAGAGTTGATAAATAAGAGTAACTTTTTGATTTTGGGCGGAGGACATGTGCCTACTCAGGCAGCCTTTTTTGAAAAAATAAAATTGAAAAACCTGCTTGAACATTTTAAAGGCGTGATTTTGGGAATCAGCGCGGGAAGTGTGAACGCCGCTTCCACCGTATATGCCCAGCCCGAATTGAAAGGCGAAGCAACTAATCCTGATTATAAAAGATTTTTTTCGGGGTTGGGGCTGACGGATTATAATTTAATCCCACATTACAATACTACGAAAAATGCCATATTAGACGGAAAGAAGTTATTCGAGGAGATTACCTATCCCGACAGTATGGATCGTGAGTTCTATGCGATCTGTGACGGAAGTTATCTTTATTCTGAGAATGGATATGAGCGAATCTTCGGTGAAGCATACCGTATCTATGGCGGAACAATCGAAAAATTATAATGTAAAGATAAATTGAAATTTATCTAACTTATTATGAGTAGTCAAAAGATCTCGAACAATTTGTACGAGATCTTTTTTGCTTGAAACTAAAACATATAAAATTTCAAATTTTATTATTTATGCGAAATGCTCTTAAATCCAATGTCGCTTTTCTGCTTCAATAAAATGGCACAAAAATGGCAGAAACTTGGCGCAGCAATGCGTACATGTTGAAAAATAAAATCAGTTATAATGATAGCGTCGAAAAGTGGGTTCCCAAACGGGATCCACTTTAAATTTTATAAGGAGGTGATTTTATATGAAGCAATGTGCGAGCTGTGGCGCCGATATTCCCGATGCCGCAACTTTTTGTCCTGTTTGCGGCGGGACAATCGAACAACCGCAAGAGGCGCGGAAGTACGACAACTACTATGACGACGTTCCTGTTATAGATGCTAAAGAGGCCGAGAAAAAGAAGCTTGGTTCCGGAACTGCTCTGAAAATCGGTCTTGTAGTCGGCGGATTGATTGCGGCATTATCGGTATGCATCGCTGTCTTATGCTTAATTTAGGAGGTGATTCATGCTCGATGATGTATCTGTCAAAAGGGATTATATACAAAGGAAAAAGTAAGGATGGGTTGTACATCCGGCATTTTGGGCAACCAATGGTGTTGAGCANTGAGGAAGCAGCTATGTGGCAAAAAGGTAGATTCGGTTTCGCATATACCGTTACTAAAACCGAAATGAATATTGTGCAGAGCTTNGTGAAAAAGAGTATTGCAATATGCGAACACGGTTATAGCGAAATCGATAAGTATCACGCATTGTGTAGGTGTGCCATATGTGCTAATCCGAATTTTATATTTGGCATCAAACCATTCAGTGTTCCCGCAAAACGNATNTTGACGTGGTTAAGAAAAGCCGGTACAAACTTATCTCTTCCGGAATTGGTATGCCTTGAAGACAAAGGAATTGAACNAGAACAGANTTTACTTTACNNAGAAAATTCAACNAGGNTATTGAANCTNATATACCCTTGGTATGAATCAATAGCNGGTGAATTNGAAAGCAAAATGAAGCATTCTATTGCCCGNAAAAGGACCGTAGATGCAGTCTTGGAACTATTACGCAGAAAGCGAGTAGTCATTATGTANATAGGAGGTATCTTATGAAAGAAAAATTTAAAGCTATTCCNAAACCGATGAAGACGCAAATNTTTNTGCGNTTTGGTATTGGTTTCTTATCACTTATCGTTGCAGTCTTAATGCTTGCAATAGCCAAGGACTTTGTACTNAGTNTNCCGTGTTTANTGCTNTTCGGNTATATGGCAGTAAACGGCGGTATTATNCTGTATAACGGATTTACNGAAAANTTCGTTGCNGTCAGCGGAGANTGNGTTAAGATCGAAAGNACGCAGNTCCGTAAAAGAGTNAGNGTAATNTATATCCAAACCGANAAGGGGCAAATGAAAGTCCCTATCAGAAAACGGATTGGCAGACTCAATGAAGGTGATATGATAACCGTTTATATGCCGATGAAAACCCGCATTTATGAGCAGGATAATTGCCTTGTTATATTCGGGTATTACGCAATCGACATTAATCGACAAAACAATCGCATTTCAGCCTGATAAAATCTGTTGACGGTTGACGCTATATTTGATATAATGCAAATATAGTTTCAAGGTTTTCTTAGGAAATCCATAGTCATCCGATTTTTAACAGTGTCAATACGCACATAGTGCGCATTGGCGCTTTTTTTATTTTCTTTCGGTTTCTAACCCGATAAGGGTTGAAATAAATAAATTTTTTTAGCAGGGAGAAACCCTGCAAAGGAGTATCACATGTTTAAGGTTTTTGCAACCAACGTAGTAGTATCCAAAGGATACGAAAACAACCCCGCACTCAAGTATTTCGGTAAAGACGATTCTTGCGTGCAATTCCGTGTCGGCGAAAAGGTCTACGATCCCAACGCCGAGAACAATACCCGCTGGGTAAATCACACGGTGAAGGCATTTGGAGATGCGTGCGAACGNATCAAGAAAATGCANCTCAAAGAAGGCTCGCTCATCAACATCCACGGAACTCTTACCGAAGAGGTCTGGACGGAAGGTGAGGGCGACAAGCAGGTAAAGAAGAGTGCCAAAGTTATCGTGCTGGACAGCAGAGATAGCGTTGAGTACACTTCCGGCGGCAGTAAGAAGCCCGCAAACGACACTCAGGCACAAGGTTCGTCTCAGAAGAAGGACGCATCGGAAGCAACCGGTAACGGTGGCAATGCTCCCGAACAGTCCGGAAACTTCTCGGGTTACGAGCCGTTCGGCGGCGGCAATTTCTTTGACGGAAATTAACGTCGGCAAAACAAAGTAAAAGCGTAGAGGCGCACATAGGTTTTTATAACTTATGTGCGCCTCTTTTTTGCTTTTCAGGAGAAAAAACTTATGAAGACATTGGCAGAATTAAAACGTGAAGCAAAAAGTGGAACATTAGAGGGTAAATTCATTTACCACGGTAATTTCGGTGAGAATTTACCTGTGCGTTTGCAGGGGTGGCGCAAGCTGGTTGACAGTAATTCGGTTTCAATTTTCTTTCTTACCCCGGATGGGAAGAAAAGCGAGTTGCNGCTGGATAAAGCATCGCTTGTTGAATACGACGGCAAAACGCTAACAGTTTTTAACGCTGGTTATCGTNATCTGACCGAAGATGAACAGTGCGTTATGAACGTTTGGAAAGAGAAATCGAGTACACCCGAGTTTAAAGCTCAAGCAGAAGTGGATGCTTTGACGGACGGAAGTTCAACGTATTGGGCAAAAGTCTTTTANTTTCGTGGTGCTGGTTATGAGTACCTTATGGGGCTAAATAAGCAACGCGGAATGAAATATGACTTTAATACAGGTAAGATTCAGGATGACAAAATCAAAGGTGCTGTTTGTATGCAGTACGAAATCCGCAAAGCGGCATAAAAAAATCAGGAGAAATACTTATGAAGAACAAAATTTTCAAAAACTTATCGACGGAAAAGAAACAAGACATTCTCATGCATATCTTGCGCAGCAAAACAAACGGTTTGCTTAAAGTAACCGAAGAAGTTGCTTTGCTCAGCGCCNGNTTGAAGAGAAAACAATTCCANATTCGTACTTTCAACGATATCAACTNATTTGCAAAAGTATTGGATTCAACCAAGAACCTTNACATAGAGGTGATTTACGGCGAAATGGCGATGAAGGAAATCAACAATGGCAATGCCCTTATCGAAACCGGTATTGCGGCAATTACAAGCGCGGCAGACGACGCGAGAGCTGTTGATCAGTTGCTTATCTATATCCCCGAAACTCGNAAATGTAAAGGCAACTGTGTTCGTGAAAAANTNATTTGCGAGCACGTTGAGTCTTACGGAGCAGATGCNCTGTGTTGCGGATTGCAACTCGTACAGGCGTAAGGAGGGAATTATGGAAAAGAAACTTGCTAAGCTTAATAAAGCCGTAATAATCNTTGGCGTTATTGCTATTTTAACGCTGTTATTTCGTTTGTGGCCGTTTTTCTTTATAGCGCTCGCTCTCTTTATCGGTGCGCGTATATGGTGCCGTATACTCAGAGCAAAGCTGCCTAAAGAGCCCGACGTTAAAGCTCGTCCTGTAAAAAGAAGGTCCAGTAGAGCAAAGAAAGGTATTGGCGAACAGGTGAGTATGTGGGTAAATGCAGACTATCCGAATGCTAAATGGGTATGGGCACATGTTGATACACCCAAGCGTATAGCAAACGGAGAAGATGTATTTATCATACTAAACGGTGCCGGCGGATACAGACGTGCCAGAGTTAATATAACAGGGAACATTGTTGTTGCGCTTGAATATATGAAAGCGCCAATCAGAGAATCAGTACCGGAACAAAAGCTCGAGGTAATTCCTGCGGAAAATATTACCGCTGAAGCTCCGAGCGCAAATTACGATCTAATGGCTTACGAATGGGTTGAAGCACATATTAACGAGCTGAACGAACGCTTGAACGAAGCAGTCGGTGAAGGCGTTTCCGATTATCTATTATCGGCAAAAGAACTGCCTATACCGGAGAGCTGGACAAGTGTTTGCGCAGAACTCAAGCGTGCCGGCGTCAGCGAAGCCGAATGTGTCCAAGAAGGAATCAAAATCAAAATAAATTAAAGCAGTAAACTGCAAAAGAGGAGTAAATTTATGAGTAATATCAACAATCTTTTCAACTTCGGAAGGAGCATTCCTGCNCCTTTCGACCGCGTAAATAAGAGAGTCAAAGTTCAATCTCGGTATGGAGATAAAGGCGAATCGACNTTATGCGGAAATGTAGTAAAAGCTATCATGGCATTTTGCGCTTGCGCAGATGGTAGCGGACAGGGAGCTGTTGGAACATTTGAATTGTCCGGAACAAAATGTGTTGCGGAATATAAGTCATCCGCAGGTCCAAACAGCTATCATCTGGTCGTTTACGATATGAGTAGCGGCTCGCTGATGGCAAGCGTCTATGAAACGGACAGCGAAAGCATTGAAGTGTATAAGCTTGATGCCGGTAATCGTGACGGTGCAGCGGTAATCTTTGCTATGATGCCGGCATTACTTACGGATACCGAGTTCAGCGAAAAACTTGATGAATTCAGTCAGCACAAGCAAAACGGGTTCTCCGATTTGAATGCGGCAACAGAGTGTTTGGCTATTTTGTGCGATAATGTTTATCGTCGTGCAAAAGATCCTACTTGTGCTGCACACATCAAAGTGGAATTGGAACCCTCTGGCAATTTATCCAAAGTATCGAGAACACAACTCGATGCTGGGAAATACACCCCGCAAACTGTTGTGGCAGGGGAATTTTCAATATTTGCAAAGATGGGAGCATCGGCAACAATCGGTAAGGCGGAAGTAATTATTGAGCAGAAGGATTTTGTTGGAAAGTTTGCATTGCACTCGCGTACATTTACGCCTATGGAGCAGGCACTTATTCCCGAACTTCCCGCTTGGTACGTAATTCCGCAGGAGGTAGTTGACGTGTGCAAACATGCTTCGGTTACAACGGGCAAGCCCACGCAGATGCGTAATTTTCTTTTGCGCGGACCGGCAGGTACNGGCAAAACTATGGGAGCAAAAGCAATCGCTGCCGGACTCGGTTTACCGTANATGAAGTATACGTGTTCGGCACAGACCGAAATNTACGANTTTATCGGTCAGATATTTCCCGATTCCGAAAACGNTTCGACCGGCGACGCAGCACTNGATGCGGAGCTTAAAGAGTTNAAAGCNATGGGCGGCATCANTTATCCNAACGTTGCCAANATAATGAACCTTCCGGGGTTAGACGATATGGATTACGATCCTGAAGGAGTATATAAAGCTCTCACGGGAACGGAAAAACCCGGTGTAAAGTCGCAAGACTGTATGGAANTNGTTCTNAAGATGGTTACGGAAAAAGTCAAGGCATTAAGCAAACGTGTAGAACCGAAAAAAGACGGAGGACAAAGTTTTTCCTATGTCGAAACGGATTTTATCAAGGCTCTCGAAAANGGATACGTTGTAGAGATNCAGGAGCCTACTACGATTATGCAGCCGGGCGTGCTTGTAGGACTGAACTCGCTNTTAGAGCAGGAAGGTTCGATAACGCTACCNACCGGCAAGGTTATCAAACGTCATCCCGATGCTGTTGTTGTNGTAACAACAAATATCAGCTATGAGGGGTGCCGTGGTATGAACCAAAGCATCGTAGACAGAATGAATCTGGTTAAAGACGTGGAGTTGCCTACGCCCGAAGTTATGGTTCAGCGTGCGATGAGCGTTACCGGTTCTACGGACGAGTATTTAGTTTCCAAGATGGTAAAGGTCGTAAATAATATGTCCGAATACTGTCGCAAGAACGCTATTACGGACGGAACGGTCGGTATGAGAAGTCTTNTGGACTGGATTGTCAGCAGCGAAATAACGGGCGACGCCTACGAATCGGCGTTAAGCACTATTATCAGCAANGCTACAGCGGTCGAAGATGACAGAGAAGCGCTTATTGTCATACTGGAGCAAGAATTTGCACCCAAACGTCGCAGAAGCGCAGCATAAATAAAACAAGGAGGTTAAAACCCTAAATGGCATCAAGGGTGAATCACAAACTCGTTAAGCAACGTCTTAACGAAAAACGTAGCAGTATAACAGATCGTCAATTCTTCGTGTCCCGCATTTTAGCGGGACATTTTGAAGATATGGCGGCAGTGCAGACACGTCGTTACAACTACCAGCGCCGTGTTCGTGTAGTGATTGTTTGGGAACCTAAAAACAAAGACATCGCCTGTACGGATAATATGAAAATATGGATCAATGCAGGACATCCGATGGTAACAAACNTTAAGGGCAGGGAAAATCGGTATCACATCATTTGCGGGCTATTTGCTCACGAATTGGGACACGTTCTCTATACTGATTTCCTTTCGTCTCAAACACACGCAAATTTCTTGGCGACATTCCGTTGGTATCCGACGCCGCCGGTCTTTACAATGTCGGCAGACGTTAGACGTGAAAATGAGTTTTGGGAGTACGTAAAGCTTGACAAGATGAATATTGCAGTAGTGCAGCAGATTGCGCATCATATCAGCAATATTCTCGAGGACGGGTATATCGAAAACAGAATTCTGAACAATTTTCCAGGAACGCTTGGTTGCGGCTTGGAAGATGTTCGCAATGTTCAGTTCAACGAAATGCCGACGGTAACACAGCTCATCGAAAAAGAAGAAAACGGTGAAATGCATATCTGTGAAAGTATTTTCCAGCTTATGTTGGCTTATGCGAAATTCGGAGAAATTAAGTACGGTGACGAACCGTTGTCGGATATTCGTATTAAAACGGTTTTCGGACTGCTAAACGAAATTGACGGCGCAGTCAAAACACGTTCCAGCAAGACTCGTTTGAGTATAGTAAATTTGATACTTATTCGTTGCTGGGATTACATAAAAGAGTATTGCGAAATTTGCAAAGAGAAGCAAAAGGAAGCAGAGGAAGCCGATTTGAGCGCAGACATTTCCGAAACGGTCGCNGGCATGATGAGNAAATCNATGTCGGGCGGCAGTTCACTCGGTAAGGGCACAAGTATGCCTGTACCGGAGAAGGACGGCGAAGAAGAAACAAGCGCAACAGNAAAGAGCAGAGCTGCGACCAAGNCNGAAGCNGAATCAGAGGCTAACGAAGAAAAATCAGAAGCTGAAGGTTCGAAATCGGATTCCGAAGGTGAAGAAGAGGGCACAAAAGGCGAGACAGAAGAACCGCCTTCGGACGTGTCCGAAAACGAAACCGGGAGATTGCCGCTCGTGCAAACAACTGAGGTTTCTGTNCCNGAAGGCGGNACCGTTGAGNACGAAGAGTACAAACGTGAAGTCTATGACAAAGCCGCATCNGACATTGACCGNATGCTGGATAAGATGGCAGAAAAAGCGGCTTGTACGGAAATGGAGAACGAACGNCTTTCGGAATTGAATGAGTTTGCTCAAAATATTTCTTACGGCAATATCCATTCCGGCGTTAACATTCGCGTAAATCGCATAACTGAAGTGGACGACGTTCTCGTTGAACAGTACCAAGCCATTTGCGGACCGCTATTAAACATTTCAAGGCAGCTTAAAAAGAATTTAGTTAAGCAGCTCGAAGATAGCAGACGCGGAGGAAAACAAACGGGATTACTTATGGGGCGCAAACTTGATGCGCACGCAATTCATCGTAATGATGGAAAGCTGTTCTATAAGAATGTGTTACCGAATGAAACTCCCGAGTTGGCCGTAGGCTTACTGTTGGATGAGTCTGGTTCTATGGGCTGTTGCGATCGCTGCACCTATGCTCGAGCGGCGGCAATTATTCTTTACGATTTTTGCCGCAGCTTAAATATTCCGGTTACAGTCTACGGACACAGTACCGGAGCAAGAAGCGACCAAACCGTGCAGCTGTATTCTTATGCGGAGTTCGACAGTATCGATAATGACGATAGGTATAGGATGATGGATATTCGCGCTCGAAACAACAACCGCGACGGTGCACCTTTACGGTATGTTGCGGAAAAGCTTGTAGCGCGTCCCGAAGAAGTCAAAATCCTAATACTGGTATCAGACGGTCAACCTGCAGATTACGGTTATATGGGAACCGCAGCTGAAGAAGATTTGCGCGGAATCAGAAAAGAGTATCAGAGAAAAGGTGTACTGTTTGTGGCCGCCGCCATCGGCGACGATAAGCAAAACATCGAGCGCATCTACGGTGATTCCTTTATGGATATAACCGATTTGCAACAATTACCTGTAAAACTGACTTCGGTAGTGAAGCGGCATATTCGGGTATAAATTTCAAAACAAAATCAGTTAGGGCAGCCGAGCTATATCGGCTGCCCTGATAATTTACAAAAGGAGAATCATTATGAAACTTAATTATGAACTGGTCGGCACGCTTAATATAACTGCTGACAAAATCGATATCACTGATCCTTGTTACGATAAGGACGTGTGGTGTCGCACCCAAAAGCCAATCACTCCCGGAGAATACAATTGCTATGTCGGTATGGGAAGCAATAAAAACTGGGGAACCCGTGTTTATATGCTAATTCTTTTGGCAACTGACGTAGATTTAGACTCCAAAGGCGATGTGGAAAATGTAGGTACTATCGGCGTAGACGCTGGTATGGCCGGATTCTTTGAAAACAAACCTGATTATTCCGATGATGAATGGAATAAGATTTGCGATTANGTTTTCGAGGGGTTCGGAACAGNCNACTCAAAAAAACATTGGATAGTTGATGCTGANACACCGTTAAGGTGTAAAGGATTTTTNAGNGANTCTGGTATTGGTGACGGCGAATATGTTGTCTATCAGTTAAAGAAACGCAANAGAATCGTTGGCTATAAACTCGCATTTTAACGGAGGCAGNTATGAAAAGAGTGTATTTTGCAGCACCGCTTTTTTGTAAGAGCGAAAAAGATTTTAACTGCGCTTTAACTAAGATTCTTGAAAAAAACGGCTATGAGNTTTTTCTTCCGCNACGCGATGGATATGAGNNAGTANAATTAATGGNTATGTCCGAATCAGAAAAGGTAAAACTGATTTTTGAAGAAGANACATCCCAGATATTGAACTCAGANATTTTCTTCATGGTTTTAGATGGGAGAGTACCGGATGAGGGNGCTTGTGTAGAGCTTGGAATAGCTTATGCAAACGGCAAAAAGTGCTACGGCATTAANACGGATGCTCGTTCATTGGAATACTATATGGATTTAAATCCGTTGCTTGCNGGCTGTTTTACAAAAATTATCTATAGCAATGATGGGGATTCAATATATACAAANTTGAAGCTCTTTTTAAAAAATCATTCCTTATAAAAAATTACGGAGGACAAAAATTTTATGGAATTAGTATTATTTAAAGATTTATTAGAAGACGATGCTGAACCCCAGTATGGTCTTTTAGAAGACAGGGACGAACCGAGTGTAATTTGTTTATGTTGCGGTAGTGAAGTTGAGTTCGGTGATTATGAGATTATCGAGCGGCTTCCTTGGCAGGATTTCTCATCAGCAATTAAGCAAAGCGGAAAAAGTAAGTACGTTGTCTGTATGGATGACTATTACGTCCGTGATGCGCAACTGCTGGATACATCCGATTTATCCGACACTGAATTTGAAACAATAATAAGTCAAGAGACGGACGAGCTTTGGAAAGATATGGAACCCGTTCCGTTTATTGCAATAATCGAAGCCGCATCGGAAGATGAGGCGCGTCAGAAAGCCGCAGAGCAGAAACGCTATGATAAGCGTTGTTTGTTCGCAATAAAAATTTAAATTATAGGAGTAAGTATGAATAAGGAATTTTTGAAATTAAAAAACAGACCATATTTCTCAAGCGAATTAAGCGAGTTGATCGGCCAATTGCACCTTTTGGGACTTCCAAAAAACAATCGAAAAAAGGTTGAAAAAGCCATTTTTGAGTTTTTGTTAAAAGTCAAAGAAAATATTTACCGTGAAGTGGATAGAGAATATTTCAAAGAAGACGTAATGACAAAAATTAAAGAATATTACGGAGCGAAAGGCTTAAAACTTGCTAAAGCAGTACCGGATTCAATTATCGATTTAGTGATAGAAACATGGCAAGACAATCTTGGGAACGCAGATACATACTGCGATGTTAACTGGATGGTTCTTGAAGATGTTTTAAGTTGCGAAATTTGGTTGGACGGCATCGAAAAACATAATAGTCGAGAAGTTGACTTGTATCAAATTTATCTTAAGGACTGGTTTTCTAAGCATACTGATGGCGAACCTGTAAGCATTGATGAGTTCTTTAATAGCGAGATGCAGGATGAAGAATTAAAAAAANATTATCTGAGTCTTGTGAANCACAAAGCAAAAAAGGAGGGATGATTTATGCCTAATTGGTGTTNTACAGGAATTACATTTTACTCGGAAAACAAAAAAGAAATAAAAATGCTCAAACAAAGAATCGTTGAGATTTANAACGGACCGGCAACGCNAGAAAATGATTTTGGTAAAGGTTGGCTTGGGGATTATGCTAATAAGTTTTACCCTGAGATCGGCTCCGAAAAAATTAATTGCAGAGGTTGTATCGGTCATATCGACGANACGGTNCGNCGTGTGGAAAAGTATTTTGCATTTAGCATAAGTACCGAAACCGCATGGAGTGCAAAAATAGGCTTATGGTATAAGATTTTAAAAGATTTTTANCCTGANATTAAATTGGCTTATATAGCCGAAGAAAGTGGCAACGTTTACTACGTAAAGTGGGATGAGACTGGCAANTTTTATCCTGAAGAATATTACGTTGATATCTGTTACCCGACGTCGGATGGTGATATNGAATATATCGATGACCATGCATTTTATTCTTTGGCGGANATCCATAACTGGCTNAAAGAAAACTTNCCTTTTGATTTTGAAAAGAAAGATGACGTAGATGAGCTGGAGACGGAGATAATTTCCAAACTTGATGAATGCGANNACTCGGATGAGTANTTNTGTACGATTGCNAAATACGACAAGATNAACNCGAGCGAATTTGAATTCAAAAATAATTAACAGGAGNATTNANAATGATTTTAAACAAATCGAATGAAGTCTTCGAATACGAAGGCAAAAAGTACAGAATAGGCGACAAAGTTGTTGCCACAGACGTAAGCGACGAATATGAAGGCTTGATAGGGCATATAACTGAGATTCGTGACGGGGAAGATAAAGATACCGAGAATGAAACTCCGGATATTTATTGCACCTTTTACGAGCCGATAATGCCTTACGATATCCAGCAAATCGAGGAACGTTTCAGCGATTCTTATGGTGAGCCGAAAAAGATAGAGGATATTATTCTCGATATCGTTATTATGGCGCCGGAAATGATTGAGGTTATTACTGACCTTGAAAAAGCAGATAGCAACGGCCCGAAGATCTACATTGTTACGGATGATTGGGCAGACAACGACGAATACGACAGCAAGGTAGAAGCATTCGCCGACTTAATGTTGGCAAAGGCGTATATGCGCGAGCAGGTTCGTCAAATGGCGGATTACGGTGGTTTGTTCGATAGACGCGGCGAGGAAGATTGCGTAGAAGAGTCTTCTGATATGTCTTACGAAATCTATATCGAAGGTTGGTATTGTTCAAGCCATTACAGTATTCAGATTAAAGAAAAGACTTTGCGTAAATCTCAGTCTTAAAACAAAAGTAAACGGGTGGCGGGGTTGATTTTTCAGCTCCGCCAGCTAAAAAATCAGGAGAAATTTTTATGATAAGAATTACAACAAAGGTAGGCGACCTTTTTATGGAAGCCGAAAATGAAAGAGAGGAATCAGACCGCATAAAGCTGTACGATTCCCAATCAAGATATTTAGATTATCTTCCGCTTGAAAGCGTTTCGCCCTATGAAACGGTTGCTCAATATTGCAACAAAGT
>WFLX010174061.1_pt1 | contig 18803 bp, 14 predicted proteins | sample 4967041 | NCBI WGS metagenome assembly WFLX01 (sample SAMN12857096, study PRJNA449069) | gut metagenome | isolation source: stool from male and female vole | host: Microtus ochrogaster | place: USA:Florida | collected 2017
GTGCTGAAGCAAATGGATCTGGTGAAGAACCGCAGGGAGGGAAAAACTATCTTTTACGCGCCGGCAGATTCTCATATTGTCACGATTCTAAGTCAGGGCCTCGACCACATAGAAGAGTAAATATCAAGTTTGTGATATCATGATAATTAGGAAGAAGCGATTGACCTGTATTTCAAACAATTTTTTTGTTGTATTTTATTGTACGAAAAAATCAGTTAGACATAATTAATGTTAATTGTGGGGCACCATATTTTCTTGATATAATAGGTTTACCCAATATACGAAGTTTTAACTCATATAAAAATGAATTACAAACCGGCGTTAACGACTTAGATTCGGAATTAACCGATTTTGTTTGCGTATTGTACGGTTTAATAAAATATACTAGAATACCAGTGAGAGAATATATCATAATTTTAATGCGAAAGGAGTTATTGCTATGCCAATGTCAATCAAAAAAGCGAACTGTTCACCCTATACGCTCTGTGTAGCTTATACAATGACGTAAGCGGCTATGTACAGAGCGGTATCGCCGCTTATAAATTGATATATGCTACACTCTGTTTGCTGATTACTATTTAATATGGGGTGATAACAATGTCATATATCAATGCTGAAAAAGTTCTTCCTAAATGGCTTATTGATGAAATCAGAAGCCATACAGGTGACGGACTTATTTACATTCCGCCCGATAAATCTTCACGCAGGGAATGGGGAAGCAAATATAATAAAGACTCCTATGACGGAAATCACGCCTGTATTTATCCTGAAAAAATCACGGACTTGGGTGCGGTTCTGGATGATATTACAAAGTTTTATAAAGGTTTTGGCATTAGCGCTTCGATNTATCACCCNTTTGTANAGGATTATTTCAGCAACAATATCGAAATTTTAAAAGCCCATGGTNATACATACACGGCCGAGGATGCTCACAGGGTTATGCTTTTGACAGCGGAGAATAGGATTAATGTTTCGAAGCGTCTTGATATTCGTGTTCTGAGTGGCTGGAACAAGCGTGTGGCAACAGATATTCTAATTCCAAGCGGTGAACCTTGGGAAGTTGATGTAACAAAAAAACGTGCCATTACATTGTTACTGCAAAAGAACAGCGGGGAAAAGGATATGCAAGCGAGCTGCTTAGCTTTGTAGTGGAATATTGCAAGGTGNATAATTTCCCGATATGCTGNNAGTGGGCAGNTNCGTCGGAGCATATCTGCTATCAGGCAGGGTTCCGTGAAGCGTTTACTATGGAAGCCGGATTTGCAACAGGTCCGGAGATTGTATAAATATTATATATATAAAATTTAACACCTTATCGGAATTTGTTTATGAAAGCTTATGGAAAACGCGTAAAAACCGGAATTTAGCGTTCTGATTTCAATAGTGCATAATAGCAAGCATCACAAATCCCTTGATTATTCCAATCANAGCTATGTAAAGTTCCTTCATACTTCATTNCACATTTTTTCATGACCTTACCTGAATTAGGGTTTCTTGGGTCATGTCTTGATTCAATTCTGTTTACATCTACTACATCAAAAAGAAAGTCCATAACAGCTTTTAAGGCTTCTGATGTAATTCCTTTATGCCACCAGATTCTTCCAATACAATAACCAATATGTGCCATCGAAATATCTTCTTTCATATCTACTACGGCAATATCGCCAATCGGCTCGTTCCCATTGTCTTTCAATACGATAGCCCACTGATAATGATTTTCGTTGGAATATTTAAGCTGTTTTTCGGCAGGAACACAATTCCGAAAAGGGAGTAAATTAATGTTTTCACTTAACAGCCTCCAAGGCACCCTGAAAGCTGCTGTAGCCCTCGGAACCCAAGGGGCTGTGATAGAGGGAAATATCGTCGCCAAACTCCTGAAAATACACATATTGTGAGGTCATGTTGATGTTGCAGTAATTGCCCTCGGCGAGAATCTTAACCTCGGTGCCGTCCGTGCGCATACATTTTAGCTGCGGTGAAGCGCCGTTTTTTTGATAATAAATATAACCGCTTCCCACATTAAAACAGTCCGCCCTGTCCTCGGTGAGAACCTCGATTATATCCTGTGAAAAGCTGTAGCGGCAGAGACGGTAATCATTGGCAACATCCATGTAATATACATAATCGCCCTCCACAATGGGATACCAGATGTTGCCCCTCCAGATTTCTGAGGAGGTGTCGTCAGCGGTATTCAGCGCATAAAGGTAATGGTCGCTTTGGGTGCCGTTGTAATAAATTCTGCCGTTTACTGCACAGNCGGGATTNACCAGATNATTGGCAAGCNGAGTNTTGTNGGTANTATCAATTTTTATTTTATAANANGCAGNANCGTCTGATGTGNAGGTCAAAAGGTAGAGATAATTATCCACTAACTGTCCGGTCACAACAATATCTCTGGTCAATCCGGTGGCATGTTTGCCGCTCAAATTACATCGGTTAAATGATTTTATGGTCAACACGTTTTCCATGCTGTCGTCGCCTGCGGGACCTAACTGAAAGTAGTACAGGTATTTCCCACCCGCCAGAATATTGCGGACATTGGAGGAATTCAGCTTGCGGATATTGGTTTCGCCGGGGGTCATGGCATAGAGGCTGCCTCCGTCGTAAGTGTTGGAAAAATATACGGAGCCGTTGTATTCGCAAAACAAGCCCGCATTATTCAGGTTCCCGGCGGTGTTGCCCACAGTGCCGGCAGGATTCATGGCAATACGCTTGGAGAAAAAAATAAAAATTGCCAGAACCAATATAATAATTACAATAACAATGCCTATAATAATATTTTTCAGTCGTTTATGGGTAGTCATAATTCTTCCCGTTTGTCCGTTTTGCCGGACATTCCCTTCTCTTTTTTATGTATGGCAGCCCGGTTGTGCAAAAATGGTATTACATTTTGTCCGTGGAAATAAATTGTCTGACCAAACTGTCATTTCTATCTTAAGTATACCCCGCTTCCTACTTGCTATCAAGTGAATTTTGGTATAATATATTTTATAAATACATAATTACATGTAAAATATGGAACTGTTCCAAGGATAACGTTTTGTAAATTTTATGCGTGCCATGCGTCTGTTTCCGGTTGAATGAGACAGAATGAATTTTCACGGCACCTTGTTCTGGGAACAGTAGAATGTGAGGAAATATGGATTTATTGGAATTACGAGAGCAAATCGACACTATCGATGCAAAAATAGTGGAGTTGTATGAGAAAAGAATGGATATCTGCACTCAGGTGGCAGAGTATAAAATAGGAGCAGGCAAAAAGGTATTTGACAGACAGAGGGAGCAGGAGAAGTTAGCAAAGGTGAAATCCCTTACCCACAATGAATTTAACAGCCATGGCGTTGAGGAGCTGTTTGAGCAGATTATGTCCATGAGCAGGAAGCTGCAGTACCAGCTTTTAGCGGCAAACGGCAGTCAGGGAAAGCTTCCCTTTATCGGAGTGGACAAGCTGGATACGGGGAAAGCGAGAGTGGTATTTCAGGGGGCTGACGGCGCTTTTTCTCAGGCTGCAATGCTGCAATATTTCGGAGATGAGATCAAAAGCTTCCATGTAGATACCTTCAGAGACGCCATGGGCGCCATAGACGAGGGCAGTGCGGATTTTGCGGTACTTCCCATTGAGAATTCCACCGCGGGGATTGTCAGTGAGATTTATGACCTTTTGGTGGAATTTGAGAATTATATCGTAGGCGAGCAGATTATCAGGATTGAGCATTGTCTTCTGGGAGTGCCGGGAGCGCAGATTTCCGATATTAAGACGGTATATTCCCATCCGCAGTCCCTGATGCAGAGCGCCAAATATCTTGCGGACCATGACTGGCAGCAGATTAGTATGCAGAATAATGCTTTTGCGGCTAAGAAGGTGGCAGATGATAAGGATAAGTCACATGGGGCAATTGCCGGTGAACATGCCGCCGGAATATACGGTCTGGAGGTGTTAAAGAAGGGTGTGAATCAGTCAGGCAATAACTCCACCCGCTTTATTATCGTCACCAACCAGAAAATATTCAGGCAGGACGCAGGAAAAATCAGTATTTGCTTTGAGGTGCCTCATGAGAGCGGCTCCCTCTACCATATGCTTTCCCATTTTATTTATAACAACCTGAACATGACGAAAATAGAGAGCCGCCCTATTGAAGACAGAAGCTGGGAATATCGTTTCTTTATTGAGTTTGAGGGAAATCTGTCGGACAGCGCCGTGAAAAATGCGCTAAGGGGTTTGCGTGACGAGGCGCGCAATATGAAAATTTTAGGAAATTATTAAGCGGGCGGTCGGAAGAACGGACAGCATCGCGGTGCCACAAAAGCTGCGGCATGGAGAGGAATAGCTATGAGAGAAAAAGAATTGATTGTTTATAGAAATTTTGAGGACGGCAGTCTTTTGTATGATATGGCATGGCTGATGTCACATTATGAAGATGAACATTATAATAAGGAAGATATGGCGTCTTTGTTCTATGACTGTATACATGGTTTGATTGAGCTTGCGGGCAGTTATGGTTTTCACGGTAATTTGTGGCACTGTTATCTGGCGAATCTGTTGGTGAATAATGAAAACAGCTATAGCTGCGGTTGTGAAATCCGCGGCGCAATAGAGGGGAGCATCAATGCCGCGGCATTGCATGATATTGTGATTTTTAAGGAATTTTATGACTATGACTTTGCGGACATGGCGGATAAGCTTCAGGTGCCGGAGATTGCCCTGATTGTGGATTATGAGAGCAGCAGGCAGGAGAGTAAGGTTTACAACACCCGTATCTGTGCCCGCATCTGTGAGCTGGCGGAAAAATTCTGTGCCGACCATACGCCGGAGGAAATGAAGGAGACGCTGACCCAGTTTTACAAGGAGTACGGCGTAGGGAAATTTGGACTGCATAAGTCCTTCCGCGTGGCGCATGACGAGACGGGCGTGCATATTGAACCGATTTTGAATATCGCCCATGTGCGTCTTGACGATTTGGTGGGTTATGAAATCCCCAAGAAAAAGCTGACGGACAACACGGACGCTTTTGTACAGGGGAAGAAGGCAAACAACTGTCTTCTGTTTGGCGATGCGGGAACGGGTAAGTCTTCCTGTATTAAGGCGGTTGCCAATGAATATTATGACAGAGGGCTTCGTATTATTGAGATATACAAGCACCAGTTTCAGGACTTGAACGAGGTGATTAGCCAGATTAAAAACCGCAACTATAAATTTATCATTTATATGGACGATTTAAGCTTTGAGGAATTTGAGATAGAGTATAAATATTTAAAGGCGGTTATTGAAGGAGGACTTGAGAAAAAGCCGGAAAATATCCTGATTTACGCAACCTCCAACCGCCGTCATCTGATTCGTGAGAATTATAGCGATAAGGAAGAAATCCGGCAGGATATGCATACCGGCGACACTGTGCAGGAAAAGCTTTCTTTGGTGTATCGCTTTGGCGTTACCATTTATTTTGGGGCGCCGGATAAAAAGCAGTTCCAGACAATTGTGAAGACCTTGGCGGAGCGAGGGGGAGTAAGCATGCCTGAGGAGGAGCTTTTGCTGGAGGCAAACAAATGGGAGCTTGCCCATGGCGGACTCTCTGGAAGAAGTGCCCAGCAGTTTATAGATTATATCAGCGCTAAAATTTAAAGTTCCCTTCATATATTGAATTAATGTCCGCTCAAGGCGGACAGGGAGGTATAAGAGTGAAAGATTTAAAAAATCTTTCACTCGCATAAAGCAGCGCAGAAATGAGGTAACTTATGAGTGTGAAAACCTTTGCGGCTATTGATGTGGGAAGCTTTGAGCTTTCCATGAAAATTTTTGAATTTTCCGGGAAAAACAATATGCGGGAAATTGATTGTGTCAGGCAGCGTCTGGATTTAGGCAGTGATACTTATGCATATGGCAGGATCAGCAATGAAAAAATGGATGAACTTTGCCGTACTCTAAAAGAATTCTCGGAGCTGATGCGCTCTTATAAGGTGGAGTCTTACCGCGCTTACGGAACCAGCGCCATAAGGGAAATGGAAAATACCATCATTGTTCAGGATCAGATTGCACAGCGCACGGGTATTAAAATGGAAATACTCAGCAATTCCGAGCAGCGTTTTTTGGATTATAAATCAATTGCTTCAAAGGGAGAGAGCTTTCGGAAAANCATTGAGGAAAANACGGCAATTGTANATATTGGCGGGGGCAGTATCCAGCTTTCCCTGTTTGAAAATGACACTTTGGTTTCTACCCAGAACCTACGGCTTGGTGTGCTGCGCGTACAGGAGATATTACATCATTTGAATGTCAAAAGCTCACAAATGGAGCAGATGATTGACGAGCTTGCCACGGCGCAGCTTTCTACCTACAAAAAGCTTTATCTGAAGGACAAGGAGATTCATAATATTATTATTGTGGACGATTATATTTCTCCCTGGGCGCTTAAGCGTTCGGGCAAGGAGTATCATAAGGCAACCGTGAATGCCGAAGATTTTGATGATTTGATGCAGCTTCTGCGCAGTAAGAACACTACGGAGGCGGCGCTTGCTTTGGATATTGCGGAGGAAAAGGTGCCTCTTGTATTGATCAGTGCGGTGCTGCTTCGCAGAATCGGTGAGCTTATGGGAGCAAAACAGGTATGGGCGCCGGGGGTGACCTTATGCGATGGTATTGCCTATGAATATGCGGAGAAGATTAAAATGTTTCAGGGCGAGCATGATTTCGAGAAGGATATTATTGCCTGCTCGGTGAATATCAGCAAGCGCTATATGGGAAGCAGGAAGCGGGCGGAAACCTTGGAGAAAATTACTACGACAATCTTTGACAGTATGAAAAAGATTCACGGTCTTGGCAAGAGAGAGCGGCTCTATCTGCAAATTGCTGCAATTCTCCATGACTGCGGTAAATATATCAGTCAGGTTAATATCGGAGAAAACTCTTATAACATTATTATGGCGACGGAAATCATAGGGCTGTCTCATTTGGAGAGAGCAATCGTGGCAAATGTAGTTCGTTTTAATCANAGCAAATNTGCNTATTACAAACAACAGGNAGGNGTGATGNATTTAGATANGGANAATTATCTGATAGTGGNAAAGCTGACCGCCATGCTNCGGCTGGCAAACAGCNTAGACCGTAGNCATAAGCAGAAGCTGAAAGGGCTTAAGGCGGCTTTGCAGGACAATGAATTGATACTTACGATGGATACCATGGAAGATATTACCTTGGAAAAGGGCTTTTTTGCATCCAGCTTGGATTTCTTTAAAGAGGTATTCAGTGTAGAACCGATTTTAAAGCAGAAAAAGAATTTCTAGGAGATTCGTATTAAAAATAAATTTATTACACTGCGCATTGTCTCGGCAGGCCGAGCCGTTAAAAGCAGTGTAGAAATGAGGACTATTATGGCAGAAAAAGAGTTTCGCAATCCCAAATATTATACTAACAGGGAGTTAAGCTGGCTGTTATTTAATTACAGAATTTTAAATGAGGCGAGGGATAAGAACATTCCTCTTTTTGAAAGACTGAAATTTTTAAGTATCACAGCTTCCAATCTGGACGAATTTTTTATGATTCGTGTGGCTTCGCTCAAGGATATGGTGAATGCAGGCTATGAAAAGCCTGATATTGCAGGCATGACTCCCACGGAGCAGCTGAAGGCTCTGCATGAGGCAATCCACAAATTCGTGGATATGCAGTATTCCACATATAATCGTTCCCTGCTGCCTCTTTTGGAGCATAGCGGACTGCATATCATTAAGCAGCATGAGCAGTTATCCAAGGAGGAATCAGACTATGTTGACAGTTATTTTATGGATAATGTGTATCCAGTGTTGACCCCGATGGCGGTGGATTCCTCGAGACCGTTTCCGTTGATTCGCAACAAGACACTTAATATCGGCGCGATGGTGAGAAAGAAAAATGCCGAAGAGCTGGAATTTGCCACCGTACAGGTACCCAGCGTGCTCAGTCGTATTGTAGAGCTTCCTGCCGGAGACGGTATAAAAAAGGTAATTTTGCTGGAGGAGATTATTGAGCGCAATATCCAGAAGCTGTTCTTAAATTATGATATTGTATGCGCCCATCCATTTCGCATTATGCGAAATGCGGATTTGACTATTGAGGAGGATGAAGCAGCAGACCTTTTGAAGGAAATCGAAAAGCAGATTAAGAAGCGCCAGTGGGGTGAGGCAATCCGGCTGGAGGTTGAGGATGACATGGATAAGCGCCTTCTTAAAATACTGAAAAAGGAGCTTTCCATTGAGGAGCAGAATATCTATGACATTGACGGCCCCCTCGATTTGACAGTTCTTATGAAAATGTATGGTTTGGAGGGCTTTGACAGCTTAAAGGCATCGAAATATGAACCGCAGGCTGTTCCGGAGCTTCCTGCAGGCTGTGACATTTTTGAGCAGATACGAATGGGTGATATTTTGCTGCACCATCCTTATCAGACTTTTACGCCGGTAGTGGAATTTATCAGGCAGGCTGCGAGAGATCCTGAGGTTCTTGCCATCAAGCAGACCCTTTACCGTGTAAGCGGCCATTCTCCCATTATTGCGGCACTTGCTCAGGCTGCGGAAAACGGCAAGCAGGTCACGGTTCTTGTGGAGCTTAAGGCGCGCTTTGACGAGGAGAACAATATTGTCTGGGCGAGAATGCTGGAAAAGGCGGGATGCCATGTGATTTATGGTCTTGTGGGGCTAAAGACCCACAGTAAGATTACCCTTGTGGTGCGCAGGGAGGAGGACGGTATTCGCCGTTATGTGCATCTGGGAACCGGAAATTACAATGACGCCACTGCAAAGCTTTATACGGATGTGGGAATACTTACCTGTTCGGAGATCATAGGTGAGGACGCTACGGCTGTATTTAATATGCTTTCAGGCTATTCAGAACCTTTATTCTGGAATAAGCTGACATTGGCGCCCTTATGGCTGAAGGATAAGTTTTTATATTTAATCGGCAGGGAAAAGAAGTATGCCAAGGAGGGAAGACCCGCTTATATTATTGCAAAAATGAATTCCCTGTGTGACAAGGATATTATTGCGGCGTTGTATGAGGCAAGTGCGGCGGGAGTGAAGATTGATTTAATTGTGCGGGGTATCTGTTGTTTGAAGGTAGGAATTCCCGGAGTTAGTGAGAATATTACGGTGCGTTCAATTGTAGGCAATTTTTTGGAGCACAGCCGTATTTTTTACTTTGAAAATGATGAGCATTATGAAATCTATTGCGGCAGTGCCGATTGGATGCCAAGAAATCTAGAGCGCAGAGTGGAAATATNGTTCCCGGTGGATANACANGAGCTGAAAGAAGAGCNTCNCCATATATNGCAGGTGCAGCTTGCTGNTACGGCGAAAGCGGNAATACTGCAGCCTGACGGCACTTATGACAAGGTGGACAGAAGAGGCAAAAAGCATGTGCTTGCGCAGGATATCTTCTGTAAGGAAGCCATGGAAAAAGCGAAAAGGCTGAAGGAGGAGCAGGCAGCAGTCAGTCGGACCTTTATACCGGAGACTCAGCACAGAGATTAGCCAAGTGAAATAACAAATTGTGCGGACATATGAGTTATAGCTTGTATAAGGATAGTATATTGACAGAAAAAGGACAATATAATTTATGGAAAAAAGCAAAATAATATTGGCGTCGGCCTCCCCCAGAAGACGCGAGCTGTTAGAACAGATTGGGTTGGATTTTCAGGTGCTTGTAAGCGAGGTGGAGGAGAAGGTGACAACGGATATTCCCTGTCTGATGGTAGAGCAGCTTTCCGCCCAAAAGGCGGAAGCGGTGGTAAAGAGGCTGCAGGCTGAGAGCAGTAAGGAGCCTTTTGTGGTGATAGGCGCCGATACCATTGTAGCCTGTGAAGGGCAAATCCTCGGAAAACCTCATGACAGGGAGGAGGCGGTTTCTATGCTTAAAAAACTTCAGGGGCGTTCCCATCAGGTGTATACCGGCGTGACGCTGATGTGTCAGGGAAAGGCTAAAACTTTCTATGAAACCACTGAGGTAGAATTTTATCCTATGACTGACCAAGAAATTTCGGAATATGTGGCAACCCTCGACCCCTTGGATAAGGCGGGAGCATACGGTATTCAGGGGTTTTGCGCCAGATATATCAGGGGTATCGTGGGAGATTACAATAACGTGGTAGGACTGCCGGTGGGCAGACTTTATCAGGAATTAAAGAGTCTGTCGGCAGAGCTTTAGGGGAAGACGTCAGATTGAGAAAGGCACAGTAGGTTATTGGCATGAGAAAGGCAGTAATTTTTGATTTGGACGGAACGCTTTCCGACTCCATTCATAGTATGAAATATTGTGTAGATATGGTTATGGAGGACTATGGCTACGGACCGTTTTCGGTGGAGCAGTATAAATATTTTGTGGGCGACGGAGCGGCTTATTTAATCAAGAGAGCACTGATTGCAGGCGGTGATAAGGAGCTTGTGTATTTTGAGGAGGCATTTGCGCGGTACAAGGAGATTTTCAAGGAAAATTGTATGTATGAGGTAAAGCCTTATGCGGGAATTCGCGAGTTGCTTGCCGCACTGAAGGAGAAGGGAGCGGCAATTGCCGTATTGTCCAACAAACCCCATGCAGAGACGATAAATGTGATTGAAACGCTGTTTGGAAAGGATTACTTTGATGTGATTCTGGGGCAGACGGATAAGGTAGCAATCAAGCCAAGCCCTGAGGGTGTTTTTTTAATTTTGGAAAAGCTTGGACTGGTGGCGGAGGATACATTGTATTTGGGTGATACCTCCACGGATATGAAGACGGGAAAAAGTGCCGGAGCCTTTACTGTCGGGGCGCTTTGGGGCTTCCGTGATTACAAAGAGCTTTCCGAAAACCATGCGGACGCTATAATAGAGAAACCGATGCAGCTTTTAGATTATTTATAGAAGAAAGGAGGTTTGCCATATGCATGAATTTGATGAAGCGGTACTGGAATGTTTTTTGAAGAATCAGCTGCAGTTATTTCCCCAGAAGGTAGCCGAGACGCCGGAGGAGGCTGAAGAATTTTTGGAGGACTGCATGGCGGTGGTTGTAAATTCTGCAGACGAGGTAATCAAATTTTTTGAGGAAGAGGGCATTGACATGGAGGAGGCTGAAGGAAGTGATATTCTGGAGGCGGACGAAGTGTTTGATGTGGGCGACGGAAGATATTTGATTGTGGAAGGGTAAGAAATTGCGAAAACGAAAGACAGTTACCTGTATTGGGTAACTGTCTTTTTGGGCTGGCGCCTTAATGCCTCTTCGCCAGCGCAGCCTTGATATCATCAAGCACCTGGTTGGGAACATAGAGTTTCCCGTATCCCACTCCAAGGTCAAGCCCGGGCTTGTTGGAACCGTGGAAATCGGAGCCGCCGCTGATCAGGAGATTATATTTCTTTGCCAGCCNGCGGATCTGCCGTTCCTCGGNGGCGNAGTAGGTGGAATAGATTGCTTCGAGTCCCATTAAGCCTGCTTCCTTTAGCTTGGCTGTAAGCAGCTCCAAACGGGCGTTTGACATGCGGTAAAGAACAGGGTGCGCCAAAATGGGTATGCCGCCGGCATTTAAAATCAGCTCCACTGCCTGAGCGGGAGTTACCTTTTCCCTTGGAACAAAGTAAGGGCAGTTGTCGCCTACATAGCGTTCAAAGGCTTCCTTGATGCTTTTGATATAGCCGTGGTTCAACATATATTTGGCGTAATGGGCTCTGGTGATTACAGAATTCGGAAATTCCTCTAAGAGTCTCTCATAGCTGATATCAATACCGGCATTTGCAAGCAGCTTACACATTTTTTGATTGCGGAGAGTGCGGGAGTCTATAAAGTCTTGCAGATACTGCGTAAAATCTTTGTTCTTGTAGTCGATATACAGTCCCACAATGTGAATATCCCGCCTCTGGTATTCCGTAGAAAATTCGATGCCGGGAACCACCTCGGGGATATGCCTTGAGCCGCTTTTAAAAGATGAGTCGGCTGTGGCGTGTGAGTTGGTTCCGGCGGATGAGCTGAGTGCGGTATGTGAGTCTGTTTTAGCGGATGAGTCCGTTTCGGCAGAAGGGGCAGACAGCACATCGTTCACTTGATTTTTGCGAAGCGCTTCCGCATACCCCATTGCCTCGTCCAAGCCGTCCACGGTATCGTGATCCGTTAATGCAAAGGCGTCCAGCCCCTTTTCCATAGCATAGTCTACCAGCTCCCTTGGGGTGTAGGTGCCGTCGGAGCGGGTGGAGTGTACATGTAGGTCAACCATGGTTCCAAGAATCCTTTCTGAAAACTTATTTCTGTAGGTAATGAGCCAAGAAAACCCGCTCGTATGGGCGGGCTTTCGTCTGATTCGGTTAATTATCGTCGTCCTCTTTATTGGCGGTAAAGACCGTGCGCTTCCTTGCCATTTCATCACTTGCCAGATACTCGTCATAGGTAGTGATTTTGTCAACAAGCGTGCCGTTCGGAAGAATTTCCATAATGCGGTTTGCCGTAGTCTGTACAAATTGGTGGTCGTGGCAGGAGAACAATGCAACGCCGGGGAATTTTATCAAGCCGTTGTTTAATGCGGTGATGGATTCCATGTCCAAATGGTTGGTAGGCTCGTCAAGAATCAGGCAATTGGCGCCGCTTATCATCATCTTGGAGAGCAGGCAGCGAACCTTTTCGCCTCCGGAGAGTACTTTTACCTTCTTTACGCCGTCTTCGCCGGCAAAGAGCATACGTCCGAGGAATCCTCTCACATAGGTCACGTCCTTGACGGGAGAGTAGCCTGTAAGCCAATCTACAATAGTCAAATCATTGTCAAATTCGGCAGTGTTGTCCTTAGGAAAATAAGCCTGTGAGGTGGTAACGCCCCATTTGCAGCTTCCCTCGTCCGGTTCCAGCTCTCCAACCAGTATCTGGAAAAGCGTAGTCTTTGCAAGCTCGTTGCTGCCAACAAAGGCAATTTTGTCGTCATGACCCACCACAAAGGAAATATCGTCCAAAATCTTTTCGCCGTTTACGGTCTTGCTCAAATGCTCCACAGTGAGAACCTCATTTCCGATTTCCCTCTCGGGGCGGAAGTCAATATAAGGATATTTTCTGCTGGAGGGCTTGATTTCATCCAGTTCAATTTTTTCCAGAGCACGCTTTCTGGAGGTCGCCTGCTTTGACTTGGAGGCGTTGGCGGAGAAGCGGGAGATAAATTCCTGCAGCTCCTTGATCTTTTCTTCTTTCTTCTTGTTGGCTTCCTTCATCTGCTTGATNANGAGCTGGCTGGATTCATACCAGAAATCATAGTTGCCGGCGTAGAGCTGGATCTTGCCGTAGTCGATATCGGCGGTGTGGGTGCAGACCTTNTTCAGGAAATAACGGTCGTGGGAAACCACGATAACCGTATTTTCAAAGTCAATCAAAAAGTCCTCAAGCCATGCGATGGCATCCAAATCCAAGTGGTTGGTAGGCTCATCTAATAGCAGAATGTCGGGATTGCCAAATAGCGCCTTGGCAAGAAGTACCTTTACCTTCAGGCTGCCGTCCAAGTCCTTCATAAGGGAGTAGTGGAACTGTGTATCAATGCCAAGTCCGTTTAAGAGCATTGCCGCGTTGGATTCTGCCTCCCATCCGTCCATCTCCGCAAATTCCGCCTCCAGTTCACTGGCACGGATACCATCCTCGTCACTGAAATCTTCTTTTGCATAAATTGCGTCCTTTTCCTTCATAATTTGATATAGACGCTCGTTTCCCATGATGACCGTGTCCATAACGATATAATCATCATATTTGAAATGGTCCTGCTCCAGCACGGAAAGACGCTGACCCGGAGTAATGGTGACATCGCCTTTGGTGGTCTCAAGCTTTCCGGATAAAATCTTTAGGAAGGTGGATTTGCCTGCGCCGTTGGCGCCGATTAAGCCATAGCAGTTGCCTTCCGTAAATTTAATATTCACGTCCTCGAATAATGCCTTTTTGCCGATTCGTAAGGTTACATTGTTTGCACTGATCATTTTTAAAAACCTTTCTGTGTAGCTGTTAGTCTCGTTTTTTGAAAAAACCTATCTTTACCTATTGTACAGAAAATTATGGAAAATGCAAGCAAAAAAGCTTTTTATGTGGGAATAAACGTAACAGTTCAGCCTTCAGCATTCATAAAAGCAGATGTTTCGTATCTGACGCCGCTAAAGCGGATCATCTTTTATTTCATTCTAAAGGCGCTCTGCATATACTTAAGTCAAATAGCCTTAGCCGTGTAAGCACGCCACGNCTATTTGGCGTAAGTCATGGGTGAACTGTTACGAACAAACTTATTTTAAAAAGTTATAAATATTAAAAAAAATTGCGGTTAAAAGGATTGAAGAATTNTTTAAATNAGAGTAAAGTCATANATGATAGGNTNTAGAGGNAGGATTTAATTGAATGAATAGGATTATGATTATCGTTCTTTTGACATTTTTGACTGCGGCATTGATTGTGGCAATTTATCTGTTCCTTATTATGCCGCGTATGTCAAGCACCAAGCACACTGCGCCGTTCCGCAAATGGCTTTACGCCCACNGGGGGCTTCATGATAATNGAAGCGATGCGCCGGAAAATTCTATGAAAGCATTTACAAAAGCCGTAGAAGCAGGCTTTGGCATTGAGCTGGATATACAGCTTTCCAAGGATAAGGTTCCGGTAGTGTTTCATGACTCCACCTTAAAAAGGATTTGCGGTGCCGAGGGCAGAATCAGCGATTATACCTATAAGGAGCTGTGTCAGTTTACGCTGTGTGATTCTAAGGAGCATATACCTTTGTTTGAAGAAGTTTTGAAACTGGTTGCCGGCAGGGTGCCGCTAATTGTAGAATTGAAAATAGAAGCTGTGGATTTGACACTGTGTTCGGCGGCAGACAAGCTGTTACACAACTATGGCGGTATGTATTGTATAGAGTCATTTAATCCTTTGGCGGTTTGGTGGTACAGGCGTAAGCGCAAGGATGTGGTGAGAGGGCAGTTGTCAGATGCCTTTATTAAGGAAGGCGAGGGAAAAGGCTTACTTTGTTTTGTCCTGCAGAATTTATTGTTGAATTGTCTGGGAAAGCCTGATTTTGTGGCATATAATCACAAATATCCAAAGATGCTTTCCCGTAAAATCTGCCGTAAGATTTATCACAATACGGCAGCGGCATGGACAATCAAAAGTGAGGATGAGCTGGCGGCGGCTAGAAAGGACTTTGATATTTTCATTTTCGACAGTTTTGTGCCTGCAAAGGTTTCTTGAAGCTTATACAAATTGCAACAATAAATCTGCAAAATTTTGGTAAAATTGAACGAAAATAGAAAGCCTGTCAAATATTTGACAATTTCGGCTTGATATTCCATTGGCAGATTGTTAAAATATTTGGGAACGAAAGCTTTAGTATGGGGTATTAGAAATACTGAATACTCAAAGCCGTCGGTGGGGTTTACGTTTTTGTCAAAAAAATATTTAAGAAAAGGGAGACAAAAAGCATGAAGAAATGGGTATATTTGTTTACAGAAGGTAACGCGAACATGCGTGAGCTTCTGGGTGGTAAGGGTGCGAACCTTGCAGAGATGACCAATATCGGTCTTCCCGTACCACAGGGCTTTACAATCACAACCGAGGCATGTACACAGTACTATGAAGACGGTCGTGAGATCAACGACGAGATTCAGGGTCAGATTAACGAGTACATTGCTAAGATGGAAGAAATTACCGGAAAGAAATTCGGTGACAAGGAGAATCCTCTGCTGGTTTCCGTTCGTTCCGGTGCAAGAGCGTCCATGCCCGGTATGATGGATACTATTTTAAATCTTGGTCTGAATGAAGACGTAGTAAATGTTATTGCTGAGAAATCCGGCAATCCTCGTTGGGCTTGGGATTGCTACAGAAGATTTATCCAGATGTATTCCGACGTAGTTATGGAGGTTGGTAAGAAGTATTTCGAGCAGCTTATCGATGCTATGAAGGAGAAGAAGGGCGTTACACAGGACGTTGAGCTTGACGCAGATGATTTGAAGGAGCTTGCTAATCAGTTCAAGGCTGAGTACAAGTCTAAGATTGGCACAGACTTCCCTAACGATCCTAAGGAGCAGCTGATGGGCGCTATCAAGGCTGTATTCCGTTCTTGGGACAATCCTCGTGCTAATGTATACCGTCGTGACAACGATATCCCTTATTCTTGGGGTACCGCTGTAAACGTACAGTCCATGGCTTTCGGTAACATGGGTGATGACTGCGGTACAGGTGTTGCATTTACCCGTGATCCCGCTACAGGCGCTAAGGGTCTGTTTGGTGAGTTCCTTACCAACGCACAGGGTGAGGACGTAGTTGCAGGTGTTCGTACACCTATGAAGATTGCTGAGATGGCAGACAAGTTCCCTGAGGCATTTGCACAGTTTAATGATGTATGCAAGACCTTGGAGAATCATTACAGAGATATGCAGGACATGGAGTTTACCGTTGAGCATGGCAAGCTTTACATGCTGCAGACCAGAAACGGTAAGAGAACGGCACAGGCAGCTTTGAAGATTGCTTGTGATTTGGTAGATGAGGGTATGAGAACCGAGGAAGAGGCAGTTGCAATGATTGATCCTCGTAACCTTGATACATTGTTACATCCTCAGTTTGACGCTGCCGCACTTAAGGCTGCTACCCCCATGGGCAAGGGTCTCGGCGCTTCTCCCGGAGCCGCATGCGGTAAGGTTGTGTTTACGGCAGAGGATGCCGAAGCTTGGGGCGCGAGAGGCGAAAAGGTTGTTCTGGTTCGTTTGGAGACTTCTCCCGAAGATATCACCGGTATGAAGGCTGCTCAGGGTATTCTGACGGTACGCGGCGGTATGACTTCTCATGCGGCAGTTGTTGCCCGTGGTATGGGTACCTGCTGTGTATCCGGCTGCGGCGATATCGCTATGGATGAAGAGAATAAGAAGTTCACATTAGGCGGCAAGGAGTTCCACGAGGGAGACTTTATCTCCATCGACGGTACTACAGGTAACATCTATGACGGAGCTATCAAGACTGTTGATGCTACCATCGCAGGTGAGTTCGGCAGAGTAATGGCATGGGCGGACAAGTATAGAACACTGAAGGTTCGCACCAATGCGGATACTCCTGAAGACGCTAAAAAGGCTCGCGAGCTGGGGGCAGAAGGTATCGGTCTTTGCCGTACCGAGCATATGTTCTTTGAGGAAGACAGAATTGCAGCATTCCGCGAGATGATTTGTTCCGATACAGTAGAAGAGAGAGAAGCAGCTCTTGATAAGATTCTTCCTTATCAGCAGGGAGATTTCGAGAAGCTGTATGAGGCTCTTGAAGGATGTCCTGTTACCATCCGTTTCCTCGATCCTCCTCTTCATGAGTTTGTTCCTACCGAGGAAGCTGACATTGAGAAGCTTGCAAAGGCACAGGGTAAATCCGTTGAGACAATTAAGAATATTATCGCAAGCCTGCACGAATTCAACCCTATGATGGGTCACAGAGGCTGCCGTCTTGCAGTTACCTATCCTGAAATTGCCAAGATGCAGACCAAGGCTGTTATCCGTGCGGCAATCAATGTAAAGAAAGCTCATCCCGATTGGAATGTTAAGCCTGAAATCATGATTCCTTTGGTATGTGAGATTAAGGAGCTTAAGTTCGTTAAGAAGATAGTTGTTGAGACTGCTGACTCTGAAATCGCTGCGTCAGGTATTGCGCTTGAGTACGAAGTTGGTACCATGATTGAAATCCCCAGAGCAGCATTGACCGCTGACGAAATCGCTAAGGAAGCTGACTTCTTCTGCTTCGGTACTAACGATTTGACTCAGATGGCATTTGGTTTCTCTCGTGACGACGCTGGTAAGTTCCTGAATGCTTACTATGACACCAAGATTTTTGAGAACGATCCTTTTGCAAAACTGGATCAGACCGGTGTAGGTAAGCTGATGGAGATGTCAATCAAATTAGGTAAGCCTGTTAATCCTAAGCTTCATGTAGGTATCTGTGGCGAGCACGGCGGAGATCCTTCTTCCGTAGAGTTCTGCCATAAGATTGGTTTGGATTATGTATCCTGTTCACCTTTCCGCGTGCCTATCGCAAGATTGGCAGCGGCACAGGCAGCTATAAATAATTGATGCCATAGGAATTTTGAACGATTTGGCAAAAGTGTAAAGAAATAGCTTGAAATCAAGGGTTTTCAGGCTTGGAGGGGTTCACCGGAGTGACTGGTGAGCCTCTCTTTTTGGGCATTTTTGATACCGCTGATAACATGGCGATTGACACAATTTGGCAAAAGTATACTTTCCGGCAAAAGTCAGGGGTTTCCGCAATAGTATGTCGGGAAAAGGTAAAAATGAATAGGATATTGTAGCTTTTAGCTGAAGGATATAACATTTTGTCTGAATATGTTGTTGAAAAATGGGTATTATTGTCGAATCTTGTCAAGGTGTCTTAGTTTCCGGTGGATAAAGTTGCGGAAACCTCAGAAAGCCCGTAAATACGGCATTTCTTCCACTACATAGGTCTGAAAGATACATTATTTTCTTGTGTTTTTAGGGGCATTTTTACATTTGGAAGTGGGCGAACTTCTGTTCTGGGGTTCTTTTGCCAAAAAGTATAAACCTTTTGGCGAAAGTCGGATACAATTTGGCGTAAGTGAAACCTTTTGGCAAAACCTCATACGATTTGGCAAAAGTGATACCTTTTGGCAAAACCCCCGTACAATCTGGCAAAACCCTATACAATTTGGCAAAAGCCGGTAGTTTCGCCAAATTGTACGGGGGTTTTGCCGAAAAGTATAGGGGTTTCGCCAAATAGTGTATGGGTAAAGCATTATAAAGAATATGGATAAATGATAAAGCCTGTTTTGGCTCTTTTTTTGCTTTTTGTTCCCGGAAAATAGTCGTTT
>WFLX010120683.1_pt1 | contig 18802 bp, 18 predicted proteins | sample 4967041 | NCBI WGS metagenome assembly WFLX01 (sample SAMN12857096, study PRJNA449069) | gut metagenome | isolation source: stool from male and female vole | host: Microtus ochrogaster | place: USA:Florida | collected 2017
TTGCTTGAGTCATCGGCATCCACAGCATCGGCTGATGGTTTGGAGAGTGTCTCTGCAATGGGCTCGGATGTGTCCGGTTTTTCCGGTTCCGGCGGTACCCAACCTTCAGGTTTGGGCATATAATCAAAGTGATTAGACATATCGATAGAATTGAGAAGGTACTGGACTTGTGAAATTCATATCCATTCTTGTTATCGGATGTGCAAAGCGAAGTGTTTCGGCATGCAGGGCAAGGCGATGCAGCGGTCCGGCTCCTTTGCCATATTTCTTGTCGCCAGTTATAGGGCAACCCAGATCGCGGGCATGGACCCTAATCTGATTCTTTCTGCCTGTGTCGAGCGAGAATTCTGCAAGGGTGTGCCCTTTCCCTTTTTTTCGGACCCGATAGCGGGTGACTGCAAGTTTCCCATCGCTACCATTTTCAGTAGAATAAACCTCGTGTTGAGATGTCTCTGCCAAATGAGTCCGTATCACTCCGCTTTGTTCTTCCATTTCCCCGTCGAGAAGCGCCACATACTTACGTTGGAGCACCATATTGTTCCAATTATGCTGGAGATTTTCCTTTGCCTCCATGGTTTTGGCAAAGATCATAAGACCTGAAGTGTCGCGGTCAAGGCGATGCACGATGAATATCTTGTTTGAGGGGTGAATTGACTTCACATATTGGCGCAAGATGCTGTAGGCGGTTTCCACATTGCTCTTTTTTGAGGAATCAGTGCCTACCGAAAGAAGTCCATAACCCTTGTCCACTACTAGTATGTCGTCGTCTTCGTAGACTATTTTAATGCGCGGGTGACTGAATACCACAAAAGGACGGGTGAAATTAAGTTCCACCACATCTCCCGGTGCAACCGGAGCGTCGAATGAATTCAGCACTCTTCCGTTGATGGCGAAATGGTTATACTTTAGCCATTTCTTTATGTCGCCACGTTTGGCATCAGGAAGCATGGAAATAGCGAATTCCATGAGCCCCATTGTCTTCTCACCTTTGTTTTCCCGGCGCATGATTCGGTCGGGTTGCCAGTTTGCAATATTTCTGTTTCTGTAACCATTCATATAGTATAAAACACTTTCGATTGCATTTATTCCTCACTATTTTGATATTTTTATTGTATCAGTTTGAAAAAAAATTATTACTTTTGCATCGTCAATAATGCATATTACGAAAAAAGATGAAATATTTGTTTAAAATAATCGCTCTTGCATGTGTGTTTCTCCCTGCTGCCGGTTATGCACAGCTCAGCTCCAAACTTAGTGGCATTGCACAACAAATGAATGCACACGGAGTTTTCAATACAGTTGAAGTTGCGGCCAACATAGGCACCACAGGTCTCGGTCTGGAAGTTGCATCCCCAATCACTGAATGGGCAAAACTGCGTGCAGGAGTCGACTGGATGCCTCCGTTCAAGATGCCTATGCATTTTGAACTTGACAGTTATGTCGACGGTAGTGTCAGCAATAAATTTGATAGAATCCAGGAGTTGATGTATTCTTTGAGTGGGATGACCATTGACAGGCAGATTAAGATGGAATCAAAGCCTACAATGACAACGTTCAGGTTGCTCGTCGATGTATATCCTTTCAAGAACAACAGGCATTGGCATGTCACTGCCGGATTCTTTGTCGGTGGAAAATCAATTGGCACCAGCATCAATACCATGACCGATATGCCGTCGTTGCTTGCCATGAAGATGTATAATAAACTATACACTGATGTGATGACCGGAGATATCGAGGATAGCCCTATTTTGGAAACTATTGGTGTTAGCCTTGATCCTGAAGTCTTGGATAATATGCGCATGAAAATGTCTGAATCCGGTGAACTTGGGGTTCATGTCGGCGACTATAAGGTGATAGATGAGCAGACAGGTGAGGAGAAATTAGTTCCATATTTGATGGAGCCAACTGAAGACGGTACCGTATGGGCTAAGGCCAAGGTTAATCGTTTCCGTCCTTATCTGGGCTTTGGCTATGGCGGCGCACTTAGCAAGGATGGCAAATGGCAGGTTTCCTTTGATGCCGGAGTGCAGTTCTGGGGAGGGGCTCCCAAGGTTACTACACACGACGGTACGGTCCTTAACGACCTTGTCAATCTTCGTGGCAAGATTGGCGACTATATGGATCTTATGAAGAGCATCCCCGTCTATCCTTCAGTAGACTTCCGCATTTCGTATAGGTTCTGATTCCCGCGCCCGATGGAGGAAATATTCCAGCTTCTTTGGGCAGGCCGTATGCTTGGGCTACCTCTCACGCTGATTAATGGCGAGAGAGTGAAGGTTATAGATCCCGGTATACTCAACAGAGATGCCGGCCCCGATTTTTTCAATGCCAAGGTCAATATTGGAGGAAAGACTTGGGCGGGAAATGTCGAGATTCACATGAAGGCTTCTGATTGGCACCGGCATGGACACGACAATGATCCGGCATACGATAACGTGATTCTTCATGTTGTGGCGGTTAGCGATACTATTATAGTGCGTGGCGACGGTTCGGAAATTCCGCAGATGGGGGTGTCATTGCCGAAAAATTTCTATCAGACATTTGCATATCTAACATCTACAGTGCCTGAAATAAGGTGTGCGTCACTACTTCATGAGGTAGATGCTATACGTCGTACAGATTGGCTGGAGTCTCTGACTCTTGAGCGTCTTCAGCTGAAGGCCTCGAGAATTGAGGAAATATTGCGCGACCGCAATGGAGACTGGAATGCTGCATGTTTCATTACCCTTGCACGTGGTCTTGGATTTGGACTCAACAGCATTCCTTTCGAGATGCTTGCTAACAGTGTCAATCTCAATCATCTCAGGCGGCATACCGACAATATCATGCAGATGGAGGCGATTTTCTTTGGCCAGGCCGGGTTGCTCGATCCGATGCTTAACCGCGACGACCAAAGATATCAGCTGATGTGTCGTGAATATCAGTTTCTTGCAAGAAAATATGATTTGCATCCGATCTCTCGCAGTTGCTGGAAATTTGCAAGGACAAGGCCGCAGAATCTTCCATATCGCCGAATAGCTCTGCTTGCAAAGGGAATGGCGGAGACCCCTGACTTACTCAATAAGATCATCAACTCCGAGGGAGATGAAGATCGACTGCGCACCCTTTTCCAATGGAAAGTGGATCCATATTGGAGCCGCCGGCTCACATTCGGCGGTGAATGTCAGACACCGGCAAATCCGCCGTCGCTTTCAGATGCAAGTGTCAACATTCTTTTGATCAATGTGGTTGCTCCGTTGCTCTATGCGTATGCTCTTTTGCATTCCGATCATGACATGAAGGAATCTGCCGTAAATCTTTTGCTCGCACTTCCTCCTGAGCGCAATGCAATTATAAGAAATTGGGAGCATCTTGGGTTTTGCCCAAAAGATGCTGCCGGTAGTCAGGCGCTGATTCATTTGCGAAAGGAATATTGCGATCGTCACGAGTGCCTGCGTTGCAGATTCGGATGCCGGCTGCTTCGATCGCAAGCTGTCAGTCGAGATTCTTAGACCCCGTCTCATAAANANNNTANCAAAAACGGGCAGAGGTAACTTTTTTGAAGATATTGACATAAATTGAACTCAAATATTAATTTATAATAATGATTCCAAACTCATAAGGGAAAGAGATTCTCCTGGGGAAATTACCCAAAGCCTCGCTGGCTTGGGCGCTTTTCGACCTTTGGCTCAGTCACATAGCCCGCTATGCTCCCGAGCCTGCATGCCGAAAATCATCCCAACCCAGCTTCCTCGGGGCCTCTCAAATCTTATGAGACGGGGTCTAATAATGAAACCCGGCAAGACATCATCGTGAGCCTTACCGGGTTTCTATTTATTCAGGTCCCGACTTATAAAAATCAAAACACATTCAGAGTCACTTCCTGCTGGAGCGGAAGGTATATTCCGGATGCTCCTCGAGTGTGAAATTGAAGAAGTCGTTGAATGGCTTTAGCGTGCGGAAAAGCTTCCCAAGTTTATCTGTGATGTTCTTTGAGGTGAACTCCTTGTCGGAAAGCCGGGCAGCCATCACGAAACTTTTGGGCTTTAACAAGTCGATATAGGGCCAATCCTTAGGAAATCCTTTGGGGGCTGTCTTCAGTGGATCCTGCCAAAAGGGTTTATAATATTTGGAGAATTCCGGATTATTGATTATTTCCAGATACTCATCTATATTATTGTAGATTTCACTACGGTATTCTTTCAAAAGAGGTGCTTCCGGACACCATGCACCACCACCTACAATGCACTCCCCGGGCTGTATATGCACATAGTAACCGCAATATTCACTCTTCTTTCCACCACGCGGATTAATATAAATGCCTATATGGGTCTTATATGGGGTCTTATCGGCAGAAAAACGGGTGTCACGGTATATTCTGTAAAGGCAATCAGAGGGGCTTAGATATGCCGCCTCCGGTTCGATCTCAGCCACTATACCGATGAGTCGTGATGTGAAGGCCTCTACCTTCTCCTTTACTTTGAGATAATCTTCCTTATGCGCATTAAACCAATCACGGTTATTGTTTATTGCCAGTTGTTTCAGAAATTCAAGTATATCTTCCATTTCAAATGGGTTAAAGTCATAAACTGAGTAAACATTACTAACGAAAATGAGCAGCAGGTAACCGAAGTTAACCATGCTGCTCATCCTCTCTCCTCGGCGGTGCGGACGGGACTTGAACCCGCGACCTCCGGCGTGACAGGCCGGCATTCTAACCAGCTGAACTACCGCACCAAGTTTCCTTTACTGACGGAGTTTTTTGTTTGCATCCGGGGTTTGTTTCCCGATTGCGAGTGCAAAGTTACAACGTTTTTTTGTTCTGTGCAAATTTTTTCACCACTTTTTTCAAAAAAAATTACAACATTTTTCTTATGACATTAGTTATCAATATTATAAAAAATCGAGATTTTTTGCCATTTATGATTGGTAACGACATATCAAAGTAACTTCTCCATAAAAATTGTTATTTAAATATGATTCTTGATTGCCATACACATAACCCGGAACCTGCGCCGAACGCTATTATATCGACATCGCCGATAGGATTCATTGCGCATGGCGATCAAAAATGGTCAGTCGGCATTCATCCCTGGGATCTCGATCTATTCTGCGGTGACAATCTCCGTATAAAGGATGAATTATGGGTAGAGCTGGTGGCTGCCGGTGCTTCTCCATCGGTAGTGGCTATAGGGGAATGTGGAATTGATCTCGTCAAAGGTGGACTTCTCGCCACTCAGATGCTCGCTTTCAGAAAGCAAGCACTGCTTGCTGAGAGACTCAGGAAACCGCTCATCATTCATTCTGTTAAAGCGCACGACATTATTGTCGGTATGAAAAAAGACATTAAGCCGGAGCAGCCGTGGATCATACATGGGTTCCGCAATAAACCCACCATTGCTGAGATTTATTTAAAAGCAGGTTGCTATCTCAGTTTTGGCGAGAAATTCAGTCCGGAGGCACTTGACATAACTCCCAACGACAGGGTACTGGCAGAAACCGATGAGTCTGCACTATCCATTGATATAATAATTGCCCGGCTTGAGGAATCTATCCAGAGAAGAATCAGGGAAGACATTGTGTCTAACGGGGAAATATTCACTAATTATTCAAACACAAGCAACTAAAATTTATGAAAAGATATATACTGACAGCAGGTGCCATTGCTGCAGTCATACTCAATGCAGCTGCTCTCCGTCTCGAACCGTTGAAATACGGCGATATGGAAAACTGGGTGACACGCAACATTACAGAATCGAAAATAATAGGCGGAAAGAACAAGACGCTCTATGAGATAGCCCCCAAAGCGACAATCGATGGAAACAAGGTCTACAAAAACATGGGCGGTTCACCATGGGCAACCTCAAATGCCTATGCCAAGGTATGCGGCGTAGTGAAAGGCTCCAACACAGTTGAACCGGCACAACGTGGAGGTTCAACAGTAGCCAAGTGCTCTGCAAAGATGGAGAATGTCAAGGCCCTTGGAGTCGTGAACATGGACGTAATGGTGGCCGGCTCAATTTTCCTCGGGCAACTTTTTGAACCACTCACCTCTACCAAAGGCGCTTTCTCCAAGATGGAGATGGGCATTCCCTACACGAAACGGCCAAAGGCACTCGTCTACGATTATGAAATTGTCATGCCAAAAGACAACAGCCGCATAAAGTCGACAGGATTCAGCAAGCAGAAAACTCTTCAGGGACGTGACAATGCAGAAGTTTACGTGCTCCTGCAACGCAGATGGGAAGATGAAAACGGCAACATATATGCCAAGAGGGTAGGAACCGGACGTGAACGCTACAACAAGTCTATCCCCTGGACACGCCGGCATGAACTGCCCATCCATTATGGCGACATTACAAAGGAAACTTTCTACAAACCATGGATGGGCCTTTTGGATGGAGACAAGGCATATTATGCCCGGAATTCCAAAGGGAAACTTGTTCCTGTGCATGAAATAGGCTGGGATGATGCCGACGCCACTCCCACCCACGTGCTGATGATGGCCTCCGCATCATGTGGAGAACCATTCATAGGTACCGAAGGACTTACCCTGTACATCGACAATATCAGCTTTGGATTCTGAATGAACAGAGGTCAGCAACCCCTTAACAAAGCATAGACCTCAGTCTGAAGCCTGAGGCAGAAAAAAGGACTAAGCCTCGGTGAGGCGTTTAATGAAAAAAAACAGAAAACAAATTACTATATGAAATTAGCATTGATAGGCTACGGCAAGATGGGCCGTATGATAGAGAAAATAGCAAAAGAACGCGGACACGAGATAACCGTGGTTATAGATATTGACAATGAAGTTGACATTGACTCCAAGGCTTTCCGCAAATCGGATGTAGCAATAGAATTCACACGCCCTGACTCCGCAGTGAACAACATCTTGAAATGCTTCTCTGCCGGAGTGCCTGTGGTTTGCGGAACTACCGGATGGCTTGATTCCTTACCAGCCGTGAAATCTGTCTGCGAAAGCGGGAAAGGCGCCCTCTTCTACAGTTCAAACTACTCTATCGGAGTGAACATATTTGAAGCAGTAAGTCGCTATCTTGCAGGGATTATGAACAATTATCCACAATACTCACCCTGCATGGAGGAAGTGCACCATATCCATAAACTCGACCATCCATCGGGCACTGCAATCACAATCGCGGAGGAACTTATCGCAACATCCAACAAGGTCGACAACTGGAAAGAGACTCCCGAAGCACCCGAGACAACAGAAGCCTCAGAAAATACAGAAGGATCGGAAACAGCTGCCGCCCAACAACCAATCAATTTTGACAAGGAACCCAACACCCTCTACATTTCACACAGACGTGAAGGGGAGTTTCCCGGGATACACACCGTCACATGGGATTCACCACAAGACACAATCACCATCTCCCACTCTGCAAAAAGCCGCGAGGGCTTTGCTCTTGGAGCTGTAATGGCTGCTGAATGGCTTGCTGAGAAATGCAAGAAATTCTCAGTCGGTCCTCTTAAGATCGGATCGGGACAAACAGGATTTTTCACAATGAAGGATATGCTCAAGTTTTAGTTCACGTCTCATAAAAATTTTAAGAGCCCCGGGGCCTCTCAAATCTTATGAGACGGGGTGTAAATTTTAACCATTTATATTTCAACTTTTGTATATATAAGTTGAATAATAAATAGCCTACGCATTCCGTTATAGAAAGTATGAACAATTTTATTTCCGACCTACGCGAACGACTGAAAAAAGTGCGTCCATCAAGATGGGTGCGTTTTGGCATTGTATCCATTATCTTCTTCCTATGGGTGATTTGGATGCAAAATCCGTGGCTGCTTCTCATCTGGCTGCTTCTTATAGACATATATATCACATCTTATGTGCCTTGGAGCTGGTGGAAAAACACAAAAGGACCTGTCAAGACCATATTTTCATGGCTTGATGCAATCATATATGCACTCATATTAGTCTATTTCATCTTTGCATTCATAGGGCAGAATTATAAAATTCCTTCATCATCATTAGAAAAATCGCTTCTTGTAGGCGACTATCTTTGGGTAAACAAGACAATCTATGGACCAAGAGTGCCCCAGACCCCTATCCACTTTCCTCTTGCCCAGCATACGCTGCCGATCATCAACACCAAAAGCTATCTTGACAAGCCCCAGCTTGCCTACCATCGTCTGGCAGGAANNAGGAAGATTGAACGTGGCGACATCGTGGTTTTCAANTATCCTANCGGCGANACTGTNGCCACCAAGNTTCCCAATCCGGNCTACTATCNGATTTGCTATGAACTGGNNCGCCGNGGTGTTGAGAATCCGAAGGCATACATAGAGGCCAACAAGGAGATGTTTGGAGATATCGTGGTGCGCCCCGTCGACAGAAGGGAAAACTATGTGAAAAGGGCCATCGGTCTTCCCGGAGAATGGCTGGAAATAAAAGATGACGTAATTCATATCAACGGCAAGCCCATAGAAGATGCCGACAACGTCCAGTTTAATTACATAGTCCCTGTCAAAGGGATAATCTCAAACGAAAAATGGCAGTCTATAGGTGTCAGGGCTGAAGATCATGGAAATGCTCCGATGGCAATAAACGGACTCCCCTTTAATTTCTATGATGTCCCCCTCACTAAAGAAGCAAAGGCAATCGTGGAGACATGGCCGGAGGTCGACGGGGAACTGCTGAAGGAATCACAAGCCGGCTTCTACGATCTCGGTGGAATGTTCCCTCTTGGAAATGACTACGGATGGACCCGCACAGATATGGGTAAGTTCTGGATTCCCAAAAAAGGAAGCACACTGAAGCTCACACTTGAAAACCTTCCTATATATGAAAGGGCAATCAAGACTTATGAAGGCAACGACCTGCAGGTGAAGGATGGGAAAATCTACATCAACGGGGTGCAGACAGACTACTACACCTTCAAGATGGACTATTANTGGATGCANGGNGACAACCGNNACCGCTCNGCCGANTCNCGCTACTGGGGATTNGTNCCGGAAGANCATATNGTAGGCAGNCCGATGTTNATNNTNGCNTCCTTCGANGAAGANAAAGGNCTNTTCGANGGNAAGATNCGTTGGGACNGNATTNTCCGCAATGCCAATCCCGATAAGGACACGAAATGGAAGTGNCCGTCCCCTTTATCCCGACATATCTTCCATCTACAGTATGGATGCAGAGGAAAATTGAGCCCACTAAACTGAAAACCCGCGAATTCACAAGGACTTTGATTGACTCAAACCGGGATGAAGGAATGACTCTCACTGTCCCTGTAGTCGGTGGATCTTCAGCTGTCAAAAGGCAGAAGCCATCTGAGCTCCGGATATCCGGGCACGGCGATTGGACAAGAATACACCTTGGAGCAATTGAGGCCGCTTATGGCAAAGAGCCTTACTTCCAGCATCTTTTCCCTCAGATTGCATCAATTATTTCCTGCTATCCTCAACAACTTGCCGAGATGAACGTTTTGCTAATGTCAGCAATGTTCGAATTTATGAACTTCAAGGAGACTGCCGCCGAGCTGGAGACGTTCCGGAACTCATTTCCGAAACGCTTTGCTGAAATCAAGGAAAGACTTGTGCGCAAGATAAATACTGAGCACACCTTTCTGGAACCTCTCTTCCGTTTCGGACGGGATTCGATTTTTCTCCTTTAAGTAATTTTTAAATTGAAATCAGTCTTTATATCCCTTATAACGGAAAACAGAAAACTAAAAACGGAAACTTATCATGCGTAAGGCATTAAGAATAATATTATTTTTGCTTTTCGCTTCCGTGTCTCTCGGGAGCCGTGCCGACATACCCGAATACAATGGTGAGCCCAAGCTCAAGACAAACTTCATCAGAGGTTACTATTGGGATATAGATGAATATGGCGATAAAGTCAGGGTTACGGTCTTCAACGATTTCTACGTCTATCCTCCCATGAAGTTTAAAAACAAAAAACAGGAAGACTTCTACTGGAAGACTGTTCGCGACGTAAGAAAGACACTGCCTTATGCCAAATTGGCCTTTGCCACTCTTTGCGAGACTTACGAGTATATCCTAACTATCCCCGACGAGAAGACGCGTGAAAAGCATCTCAAGCGACTTGAAAAGGATATTTTCGAGCAGTATAAGCCTGTTGTCAAGACCATGACCAAGAATCAAGGCAAGATCCTTCTTAAACTGATAAACAGGGAGACCGACCAAAGTTCCTTCAACATTGTGAAAGCATTCCTTGGAAGTTTCCGTGCAGGATTCTGGCAGACATTCGGCAAGTTCTTTGGCATGAACATGAAAGCGGGCTTTCATCCGGACTCTAATAAGGAGGACGCGACCATCGACCGCATTGCACACCTTATTGAGCAAGGACAGCTCTGAAGACCGCTGAATCTGCTATCTCAGACCCGGGCTGTAAGCAAGGTGGCTTTCCCTACGAATGCAAACTCATTCAAGACAGCAGGCAGCAACACAGTCTCTCCACTCCTTATTGCAATCTCGCCATCATTATATCTGATAACGGCATCACCTTCAAGACACATCACTACAGTGAACGATGTCGGCTCATAGCAAAACTCCATTTCCCCGTCTAAAAGCAGACGTCGCACCGAGAAATGCTCGCAGCTTGCGATCTCTGCATCCACTATATCGCGATCCACCGGAGCAGACTTGTACTGCTTATGGAAGGTATAGTCAATAGCATCTTTTGCCTGTTGTGTATGAAGTTCACGCGCATTGCCTGAAGCATCGCGTCTGTCGTAGTCGTATATGCGATAGGTAATGTCACTTGACTCCTGTATTTCAGCAAGAAAATTCCCGGCACCTATAGCATGCACTCTCCCTGCCGGAAGATAGAACACATCGCCAGCCTCCGAGTCGTGAACCGCCAAAAGATTTCCGAAAGTGCCCGCCTCAACATGACTGACATATTCATCGGGGGTGAGCTCCCTGTTCAGGCCTGAATAAATCTTGGCATTCTTATCTGNAGATATGATATACCACATCTCCGTCTTACCAAGACAGTCATGANGCTCTTTTGCCAGATTGTCGTCGGGATGCACCTGAACGGNAAGATNGTCGTTGGNNTCAATCAGCTTAATCAAGAGAGGGAATTGACCACCATAGCGTGCCATCACATTCTCCCCAAGCAATTCAACGCCAAAATCATCAATGAGATCAGTCAATCTACGCCCTTTATAGCTACCCTCAGCAACAACCGACTCATGACCCTTAACTGCCGAGATTTCCCAACTTTCACCGATGTTTGGTTCCGTCTGAGCTATACCCTTATATCGGCATATCTTGTCGCCACCCCAGATTACACTCTTCAGATAGGGTATAAATTTAATAGGTTTTCTTTCAATCATTGTTTTCATCTATTTTTGACAAAGCAAATGCGTATGCACCTGCCGAAATTGCCTTGCTCGCTCCCAGACGCGAAAAAGTCACTCCGATGCGCTTCATATCATCGTATTCAACCCAGTTATCCGTACCTCTCACCCTTATTTTCTTTGGATTTCCTGCTGCAAATAGTCTGAATTCCTCATCATTGTCAAGATCAAACACCTCCATTTGCACACGCCTTACGGTGTCGCCGCCGAGGGTGGCAAAGTCACTGCGTATTTCTTTTATAAGGGATGGGAAAAACCATCGGCGTGCAGCGGTGATTCCGCCGCCTATCACTATGATTCCGTCGATTAGCTGAGCGGCAGTGGCAATTGCATCTCCGGCAGTAGTCCCGAACTCAGCAAATGCTTTACGCGCAGCTGCCACATCACCCTGGCGTGTGCCATCGGCAATCTCACATATATCCTTGGGCTCAAGGTTATGATCATGATCGCCCGATTCCTCGGCATACACCCTTTTGATTGCACGAACGGCAACACCCTCCTCTACTATAATACCGCTCTTGGTCTTATGCGGGAGACAGAAGGTCTCCACACAGGAGTTATCGCCCCGGTTAAGCTCTCCGTTTACAACAACACCGACTCCGAAACCGGTGCCAAACGTGTAACCAATCAAGTTTCTATAACGTTTCTTGCTTCCTGCTTCTTTCAATCGGCGGTTAATGTCGGGAAGTGCTCCACACAGTGCCTCGCCATAGGCAAAAAGATCGCCATCGTTATTTATGTATACAGGAATACCAAATTCTTTCTCAAGGAATGGGCCTAAAGCCACGCCCTCACGGAAAGAAGGGAAATTTGGAAGATATCCTCCAATTATTCCATTTGGATAGTCAGCCGGTCCGGGAAATGCAAAGCTAATTGCCACCGGTTGCTCGTCGAGCGAATCAATAATCTCCCTAAATCCCCTAACCATAGTGTCGAGGCAAAGATCAAGATTGTGGGCATTGGATGGGTAAGTGACCGGCTGGGATATATACTCACAACCACGCATGGCTCCAAACACAAGGTTGGTGCCTCCGGCATCGAGAGTTATGACTATTCTATCGTCGTGGATATACATAAATAAAGTTTTTTATATATAACGCATTTATGAATATATTTCTTGCTTTTACTTGCAAAAATCAATAAGTTTTCGTAATTTTGAAAATCAGAATTATTTTAAAAAACCTCAGATTTCCGGCAACGGAAAAACCAAGATCCCGACTCATAAAGATTTTTAAGAGGCCCGGGGGCGGGGTATGGGGCAAGAGATTTTCGCAAGTTTCTTTCAAAACCGGGTTGAGGTAACTTTTTTGATGATACTGATATAAATTGGACTCAAATATTAATTTTTTAAATAATGATTCCTAACTCTTAAAACAGAGATGTTCGCAGGGGGAAACTGCTCGCTTTCACTGAACCTCTCAATCTTATGAGACGGGGTCTAATCATCCACCATGAAACTAAAGGATTTCTTTGAAGACTGGAAACAACGGCTTGCCGTTTATTTCGATCTTTCAGGCGACCTGATACCTCAAGCGGATGCCGAGCAGGTGATTCGTGAAGGAGTGTCGTTCCGTGGCACCAACATAATAATTCTCATAATAGCAATTTTCATTGCATCACTCGGTCTCAACACAAACTCCACAGCTGTAATTATCGGAGCCATGTTGATATCCCCTCTGATGGGGCCGATCATTGGCATAGGCCTCGCGGTGGGAATACATGATTTTGAGCTGATGAAGAGATCATTCCGCAATCTTTTGGTGGCAGCTCTCTTCAGCATCGCGACCTCTTGCGTCTACTTTCTGATTTCTCCGGTAAATGAAGGACATAGCGAACTTCTGGCTCGCACCTCGCCTACAATTTACGATGTATTCATCGGATTTTTTGGTGGAGCAGCCGGCATTCTGGCAATAGGCAGCCGCGTGAAGGGTAACGTGATTCCCGGTGTTGCCATTGCGACCGCGCTGATGCCACCGTTGTGCACCGTAGGATATGGATTGGCAACCTTTCAGATGAATTATTTCTTTGGCGCCCTTTTCCTCTTCTTCATAAATTCGGTGTTCATCGCGTGCGCCACAACCGTTGGAGTCAAACTGATGAAATACCACATCAAGGACTTCTCTAATCCTCAAAGGGCACGCCGGGTACGCAATCTTGTATATACGATTGCAATTCTCACAATGATACCGGCTTGCTATCTCACATGGAGAATGTTTCAGCAGTCGGCATTCAATTCCAACTGCGAGCGGTTTGTTGAGCAACAATTCAATTTCGACGGCACTCAGGTGCTTCATTCCTCCGCTGTGATGAAAGGCAATAGCAAGACTCTCACCGTAAGCCTCATCGGAAAGGTTCTTCCACAAGACTCCCTTGTGCTTGCACTTACCGACCGCCTGCCTGATTATCATCTCGGAGGAACACGGCTCAAGATAATCCAGGGCGACAACAACGACAATATGTTTGATGCAACCCAAGCCACCTCCACCATGCTTCGCGACATGTATCAGGTGACGCAGAACACTATCAACAGCCAGCGCGAGACAATCGACTCTTTGAGGGCGCTGAATGCAGCTATCATACGCAACGACACCATCGGAGCAGCTATCTCACCTGAGCTAAAGGTGCTCTTCCCGGAAATATCCGACGTGGCAGTGACCCGTGCGATAGTGAGCAAGGTCGACGACAGGGAGCTCGACACTCTTAATATTGTGCTCGTCAACTATCAACGCCCTATGAGTTTGGCTCAAAATCAGAAATTCCGGCAATATCTTGAGGCACGCCTATCAATTAAATCGATCAAGATAGTACCGCTGAATTAATTCTGATTTGCTTTAGCTTGAGATGAGTCATTTTTGAATCAGTTTTCAAATAATTGGCAATTAATAATTTATCATCAATCATTTATAATTTATAATTAAAAAAGTGGGACTCTGGAGTTTTTGGCTTATACTTGGTGTCGGCTTTCTAATAGCCGAGGCATTCACACTCTCCGCCACCTGCCTCTATATCGGTGTAGGAGCTATGATTGCTATGGTTTGTGCAATTCTTGGCGGCGGCTGGATACCGACCATCATAACATTCGTGGTAGCCACCATTATTCTCTATCTTGCCACCTATCATTGGCGGACAAGGCTTATGCGGTGTCTGCATAAGGGCACAGAAGGTCGTGGTGCCACTGGCATGGACGCCCTTATAGGACGCACCGGAACTGTGATTGCAGCCCCCGACTGCCTTCGCATGAGGATCGACGGCGACGTTTGGCAAATACGTCCTGCCAAGTACATGCCGGAACTTATACCGGGCCAGAAGGTAAGAGTTGTAGGCTACGATTCCATAATACTATCGGTTGAGCCAATCTAAGACCCCGTCTCATAAAGATTTTAAGAGCCACGGGGCCTCTCAAATCTTATGAGACAGGGTCTAAGAATCAGAATTGAGAATAATATTAAATTGGCAAGAGTCTTTATAGCCTATAAAAAGCTGATAACAGAAACCAGAAAACGAAATAAATTATGACAACAATCATTGTAGCAGCAGTAATCCTTGTGCTGATTGTCGTGGTGATCATGGCTGGAGTCAAGGTAGTGCCCCAATCAGAGACCAAAGTGGTGGAACGTCTCGGAAAGTTTCATTCCGTACTTCAGCCCGGACTTAACTTCATCATCCCTTTCATCGACAAACCCAAGGTGATCTACACCCGTCGCATTGAGCCGGGATCAGCATTTGGACGCGGAGGTGTGAGAGTGTCGACCACCACCGTAATCGATTTGCGTGAACAAGTCTACGATTTTCCGTCGCAGCAAGTTATCACACGCGATAATGTAACAACAGAGATCAACGCTCTGCTCTATTTCCAGATTGTAGACCCGAAGAAATCAGTCTATGAAATCGACAATCTTCCAAATGCAATCGAAAAACTGACGCAGACTTCGCTCCGCAACGTGATAGGAGAATTGGAACTTGACGAGACACTGACTTCTCGCGACACTATCAACGCAAAACTTCAGTCAATTCTTGACGATGCAACCAACAAATGGGGTGTGAAAGTGAACCGAGTGGAACTTCAAGACATCACTCCTCCTGAGAGTGTGCGGGTTGCGATGGAGAAACAGATGCAGGCAGAACGCAACCGTCGTGCCGAAATTCTGAATGCAGAGGGTGAGAAGCAATCGCTTATCCTTCGTTCTGAAGGACACAAGATGTCGCAGATCAACAAGGCTGAAGCTGAGAAGCAAGCCGCAATACTAAAGGCGGAGGGTGATGCAAGGGCTCAGGTGCTACGTGCCCAAGCCGAGGCAGATGCTATCCGCAATGTGGCTGATGCAGTGGCGCAATCGCAGACCGACCCCGCAGCCTATCTTCTTGCACAGAAATATATTGACACCCTTAAGACAATGACTGAGGGCAAAGACAATAAGACAGTCTTCATGCCCTACGAAGCAAGCTCCGTACTCTCCTCGCTCGGTTCCGTAAAACAGCTATTCACCGCCAATGGCAAATAACAAAAAATTTTAATTGATCATTTATAATTTATAATTTATAATTTATAATTTATAATTAATCATTTATCATTAATAATTTATCATCAATAATTAATCCCCTCCCGGTTTGCGCCTCACGGCGATACGGTCCGGATTCTTGGCAAGGAAGTCTTTCCATGATTTAGGGCCTTTCGGAAGGTCAGGCTTGGAGGATTCATACACGTGGGTAAGTGCCACGGCAAGTGCATCGGTGGCATCCAAAATACTTGGCATCTTCTCTTCAGGAATGGAGAGAAGATGTTTCAGCATATTTGCGACCTGTTCCTTTGAGGCTTGACCGTTTCCGGTAACGGCTTTCTTGACGTTGAGCGGAGGATACTCCGTGATAGGTATGTCGCGGGCGAGGGCTGCCGCCATTGCAACACCCTGGGCCCTTCCTAATTTTAGCATTGACTGCACGTTCTTTCCGAAGAATGGCGCCTCAATTGCCAGCTCATCGGGCAGATATTGCTGCACCAGTCCGCTGACACGCTCATATATACGAGCAAGACGAAGATAATGGCTGTCGAAACGGTTGAGCTGTATCACACCCATCACCACCACTTCTGCTTTCTTGCCGTTGATGCCCAGCACCCCGTAGCCCATCACATTCGTGCCGGGGTCGATGCCCATTATGATCCGCTCGTAGTTCAGATTCATAGTTCCTTGAGGATAGTGGCGAAGAACACAGGGTTCGGTCCGTGCCATTTAGCATACGACTCCATAACCGCTGTAAACTTGCTGTCGTTCCATTCCCGGCAGTCAGACAGAGAGTCAAATGTCATCTGAATGGAGAGGTTCTTGTCTGGCGACTTTGCATAGCCCGCATCTCCGGGAATTGCAGCTACTGTTAGGATACGGAAATTCCGAAGTCTTGGAGAATCAGCCGCGAGTCTGCCCTCCCCTTTTGCCCATTCAATGAACGAGTCCTTACGCTTCGCCGGAATCACATAAGATATATTGAATATATACATTGGCCTGATTTTTTGCCTGTCAGAATGTCAATTTGACAATTTGACAATTTATCATAGATCATTTAAATTCTTCATTAAAAAAAACGGGGCGGCTCGGAGCCGTCCCGTTTTTGAGCCTCTTGTCGGATTCGAACCAACGACCCCGAGATTACAAATCACGTGCTCTGGCCAACTGAGCTAAAGAGGCAGGTCGGTGAGCTTACTTCATCGCACCGCTTAACCCGCTACCCTTGCTTCGGTCAAGATGTGGGGGAGTCACGGGGAGCTGGTCGTGGAGGACGCATCCGGGTGCAAAAATACAACAATTTTCCCACCCGACCAAATCTTTTAACAATTTTTATACGATGAATCCCACCTGAACCTTCACCCATGAAAACAGAAGGATGAAGCCCGGCACCGGATAAAACATCATCAATGCCTTTTCTTTTTTCCTTGCTTCGCAGGTTGGTTCCTGCCATGTTTTTTATCTTTCTCTTTCAGAGGTTTATTGGGATTGCCATCATCTGATAGCAACGCGAAGTCGAGCTGCTTCTTATCAAGGTCAGCACGGGCAACCTGCACCTTCACCCTATCGCCAAGCGTATACTTCTTATGAGTCTTGCGCCCTGTAAGGCAATAGTTCTTCTCATCATAATCGTAGTAATCATCAGCCAGATCGCGCACCGGCACAAGACCCTCGCACAAATTTTCATCAAGTTCCACGTAGACGCCCCATTCCGTGACTCCGGATATTACGCCCTCATATACCTCTCCAAGACGATCTTTCATGAATTCCACCTGTTTGTAGCGGATTGATGCACGCTCGGCATTGGCTGCAAGCTGCTCCATATCTGAAGAATGTTTGCACTCATCTTCCAGTTTCATCTTGTCGGCAGAACGTCCCCCATCTGCATAACGCTGAAGAAGACGATGAACCATCATGTCCGGATATCGGCGGATCGGTGAAGTGAAATGCGTGTAGTATGGCACCGCCAGACCGTAGTGTCCTACATTCTGGGTAGTATAGATTGCCTTTGCCATTGATCGGATTGCAAGCATCGACAGCATGTTTTCCTCTCCCCTGCCCTTAACGTCCTTAAGCATTCGGTTAAGGCTCTTATTGACGTGAGTTGCACTGCCGTCCGAATTGATCTTGAACCCGAAGCGCGAGGCTAGGCTGCTTAGGTTTGCAAGTTTCTCCGAGGCCTGATTGTCATGTACACGATAGACAAATGTCTTGGCTTTCTTTCCTTTGGGCACCTTCCCGATTTCCTCTGCCACTGCTATGTTGGCAAGTAGCATGAACTCCTCGATCAGTTTATTTGCGTCTTTGGATTCCTTGAAATAGACACTTATCGGCTTTCCATCCTTGTCAATCTCAAAGCGCACTTCGGCTCGGCCAAATTCAAGCGCTCCATTTTCATAACGACGATGGCGCAGCTGCTTGGCAAGGTCGTTAAGGATATTGATCTCATTGACGAAATCACCTTGACCAGTCTCTATGCGTTCCTGAGCTTCCTCATAGGTGAACCGACGGTCGCTCTTTATCACGGTGCGCCCTATACGCTTGTTGATCACATTCGCCTTCTTGTCCATCTCGAAGATGGCAGAGAATGTCAGTTTCTCCTCGTTCGGACGGAGTGAGCAGATGCCATTGCTTAGATGCTCAGGAAGCATCGGTATAGTGCGGTCTACAAGATACACAGAAGTTGCACGCTTCACCGCTTCCTTGTCGATTATACTTCCGGGAGTGACATAATGGGTCACATCTGCAATATGCACACCAACCTCATAGTTACCGTTGGCAAGAGTTCTGATCGAGAGCGCATCATCGAAGTCCTTGGCATCGCGCGGGTCGATAGTGAATGTGGTTATGCCGCGGAAATCCTCACGCTTCGCCACCTCCTCGGGTGTTATCCCGGCTCCGATCTTATTGGCGGCTTTCTCCACGCTTTCCGGATATTTATAGGGCAATCCGAACTCAGCAAGAATG
>WFLX010178164.1_pt1 | contig 18766 bp, 13 predicted proteins | sample 4967041 | NCBI WGS metagenome assembly WFLX01 (sample SAMN12857096, study PRJNA449069) | gut metagenome | isolation source: stool from male and female vole | host: Microtus ochrogaster | place: USA:Florida | collected 2017
TCAGGGAGGCGCTTCCGAAGAGGATGCGGAGTATGATTTCGGGGGAAGGGTATTCCGTATCGGTTCTTATTATGATATGACGCCCGATCCGCAGTCCAACGCGGTCAATGCGGCATTGTCTGAGCGGATCGCGTATGTGGAGGAGCATTATAACTGTACGATCGAGTTTGTCGATCTGGGCGAGGATTACGTTGATGATTATACGACCAGCGTGCTTGCCGGAGATCCGGTCTGCGACGTCGGATATGCCATTACGACTACGGTACTGCCGACGCTGATCGACGGCGGCATTGCGTATCCGATCAGCGACCTGGGCGTGATTGATTTTAGCAGCTATAAAAGGCGTCAGGATGTGGTAGACGCGGGTTATTATAAGGGGAAGAATTACACCTTGGGCATCAACGATCCTGAAATACGATATGGTATTTTCTGGAATAAGACGCTCTTTGATGAATACGGACTACCGGATTTATATGAGCTGTATGAGAATGATGAGTGGAACTGGGATAAATTCAAAGAGATTGCACAGATGGCGAACGTGGATAAGGACAATGACGGAACGATCGACATTTACGGTTTTAACGCGAGAGCGGATTTAGGCTGGTGCTATCTGTATTCCAATGAAGCGTATATAGCGGCTAAGACGGATACGGGAATGACGGTGGACTTAAACGACAGCAGGATCATTGAGGCGCTGACCGCTTATCAGGACTTCACCACGACCGTTGATTACAGACCAATCAACTGGGAGGTCGATGATTGGGATTCCCTGATTCTGTCCTTCGTGAACGGAAATTCCATNATGTGTCTGGAAGAATTNTGGATTTCCTATATGTATTTAAGCCCTNTNAACGGAACTGCAATGGCGNACNACTGGGGATGGCTACCCTTCCCGAAGGGAGCTTCCGCAGANGAATATTCCTGCTACGGCAAGGAGAACGGATGNCGTATCATCTTGAACGGCGTGGATNATCCGGAGNAGGTTGCGCTTGTTTATGATCTGATCACGGACATTGCGGATACGGATGAGGAGTGGGATAACCTGTTAGAGGATCAGTTGGAAAACTGGTGCGACGATCTGAATACCATGGAAAATGTGACCTATATTTACAGCAGGGGATTGTCTAAGATTAACTGCATTAACGGTTTCAGCACCTTAAATAATGCCATGAACTCCATGATGGACGCTATCGCAAACGGGGAAATGACGCCCCAGACGGCGTTAGACACCTACCGTTCCGAGATTGAGACAGCGGTATCCGACATCAATACAGGTGAGACGACGGTCAGGGATATTGAGTTTGACGGTAATGTATTGTTAAATTCCAGTTTTGAGCTTGATGTGGAGCACTGGGATATTACAAGGGAGAATACGGAAGCGGGAATTTCCCGAAACGACAGCGACGGATATCCGAAATCGGGTCAGTTCAGTTTCCATTACTGGAATGCGGACGCTTTTACGATCGAACTGGCGCAGACAGCAACGATCACGGATGGCGGAAATTATGTATTGTCATTGTATTCGCAGGGAGACGATACGACTGGATCTTCCATGACCTTATATATCAAGGATGACGCTGGAAATATATTGGATTCCGTAGACTTTGCAAATGCGGGCTGGAGCGTATGGCAGACGCCTGCAATCGAAATTGCGCTGGAAGCGGGGCAGACGGTAACGGTCGGCGTTGTCATCAACGGGCAGCCTGATGACTGGGGAACGTTGGATGATATTACATTGATTCTGCAATAAACACAGGCAATTGCGAAACGTCTTGCCAAAGCGCTGGGCTGTGCAAAATGTACAGTCCAGCGCAGGCACGCTTTCGCTGCCCTCCGCTTGCAACGGTACATAACATGCCCCAATACGGCATGTAAGTACCGGCGGCGTCAGAGCGCCTGCTTATGGAACTGTAATTTTGCACAGTTCTAATCGTTATCAAAGGCGTTTCACAATTGCCTGCCTGCAAAAAACAAGATGAGAGGCAATAGAAGCGCGCAGTATCAAAAGAATTGGATCGTCATGGGGAGGAATAGGATGAACAGGCTGGCAAAAAAAATATTGGCGGCGATTCTGTGTGCCGGGCTTGTCGTGGGAGCGGCAGGCTGCGGAAAAGGTGTGGAGGAACCGGCGGATAGTGAAAACGTTACACAGGATCAGGGCGGAGCAGAAAACGATGTGCAGGAGGGGCAGACGCCTGCAGAAAATACAAAATACATCATTAAGGGCGCGGATATTTCGTCGCTGGAAGCGGTGGAAGACTACGGCGGAAAATTTTATGGCTTTGATGGAAGCGAGGTCGATGTGATCAAATTCCTTGCGGAAAACGGCTGTAATTATTATCGGCTTCGCATTTGGAACAATCCCACGGCATCTTTCGACGCAGGCGATTATTGTAATCTGGAACATACGATAGAGNTGGCGAAACGGATCAAGGAGGCGGGCATCAGCNANTTGCTGGATTTTCNTTATTCCGACTGGTGGGCGGACCCGGAAAACCAGACTGTTCCGGCTGCGTGGCAGGGAATGAGCGAGGAAGAACTCGCAACTGCTGTTTATGACTATACGGCGGAGGTTCTGACTGCTTTAGCGGAAGAGAATGCCTATCCCGATATGGTACAGATCGGAAATGAGATCGGAAACGGCATGCTCTGGGATTACGGCTCCATGGAACATCCGGAAGCGCTGGCAAAATTCTTAAACAGCGGTATTAAGGCAGTTCGCGACACGACACCCGCGGGGCAGGAAACCTTGATCATGATCCATGTGCAGACAGGGGGATCGGTCGGTGCGACGCAGAACTTTTTTGAGACGATCGAGGCAAACGGCGTGACGGATTATGATCTGGTGGGGCTTTCCTACTATCCGTACTGGCAGGGGACGTTTGCCGATATGAAAGCAAATATCGACAACATTTATGAACAATTCGGAAAACAGACGGTGCTTGCAGAGACGGCGTATCCTTTTACCAATGATAATGCGGACAGCAAATCCAATATGGTGTCAGAAGCGGACATGAAAGGCGTGGGATTCGAGGCAAGCGAGGAAAACCAGAGAAGGGTGCTGGAGCTGATCATGAACGCCGTAGCCGAGTGCGAGGGCGGTCTGGGAATCTTCTATTGGGAACCCGCGTGGCTTGCAGTGGAAGGAGCCGGCGTATCGAAGGGCAGCGGCAACGAATGGGAGAATCAGACCCTGTTTGATTTTGAGGGGAAGGCGCTTGACGCGGTGAGAGCATTTGCGTTTGAACCGGGAAGCCTCGACAATGACGTGGCGCTGTATGTATATCCGTTCGACTCCGTTGAGATTGATGAGAACGCTTCGGGGGAGGAACTGATCGGGGAACTCCCCAAAACAGCACGGGTGCTGTATCAGGACGGAAGTATCCGTGAGGTAGAGGTTACATGGGACATTTCCTCGATGAAGACGATCACGGATACGCATGTGGCGTTTAAGGGGACGGTGCTGGATTTCACGGTTTCGCTGGGCGCAGATCTGATTGCGAAGAACAGCTTGAACAATCTGGATTTTGAGGAAGGCGCTACCGGCTGGGTATTGGAGGATGAGAAACGTGCGGGACAGATTCGTAACGACAGCTCCAGCTATCCCCATTCCGGCGAGTGGAGTTTCCAATACTGGAATGCGGATGCCTTTACGATGAATCTTTACCAGCAGGTGGAAATTGCCCGGACAGATCAGTATCACCTTCAGGTATGGTCGCAGGGAGTCGGGGATACGGATCTTTTGATGACGCTTTATATTGCGGACGCGGACGGCAATCTGATCGCATCCACAGAATTTCGGAATCAAGGTTGGAACGAATGGCAGCATCCCATCGTATCGGCACAGTTAAACGAAGGAGACATTGTGCGTATCGGCGTGCTTGTCGATGCGGGAAGCGACGACTGGGGCACGATGGATGAATTTACTTTCTATACAGGCGAGCCGCAGACAGACGGAGAAGGTACGGATGCGGAAGACGGAGAAGGAAACGACGGGCAGGAGGGAGAAAACCTTTCGGCGGCTGCGGGAACAAATCTCATTGAAAACGCAAGCTTTGAAAGCGGGGATAACGGTTGGACGATCAAACGGGAAGGCACCGGAGCCGGCACGGTCAGAAACGACAGTGAGGNAAATCCTCATTCGGGAGATTACAGCTTCCATTACTGGAACGATTCCGATTTTACGATCACAGTCTCGCAGAAAGTGACCATAGAAAGCGGAGGAACCTATACGTTGAGCGCTTATTCGCAGGGAGATTCCGATACGGATACGTACATGACGCTATATGCGGAGGATGAGAACGGAAATATCATCGACTCTGTGGATTTTTCCAATCGGGGCTGGGATGTATGGCAGAACCCGACGGTGGAGGCATTGGAACTTGACGGCGGAGCGACGATCACGGTTGGCATTGTGATTCACGGAAAAGCCGGAGGATGGGGCACAATTGATGACATCAGCTTAAGCGCGGAGTAGGAAAAGGATCATAAGCAATTGCGGGATGCAGTAATAATGTGTGTGAAATGAATAGAATATTCAATNNAANGNGGGCACGCTTNNGCNGCCCTCCGNNCGNAACGGTACATAACATGCCAAAATACGGCATGTAAGTNCCGACGGCGTCAGAGCACCCGCCTATGAATTAGAATATTCTATTCAGCAACATACGTTATAAACGGCGTTCCGCGATTGCTTAAGATGTAATAAATAGAAGGAAAAAGAGTGAAGGGAAGGAGGGGATGGGAAAAAGAGAACAGGAAACAAAAGAGAAACGAAAGTAAAGAAAAGAGTGAACAAAAGCTAAGAGAAGAGAGAGCAAAAGAGAAAAAGAGACAGACGTTTCAAAAAGAAACAGAAGATAGAGAAGAAAGACTAGAGAAGACAAAAGAAAAATCATAGGAAAGAGAAAACAAGTGTAAAAGGAAAACAAGTATACATGTAAAAGGAAGGAGAGCGCTTATGAAGAAACGTTTTTGGAAAGAATTAGGAGGATTACTCCTCATGCTGGTAGTTCTGTTCATGACGTATCCAAGCAAAGTACAAGCCGCTCAGAACGAATTTATTAAGGGGATGGATCTGTCGTCCCTTGAGGCGGTATTGGATTCCGGAGCGGTGTTTTACGATGAAAACGGGAATGTCATTCAAGATGTTTTGCGCTATCTGGCGGAGCAGAAGCAAGTAAACTATGTTCGTCTTCGCGTGTGGAACAATCCCACCACGTCCTTTGACGCAGGCGATTATTGCAGCCCGGAGCATACGGTTGAGATGGCGAAGCTGATTAAAGCAGCTGGAATGAAACTACTAATAGACTTCCATTATTCCGATTCATGGGCAGATCCCGCCAGCCAGACGAAGCCGGCGGCATGGCAGAATTTGAGCTATTCCGCGCTGGTGAATGCGGTATATAATTTTACCGCCGACGTCTTAAACGACTTAAAAGCTGCCGGAGCCTATCCGGATATGGTTCAGATCGGAAACGAGATCAGCGGCGGAATGCTTTGGCCGGACGGGTATATTGACAATGCGGGGCAGCTTGCTGAGTTGCTCAACAGCGGTATTCGTGCGGTCCGTGAAACGACTCCGGTAGGTCAGTACACAAAGATCATGATCCATCTTGCGGAGGGCGGCGATCAGGATCGGTTCGAGTACTTTTTTGACAGCATCATCGCAAACGGCGTCACGGATTTCGATGTGATCGGCATGTCCTATTACGCTTATTGGCACGGTTCGCTGCAGCAGTTAAAGAACAACATGAACAATATCGTTTCCCGTTACGGAAAAGAAGTCGTAGTGGCGGAGACGTCCTATCCGTTTACCTATTATGATGCGGATTCCACCGAAAATCAGATCGGAAAAAGCGATACGGATCTTGCGGGACTTCCGGCGACCGTTGCAAATCAGCGGCTGATGACGGAAATGACCTTCAACACGGTTGCGACCGTTAATAACGGGAAGGGGTTAGGTGTGTTTTATTGGGAGCCGCTATGGATTGCCGTGGACGGCGTCGGCGTGACGAAGGGAGAGGGGAACGAGTGGGATAATCAGATTCTGTTTGATGCCAACCACCGTGCGCTGGATTCCATCAATGCGTTTTTATTTAATGCGGCAACAGCAAGCGTCAACAACAATAAGCACGTGATCGTTTACTCTCCTGATGACATGATCGTGCAGGTTGACTCCTGTGGTAATCTGACGGAGGCATTGCCCACAACGGTGGATGTGCTGCGGTATAACGGAACTATTGAAAAGCTGCCGGTGACGTGGAACGGAGCGAGCTCGGTGGATATGTCGGTAGTGGGAGATTACACATTTACGGGAACCGTTTACGGCACAAACCCGTTAAGCGGCGTTACGCTGGCATTGCCGACGCTCAAGGTTTCGGTGCAGCGCAATCTGATCAGAAATCCAAGCTTTGAGGACTGCAGTAACACGCTTGACTGGAAGATCAATGTAATAAAAGGAGATGCGGGAATCATTACAAACGGTGTTGACAGTTATGCTTATTCGGGGGCAGGAAGCTTCCAATATTGGGATGACAATGATTTTTGCGTCGAGCTGTCACAGACAGTAGACGTGATCCCAGGGCACAGTTATGATTTCAGCGTATGGGCACAGGGAACATGGGATTATATTGATTACAACCAAAGCTATTTCTTTGTGCGCTACAAGAAAGCGGACGGAACGGAGGTGACACTCGGTACCGTGGAGCTGCTAAATGCAAACTATAGCTGGTGGAATCAGTTTGAGATCAAAGGGATACAGATTCCGCAGGGCGTCGATCAGGTGACGGTTGGCGGACGGGTAACGGGCAGAGCAAACGGCTACGGAACCTGGGATGATTTCCGGTTTGTGGATACAAACAAAACGGCAGTGGTATCAGAACGCAATTATGTGAATAACAGCGGTTTTGAATGGGAAGCAACCTCCGGCTCGGACACCTATCCGTCCATGGCATCATGGGACATCGAGGTAAACGGAGACTGGCCGGATCGGGCATGGGCAAACGGAGAGCAGAATCATACGGCGAACGGAAGCTATGCGTTCAATTATTATGATCCTGACGGGTGCGATCTGGGACTTTCCCAGACTGTCACCGGACTGCCGAACGGTTACTATACGCTGCAATTGTATTCTTATGGAAGCAATGATGCAAAGAGCGTGGTAGTATATGTCACCAGCGGCAGTGCGGTTTATTCCGTGACAGTGCATGATACGGATCGCTGGTCTGCATCGGAAAATCGCCCGGAGTGGGTCATGACTTCGTTAGAAAATATCCCGGTCAGCACCGGTCAGGTTTTGATCTGGATCGATATTGACGGTGTTGCGGGCTCTTGGGGCTATCTTGACGATATTTCTCTTGTTCGTCAGTAATCAGATCGTTTTTGCGAGCGTGTGGCAGAACCGCAATCTGCCACACGTTCTTTCTATATTGAGGGAAATAAGAAGAATGGATGTGGCAATTTTTTACAATGCCCGCCGCCGGAAAAATTGTGGAAATTGACCTTTGATTTTATCAAAATAAAAAAATATAATAATACCTGACAATTGAAGTAGGGCAATGATCGACACATGTGGCGCACCGCGCGTAAATCTGATTACGGTAGTGCTGCACGTGTCTTTTTTTGCGGAAAAAAGGAGGAAGATTGAAAAATCAAAGATTTTTCAAAAGCGAACAAGTTCGCTTTGCAAATTTGTGCTGACGCCCAAATTCGCGGGTTGTTGGCAGTATGGAGGTAATTATGGAAAATAATCAGTATCTTGGTACGGAAAAGGTCAGTAAGCTGCTTGGAAAGTTTGCGATTCCCTGTATCTTTTCCCTCATCATTTCATGTCTTTACAACATTGTCGATCAAATCTTTGTCGGTAACGGCATCGGCTATCTCGGCAATGCGGCCACGGGCGTGATTTTCCCAATCACGGTTGTGGGATGGGGCATGTCGCTCTTTTTTGGTGACGGGGCGGCGGCGCATTTAAGTGTGGCGTTAGGACGCAGCGAGACGGAATCGATTCACAAGGGCGTGGGGAACGCTATCTTGTGTTCTTTCCTCTCGGGGGTAGTGATCATTGTCATCAGCTATCTTTGCGGCGACGGCTTATTGCGCATGATCGGTGCAACGGACGCGAATCTGTCCATGGCGCATGACTATGGATACATCATCTATGCGATGATGCCGCTTGCTTTGGTGCAGAATACGCTGGCATCCATCATCCGTGCGGACGGAAGCCCACGCTATGCGATGGGGGCGATGCTGGTGGGCGCCGTGATCAATATCATCGGCGATCCGGTTGCGATTTTCGTTCTGGATCTGGGGATCGAGGGCGCTGCCTATGCAACGATCTTGGGGCAGTTTGTGAGCTTTTTGATCTGTGCGGCGTATCTGAGAAAAAGCAAGACCTTCCGCATCTGTGCCGGCAGTTTTCATTTGGATCTTGGGCTGTTAAAGCGGATCATGGCGCTGGGGACCTCCAGCCTCTTGACCCAGTTATCCATCGTTGTCATCACGGTCATTAATAATATCTTGCTGGTGCGCTACGGAGCAGAGTCTGTCTATGGGGCTGATATTCCGCTTGCCGCGTTTGTCGTGATCATGAAGCTGTTTCAGATCGTATTGAACATTGCGATCGGCATTGCAGTCGGCGCGCAGCCCATCGTGGGATACAATTACGGCGCGGGAAAATACGGACGCGTGAGGGAATTGTTAAAACTGATCATCGGCTGGACGACTGCAGTCTGTCTGGTCTGCACGGTGCTTTTTGAGGCGATCCCAAAGGTATTCATTTTAATGTTTGGCGCGGATGGAGAGCTGTATACGCAGTTTGCGGTTGGCTGTCTGCGGATTTACCTTTCTCTAATCGTATTCACCTGTGTACAGAAGGTGTGTGCCATCTTTTTGCAGTCCATCGGTCACGCGAAGGCCGCTGCGCCTCTTTCGGTGCTGCGCGATGTGTTTCTGATCGTGCTTTCCCTGATCGTACCGATGTTCCTTGGCGTCACCGGTATTTTCTGGGCGGCTCCGGCAGCGGATATTCTTGCGATCGCGATCACGGCGGTTGTCATGGTAAAGCTCTGGAAGCAGTTGCATGAGGGGGATGCGGAAGGGGCAGCCGAAACGGTTCTGCCGGAGTTTCCAACGAAGAAGGGGGTTGTTCTTACCANATCGCGTGAGCATGGNTCCACAGGNAAGCGGATTGGTCAGCTGGNAGCGGANANACTGGGGGTNCCNTGTTATTATAAGGAAATGATCGCAATTGCCGCCCGTGAGAGCGGATTGACGGAACAATTTATTTCCAACCTCAATTCCGACGAGAATGCGGTCATGCGTGAGCTGTATTTGAGCACGAACGCGGTACAGGATGCCATTACGGCGCAGGACAAAGCCATCCGCAGCATTGCCGACGCAGGCTCCTGTGTGATCGTAGGACGGTCGGCGGATCATGTGCTTAGAAATTACAACAATATCGTGAGGATCTTTATTACTGCGCCCAAGGAATATCGCACTGAAAAGGTCATGGAGATGTACGGAGACAGCAGGGAGCAGGCGAAAAAAAGCATTGAGCGCTCCGATGCAGCAAGGAAGGCGTATTATGAAAGCATCACCGGTAAGAGATGGGGGGATGCTCACAGTTATGAACTCTGCCTCGACAGCTCAATCGGCGTGGAGCAGACGGCGGATATGATCTTCTCTTATGTCAAAGCAGTCTGCCGGCAATAGAGTAGGAAGCATTTATTTGTAAAAAATGAAAAATGAGGCTACACAAATTCCGGGAACCGTGTTAGAATACAGATAAGAACTGCAATATGTATCAAAAGTACCGAAATGGCAGTTCGGTTCAAAAGCCCGAAAGGAGATACGGTATGCGGATCGGAGCAATTGCATATCAGCCGTATGTGTATAATACGAATACGGTCAGTGCGGCAAGCCTGAACCGGATCGGCGCGATTCCCAATGACGCGACAGCGGGGCGCACCGATTTTGAGGGACTGACGAAGGAGCAGGAAAACGTCAATCCACTTGGCAGGGGGCAGAGCGCGAATTTTATGGATATTTTGTCCTCGCAGATGGCGATGAGCCAGACGAAGAAGGCAATGCTGTTAAAGCCTGCGGCTTCTAATGAAGAGGATACCGTGGCAAGCGCAGTGCAGAAGGACGAGACGACCGGTAAGGATGCATCGCAGACAATGTCTGACATCGTGATCGGTCAGGATGCACAGAAAAAGGCCAAAGATCAGGCGCTTACAATCGGAGACGAGGAGAGCGGCGCGACAGGTTCTCCCATGAACGAAACGCAGGATAACGCGATGTCATATAAAATGCGTCATGCGTTGGATGCGTATTCCATGGCAATGGGAATGGTCGCATAAGACAAGAACAGCGGTATGATTCCTGCAGTGCGGGAAAGGGCGGCATGCCGTTTGGGTTGCGTAGTTTCCCCTGTGTCACCGCGTTAAGGTCAAGAGTACAATCAAAGGTGGTACCGCGTAATCACGCCCTTTGCAGGCAATCTGCGAAGGGTGTTTTTTGCTATAAATCAGAAGAAGGAGCGTTTTACAATGAGTAAGGAACTGGCAAAGACCTATGAGCCTCACGGCTTGGAGGAGCGAATCTATCAAAAATGGATGGACAACAAGTATTTTCATGCGGAGGTGGATGAGACCAAAAAGCCCTTTACCATTGTGATACCGCCTCCCAATATCACCGGACAGCTCCATATGGGGCATGCGCTGGACGAAACGATGCAGGATATCCTGGTTCGTTTTAAGCGGATGCAGGGTTATAACACCCTTTGGCAGCCCGGAACGGATCACGCGAGCATCGCAACAGAAGTCAAGATTATTGAGACCTTAAGAGAACAGGGGATTGACAAGAACGATCTCGGCAGGGAGAAATTTTTAGAGCGTGCGTGGGAGTGGAAAAAAGAATACGGCGGGCGCATTATCAACCAGCTGAAAAAGCTTGGTTCCTCCTGCGACTGGGACAGAGAGCTCCTTCCGCTGGACGAGGGGTCTAATGAGGCACTGCCCGAAGTCTCTGTCCAGANGCANGAAAAAGGCTGGATNNATAAGGGCAGCACGNATNATCAACTGGTGTNCGGTNTGNAANACGTCNATNTNNGATGCNGANGTGGAATATGAGGAGCAGNNNGGANNNTTNTGGCATATCAANTATCCNNTNGTNGATGAGAACGGNNAGCCGAGNAAGACGGAGTTTTTGGAATTTGCGACAACACGTCCAGAAACGATGCTCGGCGATACGGCGGTTGCCGTGAATCCGCAGGACGAGCGCTATACGTATCTGCATGGGCGCTTTGTATGGCTGCCGATCGTGAATAAGGCAATCCCTGTTGTGGAGGATGACTATGTAGATATGNAGTTCGGAACCGGTGTTGTCAAGATTACACCGGCACATGATCCGAACGACTTTGAGGTTGGAAAGAGGCACNGACTTGNTATCGTGAATATCTTAAATGATGATGCGACCATTAATGAGAACGGCGGGCATTATCAGGGAATGGACCGCTATGAGGCAANAAAACNGATCGTGAAAGAACNGGATTCCCTCGGTCTCTTAGTGCGCATAGAGGANNATTCCCACAATGTCGGGACGCATGACCGTTGCGGCACAACCATCGAACCGATGGTAAAAGAGCAGTGGTTCGTGAAGATGGATGAGCTCATTAAGCCTGCCGTGAAAGCGGTAAAGGACGGCGAGGTGAAGCTCATTCCCGAGAGCATGAAAAAGACTTACTTTAATTGGACCGATAATATCCGTGACTGGTGCATTTCCAGACAGCTCTGGTGGGGACACCGGATTCCGGCATATTACTGCGACGAATGCGGCGAGACGGTTGTTGTTGCAAAGGCGCCGGAGAAATGCCCGAAATGCGGCTGCACGCATCTGAAGCAGGATGAGGATACGCTTGATACATGGTTTTCCTCGGCACTCTGGCCGTTTTCCACGCTTGGGTGGCCGGAAAAAACAAAAGAGCTTTCCTATTTTTATCCGACGGATGTGCTCGTGACCGGATATGACATTATCTTTTTCTGGGTCATCCGCATGATCTTTTCGGGGTATGAGCANNTNGGAGAGCGGCCGTTCCATACCGTGNTGTTTCACGGGCTTGTGCGGGATTCCGAGGGGCGCAAGATGTCAAAATNGCTCGGCAACGGGATAGATCCGCTTGAAGTGATCGACAAGTACGGCGCGGATGCGCTGCGCTTAACGCTCATTACCGGCAATGCGCCCGGCAATGATATGCGTTTTTACTATGAGCGCGTGGAGGCAAACCGCAATTTCTGTAATAAGATCTGGAACGCATCGCGTTTCATTATGATGAATATGGAGGGCAAGGAGGTCAGCGCGCCCGCACCCGGAGCCTTGCAGCCGGTGGATGAATGGATTATCTCCAAGCTCAATGATGTGGTGCGTGAAGTCACTGACAACATGGAGCATTATGAACTCGGAATTGCGGTGCAGAAGATCTATGACTTTATTTGGGACGAATTCTGCGACTGGTATATTGAGATGGTAAAACCGCGTCTCTATAATTCCGACGATACAGAGAGCCAGAATGCGGCGCTTTATACCTTAAAGACCGTGCTGATCGACGCGTTAAAATTGCTGCATCCTTACATGCCGTTTATCACGGAGGAAATATTCTGTACGCTCCAGTCTGAGGAGGAATCCATCATGGTCAGCGCATGGCCGCTCTATGATGAGGCAAAGGCATACAAAAAGCAGGAGCAGGCGATCGAGACGATCAAGGAGGCGGTGCGCGGTATCCGCAATGTGCGTGCGCAGATGAATGTGGTGCCGAGCCGGAAGGCGCTTGTATATGTGGTGTCCGAAAGCGAGGAGCTGCTGCAGATTTTTGAAGAAGGAAAGCTTTTCTTCTCTACGCTTGCCTATGCGTCCGACGTATTGCTGCAAAAGGATAAGAGCGGCATTGCAGACGATGCCGTATCGGTGGTGATTCCGAATGCGACGCTGTATATCCCGTTTGCGGAGCTTGTGGATATCGGCAAGGAGATCGAGCGTCTGAAAAAAGAGGAGGAGCGGCTTGCGGGCGAGCTTGCGCGCGTGAACGGCATGCTCTCCAATGAACGCTTTATGGGCAAAGCGCCGGCGGCAAAAATTGCAGAGGAGCGCGCAAAGCTTGAGAAGTACGAGCAGATGATGGCACAGGTAAAAGAACGTTTAGGACAGCTTGAAAAATAACTATTATTTTTTGTAGAAAAAGGGGGAACGCTGTATGGAAATGGATCATGAAACACAATCAGAGGTGCAGGAGACCGTACAGGACGATTGGGCGCTTGCCGGGAATTATATCACAATTTCCGAAGATTCCATGCAGGCATTTCTCTTTTTACAGCCAAAGCCGAATGGGGAGCGTTATGACCGGGAGGAACTAAAGGCGCATCTTCGCGCAGAGGGTGTCGTCAGCGGTTTTCACGAATCCAATTTAGCAGCTATGGCAAAAAAGAAAGTTTACAACAGGGAAGTGCTTGTGGCGGAAGGCGTGCCGCCCGTACAGGGAACGCCCGGTCATTATGCTTATGAGATCGAGACGGAGGACTTTAGAAAGCATCCGCGTATCCGTGAGGACGGTTCGGTGGATTACCAAAGCATGAATCTCTTGCAGAATGTGCAGGAGGGGCAGGTGCTTGCCGTATATCATGCCGCCGTGCAGGGAACGGACGGAGAGGATGTACGGGGAAGACGGCTGCGTGCGGATTTGTGCAGGGAACTTCCTGCGTTAAGAGGAAGGGGCATTGCGCTGAAAGAAGATACCGAGAAGCCGACCTACATTGCACAGACAGAGGGAAAGCTGATATTTCGTGACGACCAGATCGAGATCTGCAATGTTCATGAGATCAAGGGCGATGTGGATATTTTGATCGGTAAAGTAGAGTTTTTTGGTGATGTTGTGATCGACGGTAATGTTGCGGCAGGAACGATCATCCGTGCGGGAAAGAGTCTGACGATCAGCGGCACAGTCGAGTCTGCGGATATTTATGCGGGCGGCGATATTATTCTGCGCCGCGGCGTGCAGGGCAATGAAAAGGGGCGCATCCGTTCCAGGGGAAATGTGTACGCCGACTTTTTGGAGCACTGCACAGTGGAGGCCAGAGGCAATGTCATGGCTAATTATATCCTTAATTCCGAGGTCGCTGCGGATGGTGAAGTGACGGCAACCGGAAAGCGCGGTATGATACTCGGCGGCTATGTCCACGGTTTTCAGGGCATAAAAGCGATGTGTGTCGGAAGTGATAAGGAAATCAAAACGATTCTCCATGCGGGCTGTGAACAGAAGGTTTACGATCAGAATGTCGAAAACCGCAGAGAAGAGGCAGAAATCATGCAGCAGCTGGAAGAGATGGAGGACCGTGCGGAAATGTTGCGCAAACAGCTCTCGATCCGCTCAAAGGATCAGACGCTCATACGCGAGTGCAACGAGCTGCTTCATGAGCGGGAAAAACTGACGGAGCGCGCGAAGCAGCTGCAGGCGGAAAAACAGAAGCTTCAAAAGCAGATGGAGGAAGGACGGCAGTCCGCGATCCGCGTGGAAGATAAGCTCTTTGCCGGATCCGTCATCTGCGTGAATAACGCGCAGCAGGCGATTACAGCCAATACCTGCTTTATGCAGTATAAGAGTATTTCAGGCATCATACAGGGAACCGTCATCAGAATATAACAGGCATATGGAAGAGATTACTTATCAGGAAGTGACATCGTATCTGTTATCGATACCCAAATTTACGGTAAAGCATACGATGGAGGATACGTGTTCGTTTTATCGATATATGGGAAGTCCGTGCGCAGATGCAAAGATCATCCATGTTGCCGGAACGAACGGAAAAGGCTCGACGTGCACGTATCTGCGGAGTATGTTGGAGCGGTGTGGTCATCACACGGCGCTGTTCGTGTCGCCGCATCTGGTTACCATGCAGGAACGGTTTTTGTTTGACGGTGTCCCGGTCGTAGAGGAGACGTTTTGCAAGTCGTTTATGGCGGTTGCAAAACAACTTCTTGCCTATCACGGAAAAAAAGAACCTGTTTCGCTTGAGACGCTGAGGGAGCTGCCCTATCATCCGTCTTTTTTTGAGATGCTGTTTTTTATGTTCTTACAGTGCAGAAAAACAAGCGATGCGGATTATGTGATCTTGGAAACGGGACTCGGAGGCAGGCTGGATGCCACAAACTGCATGCCGAAAAAAGCATTGTGCGTGATCACAAGGATCGCCTTAGACCATACGGAATATCTCGGAGAGACAGTGGGGCAGATCGCGCGGGAAAAAGCGGGAATCTTTCGGGATTCGACATCGGTCGTCAGCCTTCGATCTGATAAGGAAAGCGCGGAAGAAATCGAAGCGTGTGCAAGAAAATGTAAGGCGCCGCTCCAATTTGTCGATTCACGCGATTTCAAAATAGAAAGAATTGCCAATAAAAGCATTGCTTTTTCTTTTCATTCTGTATATTATAATTCTATCAGCCTTTCACTTTCCACAACGGCATGCTATCAGGCAGAGAATGCCGCGCTTGCGCTTCGGGCAATGGAGACGCTTCGGATGCATCCTACAGTGGACGAGCTGCGCGAGGGTCTTGCGGCGGCACATTGGGAAGGGCGGATGGAAGAAGTATTACCGGAAGTATTTTTGGACGGCGCGCACAACGAGGACGGAATCCGGGCACTGCTTGCTACGGTGGAACAAACCGGGCCGGACAGAAAAAATGTGCTCGTGCTTGCCATCGTAGCGGATAAACGCTATGAGCGGATGGCGGAATTCATTGCGCGTTCCGGATTATTTTTGCGGGTATATGTAACGTCGGCGGGCGGGGAGAGAGCGCTTGCACCAAAGGCGCTTGCCGGGGCGTTAGTGAGTTATGGACAGAAAAATTGTATGGTACAGGAACAGCCGGAGCAGGCATTTTCGCGCTGTCTTTCTGAGCGCGAAGATGGCGAACGTGTTTTTGTTGCCGGTTCGCTGTACCTGATCGGGCGGATAAAGGCATATTTAGGGAGGAATTCTGATGATTAACTTTGAGGAAGAACTCAAGAAGTTTCATCCCAGCGTTGAGATAGAGGAAGCGGAGGATGTGTTATACAGTCAGGATACGACGGATTTGGCCGACGTATTGGTAGATGTGATCAAAGAGGCAAAGGAAGAAGAATAGGAGCGACGCTATGGAGTGTTTTAATTGCGGCTGTCTCCTGACGGAAAACGAATTTTGTACGAACTGCGGAGCGGATGTACGGGTTTACAAGAAGATCATTTCGGCGTCTAACCGCTATTACAATATCGGATTGGAGAGAGCAGGTGTCAGAGACCTGTCGGGGGCGGCGGAAAGCCTCAGGCAGTGTCTGAAATTGAATAAAAACCATGTGGAGGCGAGAAATCTTCTCGGCTTGATTTACTATGAGACGGGAGAGGTCGTTTCCGCATTAAATGAGTGGGTGATGAGTAAGAACATCAAGCCGCTCAAAAATATCGCGGACGNTTACATTGAGGATATCCGATCGAATCCGACGCAGCTTGATACGCTGACGCAGGCGGTCAAAAAATATAATCAGGCGTTGAATTATTGTATGCAGGACAGCGTGGACTTAGCGGTCATTCAGCTCAAAAAGGTGCTGTCCATGAATCCGAAATATTTGCAGGCGCACCAGCTTCTTGCACTGATCTATATGAGTCAGGAGGAGTGGGACAAGGCGGAGAAAGAAGTCGAGAAAGCGCTGCGCATCGACACAAGCAATACGCTGACGATGCGGTATATGANAGAGATCGACTTTNCGATCAGCCANGAAGAAGGCAGAANCCAGTCCAAGAAAAAAAGCAAGNAANAAAAGAACGCAAAGAAATATAAGAGTGGCAATGATACGGTGATCCAGCCGATCAATAATAAGGATTCCAGAGGGCTTTCCACCATCTTCAATATCATCATCGGTATTCTGATCGGTCTCGCCGTTGCAATTTTCCTGATCCTGCCCGCGCAGATTCAGACCGAGGTAGCGAAGGTCAATGAGCAGGTGAAGGATTACAGAGGACTCCTGCCCCGCAGAGAAGCGGATATACAGGAGCGGGAGGCGCAGATCGAGGACTTAAGGCAGGAGATTGCGAAGACGCAGGAAGCGCTTGACGCGTATACCGGAACGGATGGCACGATCGCCGCATACGAGCAGCTCTTAGAGGCAGTCAGCCTTTACATGCAGGAAGAACCGGACGTGATGGCAGTTGCTGACAGTCTCGGTAAGATTGATGAAAACTATGTAGAGGAAGAAGCACCCGATTATTTTGCAAACGTGTATCATGAACTGCTTGTCCTGATCGGTCCTGATGTATCCGCATCCTATTATCAGACGGGAATGGCGGAATATAATGTGCAGAACTACTCGGAAGCGGTCAATTATTTCCTGATGGCGGTTTCCTTTAACGAAGCGGATTCCGCGGCGCTCTACCAATTGGCGGAGTCCTATTACCGTAGCGACGATCTGGAGAATGCGGCATATTATTATAACCGCGTCATAGAACTGTTTCCGGGTCGTAACTCGGCGGTCAACGCACGGAAACGCTTAAATGCGATCGAGCAGCAGCAATAAACAAAGGCAGAAAGTCGGGGCTGCAGCCATAAGAACAGAAAGACACAAAAGAGAACATCGAAATAGATGTTCTCTTTTTTTGCGCGATAAGCAGAGAAGCAAGGAATTTCTTAGGCGGCTGCCGTGCTTGCACGAGCAGACGACTAGGAAATTCTTTGCGGCGAGCAACGCGAGCGAGGGATGCGAAGCATCCCGCTCTGCGTTCTTTGCATTCCGCTCTGCGAATCGCAGGTAGGCGTTGTGACAAGTCGACGCGAGCGAGGGATGCGAAGCGTCCCGCTCTGCGAATCGCAGGTAGACGTTGTGACAAGCCGACGCGAGCGAGGGATGCGAAGCATCCCGCTCTGCGAATCGCAGGTAGACGTTGTGACAAGTCGACGCGAGCGAGGGATGCGAAGCATCCCGAGTCTGCGTATCGTGAGAAATGATCCATAACATGATAGCAAGGAGGTAGGAGAGAGCAATGGTTGATAATTATGCAATTATCGAAAATTATCTGATGATCAGAATGCCGGAGGAGGTTGACCATCACAGAGCGGTACTAATCAGCCGGACAGCCGATGATTATATTGCGCATAGCAAGGTTGTCAATATCGTGTTTGATTTCGAGGACACGAAGTTTATGGACAGCTCCGGTATCGGCGTGATCATGGGGAGATACAAGAAAATTGCGTGTTTTGGCGGGAAAGTGTTTGCCATTCATGCGGACAGGCAGATAAAACGGATTCTGCATATGTCAGGTTTGCATAAAATTATCGAGATTATGGAATAGGAGGGTTTCAGGACAGATGATAGAAATCAAACAGAAAGAGATGGCTGCGGCACAGGGAGGGGGCAGTATGAAGAATGAAATGGCGTTGGAATTTGATGCGGTATCTACCAATGAAAGTTTTGCCAGAGTAGCGGTGGCGGCGTTTGTTACACCTTTAAATCCGACGGTGGAGGAGCTTGCCGATGTCAAGACAGCGGTATCGGAGGCGGTTACGAACGCCATTATCCACGGTTACGAAAATGTTTACGGCTACGGCAGGCATGGCGAGGTAAAGCCGGTACATGTGAAGGTGCAGGAAGGAAAGGTCTATATCCGCTGCCGCATCGAAGGGGATGTTCTGCATATTGAAATAGAGGACAAGGGCATCGGCATTGAAGATCTGGACAAAGCGATGG